>Ga0209960_1000365_pt1 | contig 104990 bp, 98 predicted proteins | sample ThiBiot_500_plan_2_FD_183947 | JGI IMG/M metagenome (GOLD analysis project Ga0209960, IMG submission 183947) | Wastewater bioreactor microbial communities from Cape Town, South Africa - Thiocy_expt_500_plan (SPAdes) | ecosystem: Engineered > Bioreactor > Thiocyanate-remediating >... | reverse complement strand
GGCTGCTCAGAGCTTTCTTATTCTTTATTTTGGCTTGGCTCTGGCAAGTTATGAGGTCTTGCAAACCACATCTGCAGGCCAAATGCAGCACATAATCTTCCAAAAACTCATACTTCAGGAACGACTAGTTAGAACGAAAAAATTTCGCTCTTAAAGATAAACCTTCTACAGAAGGACCACTTTGAATAATCTAGTGGCCTTCAATTCCTATCTTTCGCCAAAAATTTTCTCAAAAGATGATTTTATTATGTGTAGAAAAGTTTTTCTTCAGCCTTGATTGCAACTTTTATTTTATAAATAATTTTATTGTTTTCTAAGCTACCATCCTGAAAGAAAGGCAAAAAATGCGACAATACTTACGGTAAAATCTCATCGTTTTTTAATCTAATGCGTAAGCTTATTGATTACGAACCTCTCAAATGTTGCTAAGGCTTGGCTTTTCGTATCATGCTTCAATAAGCTAACATGAGTATTATCTAGCATGGGTAAATACTCATCTTTAATTATGGTTAGCTGAGGCGGAACCATGGTTAAAGGTAAGACAGTTATACCAAGGCCTGCTTTTACGGCTGCAATCGTTCCATTATAGCTTGGGCTTGAAAAAACTAAACGCCATTTAATCCCCGCGTCTTCTAAAGCTTTAATAGCTCTTGATCGATAAACGCACGGAAGAGGAGATAGAACGAGCGGAAGCGATTTTGAAATGTCCTGTTTTATCAATTTTGGGTCCCCTATCCATACTAACTTTTCCGTATAGATATCATATCCATTAATGAATTCTTCGGGTCGACTCATTTTAACGAGGACTAAATCAAAATGTCCTTTTTTAAATCTCTCAAAGAGATTCAGCGTTAAGTCACATTCAACATTTAAAAAAATACGTGGATGAATTCTTGAGAATTCAATAAGGACATCTGATAGATAAACGCTTGCAAAATCTTCAGGCATACCAAAACGGATCTCTCCTTCAAGTTCTGGCTCTTTAAAACGGTCGAATGCTTCGCAATGCAATGTAAAAATTTGCTTAGCATACCCGTAAAATAGCTCACCTTCTTTGGTTAATATAAGCAATTTTCCCCGTTTAAAGAGTTGCTTACCCAAAAGATGTTCAAGTTTATTTATCTGCTGGCTAACTGCAGACTGTGTACGGCCAACCTGTTCAGCGGCTTTCGTAAAGCTTTTCGTATCGCTCACGGCTAAAAAACAATGTAAGGCAACAGTATCAAAATTCATAGTAATATAAATATATCTTATTATACTAAATAATGTAATCTAATTTTCTTATTACATAACAATTTTAAGGATTGCACGACAAGCAATATTGTGGATCAACCTCTTCAAGGCCGTCTTCACGTGAACATATTTGATAGTAATCACATTTTATACAATTAAGCACTTTAAAACGGTAAAAAGAAGTCTCTGATCGGCATAATTTGCATAATAAGAAATCTTTATACGTGACTTTACCAAAACCTGGTACATAACAAGAAGGGCAGTATTGTTGTAAACGTTGGACCAGTTTTTCAGATAGTTTTGAAATTACTTTCATCCTCGTCGGATTCATCATTGCGCGCATATCTGTTTCAAGAGTAAGAATGCCATATTTTTTAAATGCTGCTTTAATAAGAACATTTAATTTATGTATGTTGTTTATTCCTTTTGCTAGAATACAATTATCTTCTGGACAACGCACGAGTACACTATGGGAAGGGAATTTAATCCTTTTTAAATAGAGTTCGTAATTCGTTGTGGAATTAATATCTAAATGTTCAAAGTTAGTATTAATTGTTACCTCAGACTCTAAGACAGAAATCTTTCTTTTCCTATCTATGAAGCAGATGTATTCACAATTCAGCGCACAGAAAGGAATCGTGTGATGAGAGCCAAAGCTTCCCTCACTTGCAATAACATAATCAAAGTCATATCTAAGAGCAGCTTCTTCTGCTTTTGTGAAAACAACTTTGTCAGGATAGTCTTCTCGTGGGGCTTCTCCAGAAAATGTTCCATATTTATCCGTATCAAAGTCTTCTGGTACAATAATATTAGCATTAAATACTTTGGAAAAAGACGGGCAAATAGCTTGATCTTTCTTATGCTTTGTAGCGAGCAAAACATCTATATTTTGATAAGGATGAATCCCTGTTAAGGAAAATATAGGCATTACAGTCATAAAGATTCCTTTTATTTTAAGAATTTTACGCAGAGAGCAAAATACAATGGAATTCCAAAAAGAATATTAAAAGGGAAGGTAATTGCAAGAGACATTGGAAGATATATAGATTCTTGTGCTTTCGGAAGCATAATTCTGAGCGCTGCGGGCACAACAATATAAGAAGCACTAGAACATAATACCGTGAACAAGAAGCCTGTCCCCAAGTCCAACTTTATTAGCCAACTCATTACAAGTCCAATAAAGCTGCCAATAATAGGCATATAAAATCCAAACATAACTAAAGCAAAATTAAATTTTTTCAAAGATGTTGATTGCGTAGCTACTTTAAATCCCATCGTTATTAAGAAAATTGATAAAATTATATTAAACGGACCTATAATAAGATCACTAAAATAATGATAATTTAAAATATGAAATAAATAACCAAGAATAAGAGAACCTATTAATAAAAGGACAATTTTATTGTTAAAAATTGAGGTCTTTAAAAAGCTTGAAAATAGGCTTCTTTTATCGAGGACATTTTTTTTATCTTGATCTTTTGCAGAAAGATAAACTCCAGTGAATATAGCTGGGATTTCCATGAGTGTAATTAATGCAACTATATATCCACAATACGTAATTGAATGGTCAGCCAAAACTGATGTTGCGGCAGCATAAGTGGATATACTAACTGAACCATAATGAGCAGCAATAGCTGCACAAGTGGTCTTATCAATGCTTGTACTTTTTAAAAGCAATATGTAGCCTAAAAATGGAAAAAGTATGCTAAAGCTTGTGGCTAAAATAATTAGAATAATTGCTTTATCATCAAACCCTATACAAGATGAAAATGCTAAGCCGCCTTTTAATCCAATAGCAACTATAAGATAAAAAGATGACCACTGATTTATTAAATCTATAAATTTATTAAACTTAAAACGAGGAAATAACCAGCCAAAGCTAAAGCTAACAAGGAAGCATATAATAGGAATATTTAATAAGTTTTGTTTAAATGATACCATAATCATTACCTTTTTTTTATGTTATCTGCATTTATAGAAAAATAAATTTTAGAAGCAAAATTAATAATTATTATAATTATTATCAGATTTTCTAATTTTATAATGTAAGCAGTATTAGACTAAAAATAGGAGATGCTATTTCAAAAAAATTAATAATTTTTCACTTAAAATTTTGAAAACAAAATTATCACTTCTTCCAAGGATCTTGCCATTTACATCAGCAAGGATACACGACTTTTTAATAGGAAGTTTTATCCAATCTTAAAGACAAAGCTTCAGCGACATCTATTTTACGAATAATTTCACTTTCTCCTAAGTCTGCAATCGTACGCGCAACGCGAAGAATGCGATGATAACTTCGAGCTGATAATTTAAGTTTTTCTGCCGCCTGATTGATAAAGTTTTGACTTTCATTTTCTAGTTGAAGAAGGACTTCCAAGATTTTTCCAGAAACCTCCGCATTCACCCGCAAAGAACTTTGGTTCTTTAAAAATCGTTGCCGCTGTCGCCCTCGCGCTTTAGCAACACGCTCAGCAACCGTTAGCGTTGTCTCTTGTCCAGGAAGCGGAACAAGCTCGGAGAGCTTTACAGCTGGCATAAAAACATGAAGATCCATTCGATCTAAAAGAGGACCTGAGATTTTCGCTTGATAATCAACAGCGCATTTTGGGGCGCGTGAGCAAGCTCTTGTAACATCATCGAGATATCCGCAACGGCAAGGATTCATCGCGGCAACCAATTGAAAACGTGCAGGATAGGTAATGTGAGCATTTGCTCGGGCAATCGTGACTTGGCCTGATTCCAAAGGTTGACGTAAAGACTCAAGCGTACTGCGTGAAAATTCTGGCAACTCATCTAAAAATAGCACTCCTCGGTGGGCAAGCGTCACCTCGCCTGGCAAGGCTTTAAATCCACCCCCCACAAGCGCAGGAAGCGAGGCAGAATGGTGAGGATCTCGATAAGGCCGCCGTTTGATAAGGGTGCCTTGTGATAACTTCCCAGCAACACTATGAATCATCGTGACTTCAAGGGCTTCTTCTGGTTCAAGAGGTGGAAGGAGACCTGGTAAACGGGCTGCTAGCATTGATTTCCCAGCGCCAGGCGGCCCCATTAACAGAAGGTTATGTCCGCCAGCCGCCGCAATCTCTAGGGCTCGCTTAGCAGTTTCCTGGCCTTTGACATCCACAAGATCAAAAACATTTACAATGTCGTCACAAATGCCTGGGACAGGTTGCGACAAAATTTGTAGACCTTTAAAATGATTAATTAATTCAAGCAAATTCGAAGGCGCTAAAATATCAATATCAGGTGCCCAAGCAGCCTCTTGCCCGCAGGACGCTGGACAAATCAAACCTTGATTTTGACTAGAAGCATGAAGCGCTACAGGTAAAACACCGGCAACAGGCGAAATGCGCCCATCAAGAGCAAGCTCACCAATTGCGACATAACGATGGACTTCTTCAAAAGGCAACACCTCTAAAGCAACCAAAAGGCCAAGCGCAATCGGCAAATCATAATGACTTCCTTCTTTCTGAATATCGGCAGGAGAAAGATTAACAATGATCCGCTTGGGCGGCAATGCAAGACCTAGGGAATGAAGTGCCGCGCGCACACGCTCGCGCGATTCAGCAACAGCTTTGTCAGGCAAACCAACAATCGAGAAACATGGCATGCCTGTCGTAATTTGCACTTGAACATCAATCGCAAGAGGTTCAATCCCTTGAAAAGCAACCGTATTAATGCGCGCGATCATGCAGCGTTCTTTCCTTCTATTAACATACTGAAAAATAATGGTTATTTTATTATTTAAGCTCTCTCTTTATCTTTGTAAATTTCCTTATCATACCCCGCCAAGCTAGAAAAGGTTTGATCCATGATGGGCTATTTTATTTTTTTAAATTAAGAAATAGAGGAAGCTTTTTCTTAGTTTACAAAATAAAGTGCAATACATTTGAAAAACGGTTTTGTATTGCATTCTTGTTCTCTAATAGAATATAATATACGTATACAAAGTTGTATTAGGATATGCCATGTCAACTATTACCTTAAGATTGCCTGACGACTTATTAAAAGAAGCAAGCTTAAAAGCCGAATATCTTCATATGTCACGCAGTGATTATATTAGAAAAGCTGTCGAGAACTTTAACAAAGAAATAAGAGAGCTTGAAAAAAGAAAACGTTTAATAGCAATCAGCAAAAAGGTAAGACAAGAAAGTCTAGAAATAAACGCTGATTTCGAAATGGTTGAGCATGACATTAAAGCTTAATTACGGTGAAATATGGCTTGCTGATCTTAATCCAAGAGTAGACACTGAAGCCGGTAAAGTAAGACCTGTTTTGATTATTCAAAGTCAAGCTTTACTTGACGCTAAACATCCCTCCACTCTTATTGTTCCTCTAACAACAAATTTAATTGAGGATGCTGAACCTTTAAGAATTAGGATATTATCTCAAGAAAATCTAGAAAACGACTCTGATTTAGTTATCGATCAAATACGCGCTATCGACAATAAAAGATTGACCCAAGGACCTCTTGCTAAATGCGACAATAAATTTATGAAAAAAGTGCAAAACGCCATTTTAGAAATAATCGATTGTGAGTTAACTAATTCTAATAGAACATCATTTGAACTACATGAAAGTGAATCATTAATCTCTGAGGATTAAGAAAACTTCTCTATGATCCTATCCCAAATCAAGCGTTCAACATGCGTTTTATAAAGCTGATTAAACATTTGAACGCCTGTAGGTGAGGTCACATTGATTTCTGTAAGATATTCCCCGATCACATCAAGACCCACAAAGAATAATCCCATTTCTTTAAGTACAGGCGCGAGTTCATTGCATATCTCTTTGTCTTTACTTGTTATTTCATAAGGTTGGCCCTGCCCCCCACGGACCATATTACTGCGGATACTTTCTTCGGCAGGAAGACGTTTAAAACCACCAATTAACTCGCCATCAAGGACAAGAAGACGTTTATCACCTTGGCGCACTTCAGGAAGAAATTTTTGCACCATAAAGGGTTGATTTGGATAACTTTTTTGCATCATTTCAAGAATGACTATCAAATTAACGTCATCTTTCTTGATATAAAACACACCAGCACCACCAAATTCATAAAGCGGCTTAATGACAATCTCCCCATATTGTTCTTGAAACAACGTAACCTCTTTTGAATCATTGGTAATTAAGGTCGGCGGCATAAGGTGAGAAAACTTTGTGATTAAGAGCTTCTCTGGCGCATTCCGAAGACCATGGGGCGCATTCAAAATGCGTGTTGTAGAAGGAAGGCTCTCAAGCAGATAGGTGTTCGTAATATAGCCTAAATCAAATGGGGGGTTCTGCCGAACCCAGATCACATCCATATCCCCTAAATCGCTTGTTTTTGGCGTGCCCAAAATCAAGGGCGGCATAGCGGTTCGATCAATTGACAAAGGAAAAAGAGATGCCTTGACTTGGTCATTACTCCATGTCACCTGATGAGGTTCATAAAAATAAAGTTCATATCCACGACGTGCAGCCTCAAAGATTAAGGCAACTGTCGTATCCGCTGCATAGTTTAAGGCTGACAGCGGATCCATTTGAAAAGCGACTTTAAGCTTCATCTTGTCTCTTTAAGTTATTAAGTTTATTGAAAAGAAGATCCCGTATTTGGTTCATCTAATGTTTGAGGTCTTAAAGGTTCATCCGAAGACGGGGCTTCGATAACAGGAAATTCTTCTAACGTCTTCTGTTCTTCTGGTATAAGATTTTTTTGAGATATTTGAGGGGTTTGTGATTTAAGTGTTACATAACTTGTCACTTTTCGAACACCTCCAATATGGCGTGCATAAGTGATGACTTTATCAAGCTCTTGTTGGTTTTGAGCAATCCCCATTAAATAAATCGTCCCATTTTCTGTATGAACATTATAGTTTAAAGAACGAATGTCATTATCATTCAAAATCTTGGTTTTCATCTGCGTCGTAATCCAAGTATCGCGGGCGTATTGTTGGAAAGAAGCTGTTTTACCGACAGTTGTTTCATCAACAACTTCCTTAACGCCAGGGACTTGCCATGCATAACGCACAGCATCAATTTGTTGTTCTGTGGTATCAAGTTCTCCTGTAATAAGAACGCGCCCTTGTCTTACAATAACATTTGTTGCTATAATGAGTTCTGGTCTTTTGTCCATCCACTTTGCTTGGAGACGCGTTTTAATTTCAGCATCTGACCATACCCCTTTTACACCCCTTTCTTCTGAAGCACTGGTCGCCACTGTTGTAGCACCCCCCATAAACGCTACAGGTGCACATCCTGAAAGCATAAGACCTATTAGAGCTGAAGCCGATACGAACCTATTTTGCATATTAATCTCCGTTTTATAGACACCACATGTTTTGAAGATGATTCCATCTTAATGGAAGAATTAAGATTATATCGAAGCGAACCTGAAGGCTAGCAAGTTTTGGATTTTTTGCTAAAAACCATGTCGTCGCTCGTCCTATTCTTTGTTGTTGAGTGACACTTAAAGACTCTAAAGCTAATGTGTGAGAGGCGCGCGCTTTAACTTCAATGATGGCTAGAACTTTGCGCCGTTTCGCAATAATATCAATCTCTCCTACAGGCGTCTTATAGCGCGTTGCAAGAATATGATAACCTTTTAACCTCAATAAAATCCGACTGATCCTCTCGGCCCAACGTCCTTTGCGTTCTGCCTTAATCTTGAAAGAAGATTTGTTCCCATGTTTACAAGTTGCCTGAGAGCGATTACTCTTTGTTTCACGTGAAACATTTTTCTGAGGGAAGTTCCAAGATGAAGTCATTTGTTAAAGCCTTTATGATAAGCCTTCTATTTGGCCTTACAGCCTGTCAAACGACCATAACTCAAAATGAGCTTGATCTACAAGTCTCTCCCTTACCCGAACCAGAACCTCTTCAGGAAGAAATTTCGATTCCTTCGGAAAAACGCAAAGTAGGCGTTTTGCTTCCTCTCTCAGGGTCACAAGCTGCTCTTGGGCAAGCTTTAAGACAAGCAACCGAGCTTAGTTTCTTTGAACATCCCGCTGAGAATCTTGAGCTTGTGTACAAAGATACAGAAGGAACAAGTCAAGGTGCTGCCAAAGCTGCTCAAGAATGTCTTCAAGAAAATGTCGAAGCTATTTTAGGACCCGTTTTTGCGACCGAAGTGAAAGCAATAAAGCCACTTGTTAAAGCACGTCAGCTTCCAGTCCTTTCTTTTTCGAATGATAAAAGTATTGCTGGGCAAGGCGTTTTTGTATTTGGATTCTCTCCGCAAACGCAAGTTCAACAAATTCTTCACTATGCGGCCCATCAAAATATTCGCAGAATTGCCGCTCTTGTTCCCAAAACACCTTATGGAAATACTATAAGCCAAGAACTTAAAAAAGTTACTGCTGAAAAATCTATGACTCTTGTTGGTTTAATTCCTTACGAAGGGCAAGGAGAAAACCTTAAAACAGAATTAGATCACTTAAAGCAAATGTCCTATGATGCACTTTTTATCCCTGTGGGAGGAGAAGATTTATTAAATCTTTTCAACAATTTAAATTATTATTCTTTTGACCATGCAAGCGCTCAGTTGCTTGGCACAACATTATGGGAGACGAAAGAAGTACCACCCTATCTCATAGGAAGTTGGTATCCTGCACCAACGCCAGACACTTATACAGCTTTTGAAGATCGTTTTGAAAGAATTTATGGGGCAACGCCGAAACGGATGGCAAGTCTCGGCTATGATGCCGTGGTCGCTTTGTCCTTAGCAATCAGAGAAACGCCAGATAAGCGTTTGGATTTTAAAAATTTTCTTAATAAAGGCGAATTTTATGGTGCGAATGGTGCCTTTCGTCTTAAAGAAGATGGAACCGTTGACAGAGCTTACTTTATTTTTAAATGGAAGCAGCATGGCCCGCAACCGATTAATTCGGTTTTTCAATCGGCTTTCTGAGAGCCATAAAGAAGTCATTAAAAGCTATAGAGACCCTTTAGAGGTCTCTATTTAATACTTATAAAGAATACAAATATTTTGCTTTAATTATGTATAATATATGCATTACATAATACTACATTTTTCTTCTTTAGGTTTAACACCATCGGAACAAGTACTTTCTTTCCACTGTAATAATTCTCGGAATTTACTTTGTACTGCAATGTTCTGTTGTGTATCTAATGGATTTTGTTGAAGATCGGTTAAAACATCAAAACAAATCTTAAATACGACCTTTTTAAGTGATGGGAATTTGATATGAGAATTTTGTAGAGCCGGTAAATGAGCGTATGCTGGTGCAACCATCTTCATTATATCTGAAGGATGATAATTCAAGAAAAGTGTATATATCTCTTTTTCAGTGATTGTAGGAAGTTTTCCTGCTGTACAGTGCAAAGATCCGCAAATCATCCCATTAAGAATTTGGCGAAGACCTTTATTAATAGAAAGCATATGTATAAGATCTTGTGTTCGAATAAAATTAGAAAGAATTGTTGTCCAAATATCTTTTGGTACTGTCATTAATGTATGTTGGGGTGGTGGTGGATCCATTGTATATCCAAGAGGAGGAATACAAATAGATAATACACTAGCTAATAGCATTTTCTTAATCATTATTTAAATCCTTTTAAAGTTAAACATCATAATTTTAACTTTAATAACTTAAGATAATCTTAATTTTAAATATTATTACTTTTCATGTTTTTACCCTCTTTTATTTAATATATGAGGTAAACAATTTAACTTTTAAACGAGTCCGGTTAAATAAACCTGTATCCATAAGGCATTTACTTATTTTATGCTTTTTTTACCTTGAGGGTATTTAGCATCCAGACCCCAAGCCCATAACATGGCTGTTTCATCTAAGGTTTCAGTGTAATGGTCAGGTTGCTGATTATGAGAAAAGTGAGCTTTAAAAGCTTTTACTATCGGCCTAAGTTCTGGCGTAATTGAGGAAGCTCCTTCAGGACACTTATATCCATATTCTCTTAAGCACTTTAAAAAGAAAGCTTCGCTTATTCCCTGAGGAAAGGGTTCTTTTGGAAGATAAGTTTTTGAAACATAAGATATTTGCCTTTCTTCCGGTGTAAGCCAGGCACCAACACCATATTTTGTATAAAGCTCTCCCCAAGGAAAAAGTACACCTGGATCTTCTCTTAAAGTGGGAATGATGTCAGCATGAGCTACCACATTTGTGGGATGAATATTATATTTCTTAACAATTCCTGCACTAATCTGCCCTAACGTTGCAACTTGATCTAAATCAAAGGGAAACCATTCTTGTCCTTGCCCTTTATTTTTTATAAATCCTTTATTCACATTCTCAATTCCAATAGAATGAGCATTAAGATTTTCTATTCCACGCCAATAACTGACCCCAGCATGCCAAGCGCGCTCTTCTTCTGGAACAATTTGGGTCACAACACCTGCTTTAACGCCGTTTTCTCTCTCTTCTTCTGTAATCACATAATGAGCACTGACACGCCCATCCGGAAGATTTGCTGTAAATAGACGCATGGTGTCAGCATAATTAACGACTGTATAGTGCATCACAAGACAGCTAACTTCTTTTCCACCGCGTGTATCCCAGTGGTTTCTGTTTGGCTCTTCTGTAAACTTTTCGACTTCATATCCGTTGACGCCATAAATATTTTTAGGGTGAACCATTATTCTTGGCTTAAAAGCCTCAGGAAAAATATTTTCTATAGAGGTTGCTGTTAAAGGTTTTTCTCCTAAAAGAAATAAAAATAATATGGATAACAAAAAGGGGTTCATAGGGATTTCCTTTTTTGATGCACACGAATATTTCTTTAAGGATATTTCAAAAGAAAACTTTTTGTCAATTTTAATTCTTTAGGACAAGGCTTAATCTGAAAGTCCTATAGAGTGACGCTGCCACAAGGCATTTACCTTCTCTTGTAAGCTATTTTGCTGTAAGCGTCCAGAAAGGCTCTCATAGTCGACTTTTTGTAGGGGTTGATCCTGAGTACGACAAGACAAAACCATGCTTTCTTGGCCCGTTAAAGGGTCTGTATGACGCTGTAAACACTGCCCACAGACACCTTTCATCATACATTGCATCGGTGCGTTTACGCTCGCAATCATTTCGCATTTAGTCTTAAATAATGAGACATTTAATTGAGGCCGCATTTGCTCAATAGCGGCCATCGTTTTAGTCGAGGCTATAATTAAAAAACGGTCTATGCCCGTGACCTGTTTTGTTTCAGCAAGCTTCTTTAGCGTTTCAATAAGAGTTCCTTGATAAAGCTGGTCTTTAGGCCGACGCGACCATTTTTCGGCACGGTGATTAAAGGTCCAATAGATAAAGTCAGCTGTTTGTTCTAGTCTCTCTTTATAAATAACATCTTTAGAATCTTCATAACCGATCAAATAATGAACTTCATTGCCGGCCTTTTGCATCGCTTTTCCGATTTCGATCAAGCCGACTGCACCATGGCCTTCGCCTACCAAAAGGACTTTTTCATGATGCGGGATTTCTGTAGCCATGCCGGTTGGCCCCATAAGAACAACAGGATCACCTGGCTTTAAATAGCGACTTAATAAAGAAGAAGCCCCTGCTTCAAAAATAACAATCTGTATAAGTCTTTGTTCCTTGTCGACCCAAGCCCCTCTGACAGCAAGACTTTCCATCATCAAAGGCTGATTATAGAGGCTTGGCACATAAGAATCATAACTTTGAAGACGAAAGAATTGTCCAGGCTGAAACTGTTGAGCAACTAACGGTGCATGAATAATGAGTTCATGAGCTGTTGGCGTTAAATGATTTACTGCCATAACGTTTGGGGTTAAAAGTTGCTTTATTTTTTCTATAAAAACAGATGTATCAACTTGATTAAATTGAATTTTTAAAAGCGATTCTGTAATGTGAGGCACGCCTTGTTTTGCACTTGCCATAGCCTTAACAACGCTGCCAGCATAGTGAGCATTAACATCGCCAAAATGGCTAATGGTTCTACCCATATCATCTTTTGAGACAAGACAACTTTTTTCAGCAAGTGGTTTCAAATATCCATCCGCAACATCAAAGATCTCAGGATATTCATTAACGACCTGCGTATTCGGTGTAGTTCCCGTTGCTATTAAAATCGTCTTTGCTGGAATAACCTGCTCATGAGAATTATGATCAATTTTAAGGCCATTTGCGTGGCCATAGGCGTCTGTTAAAACTTCTTTAGGAATTATGTCCGGCAAAAACTTTACCCCCTCCTGAAGGGCTTTAAAAACCTCTTCATGGTTAAGACGATAACTTGGGGCTTCAGTTAAATCTTTTCGGTACAGAATGGTCGCCCCGCCTAAACTTTCCAAAAGATCCCTTAAATTCCCTGGATGCTGGGCAAACAAGTGTGCATGTGCTAAAAATTCTTCTGCGATTTCGTGGTCTTCTTCTTGCCAGTTTTGGGTCACTTGGTCTTTTCCCAATTTGTCTACAAGCATTTGATATCTATCAGAAAATTTTTGAACTTGAAGAGGATAATAAGCTAAGGCTTCCGTCGCAGCATCTATAGCCGTTAACCCGCCCCCAATAACGACAATTGGAAGCCTGACTGTTAAGGACGAAAGAGACGTGTTGCGACTAGCTCCTGTTAATTGTAAAGCCATAAGAAAATCTTGCGCTAAGCGAACACCAGGAGCCATCCCATTTTTAAGGGGAAGCCATCGGGGGCTTCCAGCGCCACAACACAGTGCAATATGATGAAACCCAAGAGACCAACTTGTTACTTGATTAAGCTGACTGCCAAACCGTATGCCGCCAAAAAGTCGGAAATTTTCTTGCCGCTCAAGTAGAATACGAATCAAAAGCAAATAATTCTTTTGCCAACGTACGGTAATTCCGTATTCAGCAACCCCCCCAAACCCCGCAATGAGGCGCTGATCAAGATCTTCAAAATGGGCTTTTATATCATAAATAGGTTCTTTATAAGAGGCGGGTAAAGGCTCAATCTTAAGGCCATCGATGCCAATGACGGTATGACCGTCTCTCAAGAAATAATGGGATACTGTGAAGCCTGCCGGCCCCATGCCTACGACAAGCGTATTACGTCCCGTAGAAGCTTCAGGAAGAGGTTTTTTAAGGTTTAAAGGATTCCAGCGCACAAGCAACGCATAAATTTCAAATCCCCAAGGTAAAGCCAGAATATCCTCTAAAATCTGCGTCTCTATGGAAGGAATATCAACGGGCTCTTGTTTTTGAAAAATACAGGCTTTCATACAATCATTACAGATCCGGTGCCCTGTCGCTGCAACGAGAGGATTATCTACCAGAATCATTGCAAACGCAGCTAAATTCATCCCTTGGGCTTTCAATTGATTCATTTCTGAAATCTTTTGCTCAAGTGGACAACCCGTCAGCGTATTGCCTAAAGGATTTTTTTGCAGAACTTCAGTTCCCTTTTCAAAAAGCCCTTTAGAGCAGGAATCTTTTCCTTGTGGATGACATTTTATACAATAATGCGCTTGATCAAGAGCTTGTTCAAGGCGAATGCCGTCATCTGTATGATGAAATCCTTTCCGTTCCCGTTTTTTTGAAGCCTCAATACTAATCCCTTTTTTGGTCTCAACAGTGTCAACTAAGCGAGAAAAATCCCATCTTGCTGGAAGCTTAAAGAGGATGCCTTTTGCGTGCTTTTTCTGACCCTCTGGATGATAAAGAGCCCATTCCGTATAGTCTGCAGCCAGACGAAGTTTTTCACCATTCTGTACCTTGTTTTCGAGCCATTCTAGGACATCACAGGAAAAGGTTAGTTCTTGCGTCAGAAGAGGGGCATCACTTTGAAATACGTCTAAAACTGAATGAATATTATTAACGCTAGAACGCTCTTTCTTTTTAAGAGCAACTTGACGCAGAATAAACTGTCTTTTACAGCGCCATATCGGCCCTAAAATCGTATGATTTTCTCGAGCTTTTTCAACAGTTTCTTCTATATCAAACAATTTTGCGAGGTATATCTCAAGAAAAGTCGCAATCTTAATGAGAAGAAAACTATTTTCTTCAGACGTTAAGCTTTCAGGGGCGCGACGCGCTTGCTGATAAGCATTTGCAGTTAAAGGATCTTGTCCCCGAAGAAAAAGAAGAAAAGATTGGTCGACTTTTTTAAGGCCTTTTAAAGTCTTAAGTTCTTCAAAAGAAACATCATTTTTAAGGGAAAACTTTTTCATCCAACCACGTTTGTCACAAAAAAACGTTAATCGCTAGCGGCGACCATTCGCCCAAGAGGTCTTCCTCCTAATAAATGAACATGGAAATGAGGGACTTCTTGCCCCCCATGAAGACCATGATTTGTAATCATCCGATAGCCATACTCTTTTAAGCCTAGTAAATCAATGACCTTCACAATGGCCTCAGCAAAACCCTGGAGTTCTTGAGGTGTCGCCTCTTTATAAAATTCATACGCATTTTGATAAGCGCCTTTTGGAATTATTATGGCATGAATTGGCGCTTGGGGACGAATATCATGAAAAACGAACGCTTCTTCATTCTCAAATATCTTTTTACAAGGAATTTCTCCTCTTAAAATCCTTGCAAAGATGTTGCCTTCATCGTATGACATTTTTACCTCCAAATAAAATGACGTGTTTGAAAAACCTTGCTATTTTGGAAGTACTTTAGAGGTAAAAGTCAAGGAGACTTTGTATGACACAAGAACAATCACATTCATGGCATGGCACAACCATTCTTAGCATTCGTAAAGGCAAAGAGGTTGTCATTGCAGGTGATGGCCAGGTGACCATGGGCGCGATCACGATTAAATCCCAAGCACGAAAAGTAAGAAGGCTGGGGAATGGCCATGTTATCGCTGGCTTTGCGGGTGCGACAGCGGATGCATTTACGTTATTTGAACGGCTTGAAGCTAAACTTGAGCAATACCCCGCCCAATTAACACGTGCGTGTGTTGAACTTGCAAAGGACTGGCGCACAGATAAATATTTGCGTCGCCTTGAAGCTTTAATGGCGGTGGCAGATGTGAACACTTCCTTGACTTTAACTGGAAATGGCGATGTGCTTGAACCCGAAGATGGCATTATTGGCATTGGCTCAGGGGGGGCTTATGCCTTAGCGGCCGCCCGTGCCCTCATTGAGGTTGAGCCTCTCACCGCAGAAGAAATTGCGCGAAAAGCGATGAAAATTGCCGGTGATCTTTGCATTTATACCAATCATAACATTACAGTAGAAAAGTTAGCCCTATGAAATCCTTTACACCGCGTGAAATTGTTTCAGAACTTGATCGTTTTATTATTGGACAGAAAGAAGCAAAACGTGCTGTTGCTCTTGCTTTACGCAATCGGTGGCGCCGTCTTCAGGTTCATGAAGACTTACGGGAAGAAATTCTTCCTAAGAACATTTTAATGATGGGTCCTACAGGTGTTGGTAAAACGGAAATCGCACGTCGTCTTGCGAAGCTTGCGGATGCCCCCTTTTTAAAAGTTGAAGCAACCAAGTTTACGGAAGTTGGTTATGTCGGCCGCGATGTTGAACAAATTGTTCGCGACCTTGTCGAAATTGCGATTCATGCTCAAAAAGATCGTCATAGAAAAGAAGTTCAAGCTAAAGCTGAAATCAATGCAGAGGAACGAATTCTACAGGTTCTCGTTGGGGAAAATGCGGCTGAAGAGACCAAAGAAAAATTCCGCCGGATGCTGCATGAAGGCAATCTCAATGATAAAGAAATCGAAATTGAAGTGGCAGATACTGCCGGTGTTCAAATGCCAACAGTTGATGTTCCTGGGATGCCAGGGGCACAAATGGGTATGTTAAATCTAGGAGATGTTTTTGGTAAAGCCTTTGGCAACCGAACAAAAACACGAAAAATGCTTGTTCCTGAAGCCCTTGAACTTTTGACTGTCGAAGAAAGCGATAAACTTATTGATCTTGAAAAAACAGTTCAAGATGCCATTACGGCGGTTGAGCAAAATGGCATTGTTTTTCTTGATGAAATTGATAAAATTTGTGCACGCTCTGAACGTCAAGGAGCCGATGTAAGCCGCGAAGGTGTTCAACGTGATTTATTGCCTTTAATTGAAGGTACCTCCGTGGCCACAAAACACGGCACCGTGAAAACAGATCACATCTTGTTTATTGCCTCAGGCGCGTTTCATCTCGCTAAACCTTCTGATCTTCTCCCAGAGCTTCAGGGGCGTCTTCCCATTCGCGTAGAACTTAATGCTTTGAAAAAAGAGGATTTTATTCGCATTTTGTCAGAACCAGAAACCAGCCTTATCAAACAATATGAAGCTTTGTTAGCAACAGAAGGTGTGATTCTTGGCTTTCAAGCTGAGGCAATTCAAGAGATTGCTGCGCTTGCGGCTGAAGTGAATCAGAACGTTGAAAATATTGGGGCAAGACGTCTTCATACGATTCTTGAAAAACTTCTTGAAGAAATTAGCTTTACAGCCAGCGACCGTGGTGGAGAAACCATTAATATTACACCACAATATGTTCGCGATACTGTTCAAGAACTCGCCAAGAATACCGATCTTTCAAAATTTATTCTGTAGTTAAAAGATCTTATTGTGTGATCTTACATTTCAGTTAATACCTTGATTTAACGAGAAATATATGTTCTTATTGATGCTAGAACTGTGTTTATCTTTTAAAATGGAGAGTCACACTCATGAAATTTTCCTTTAAGTTTCTATTTTTATTTATCAGTTTTTCAATTTTTTCAGGAAATGCTTTTAGCCTACCAACATTATTTATTGTTTATCGCGACTTTGATCATAAAGGTGATGAAAATCAAGCAAAGGGGGTAATACATGCATTTACCCAGCATGTTAAAGACGTAACGATTGAAGAATTTAATCTTGGTAAAGAAGCTGAACTTCAAGCTTTTATAAAAGAGCACGCAAAAAAATATTCGCAAAAACCTATTTTACTGGCTGTGGGCGAGAAAACTGTGGATTCTTTATCACAAATTACGCCTATTGCAGAAGCCATTACGATCCATCTCTGTCACATGATCACAAAAGATCATAAAAAGCTTTTAGGTAAAATCAATTTTATGGCGCTTCCCATACATGCTTTAAAATTCGCAGAGCTCGATTTTGAAACAAACACAACTCCAGGGCTGCAGACAAAACTTATTTCAACCATTGGTGTCTCTCATAATCGACAAAGTGATGTTGTTGAGGAGGTTTATCAACGCGAGAAAGCACGTATTCCTAATAAAAAAGCTTACTTTGGCGTTATTTTGGCAGGTGATGCCCCAACACCAAAGGGAATGTTTAAATTATTTACGGAAGCTAATGCTCAAGAGCTTGCTAACTATGTTGCTCATCACCTTGAGGATCGTCATTTATTGATCATTAATGGTCCACGAACAGGAAAATATAAGGTTATTTCTTCTGAGAAGCCCGCAGAAGATAAAGCTGCTTATTCTAAGGAAGAGATCGAAGAACTTAAAACCTCCCACAGAAATGGCCAAATAGATTATGTGACTCAAGCTTTTCTCGGTGCACTTCAAAAAAGAAGCGTTTCTGGAAATCAAATGACTTTATTTGATTTTCAAATAGGATCTCCAAATCATGATATGGACCTTGTTTTAGGCGTTCTTAGAACTACTTCGTCAGAAATTCTTGTCCCAGGAGAGTCCACATCAGCCATTTCTGAAGCCATTGATGTTCTTCCCCAAAATAAAGTCACCGTCTATCATAATACTGCCATGAATGACGTTCATAGTGCCCATATTGAAAGTGAGCTTAGCAATGGTCGTATTCATTATTTAAATGAAGGTTTTAAAGCTGTTCCGCAAGCAGAATTGACATCAAAAAATCCTCAAGAATCGCAAAAGATTTCAGCGGCTGAGACAATTGCAAAAGTTTTAAAGAATGAACTTACTAAAGGAATTGTTCAACTTCCTAAAGAATAAGTAAATTAACTTTAAATTTTAATTATTTACGTTTCATTTCTCAACAATGTTTCACGTGAAACATTTTAAGGTAATCTATTGATAAAAAATAAAAACTCGGCTTTTTTCAGAAGCCGAGTTTCCACTTTATTTCTTAGGTTAATTATTTAGAGGGCATAAATGCGTCATCTAAAATAACCTTAAACATCAAAGGTTTGTTGGTGAGACAATCTTTAATTTCTTGCTCACTTCCTTTCAGGGAAGCAATATCTTTCAGGACAATTGTCGTCTCAGAAAAGAATAGAGGGGTATTAGAATAAACGCTTGAATAATAGTCCTTACGCTGTGGTGGAGATTTGACAAAAGCATTCAATAAATATTTAATCGCTTCTTTGGTAAAAGGATTTCCACTTAAATCTAATGTTTTCAAGGAAGAAAAATTGTAAAATATAGGCTCTTCTTTAGCTTCATAGTCCCTGTTTGAACTATACGCGCGATAGGAAAAACGTTCTTGTTGGGGGGCACTTGATTCTTTAAAAATTTCAACCAATTGATTTACATCAGTAATATTATTCTCTCGCAACAATAATGTTGAAGGGATACCGTTCTTCCTTATTTCTTTCTGTGACGTCATTAAAAACCAATATAAACCTTCAGAAGTTAATTGATTTCCATTGCAAGATAAAGATGAAAATCCTCCTTGGAAGAGAAAGGGGTGCAATATTTGAAAGTCGCTGTCACCTATACTCATTTGATCCAATTTTAACATCGAAAATTTTCCGTGAAGTTGAGGTTGTAAACCTGCAAATTCTCGAAATAATTGAAAGGAAAGTTGCGTATGTGAAAGATCTAAGCAATTAAAAGAAAATGTTAGTTCAGATGAAGAACCTGCTAAATTTTGTAATTGTCCTGCTTCCGCTGTTCCTGTAAGCGGTGTTGGGATTTGAAAAACAAAGCTTCGATTTTGATTTTCATATGATCGAGGAGCCCATAAAGTTGAAATGAATGAGCGCACTAATGCAAGATGAATCAAAACTTCTTTCAAATCATTTGTTAAGGGTTTATATGAAAATTTCTCATAACCAATCCGAACAGCATTTTTAAAATTGCTTAAACTTTGAAGAGTGTAGGTCTCTTGTGCGCGCTCTTTTAAAAATACTGAAACGAGTCCAGAATGTTCTTTTAATTTTTCCGCTCCATATTCCTGGATCATACGATCAATAATTTTATAACGATATGTATCCCCTAAGATTTTTAAGAAGCTATCCACTGTTTCAACCTGTTGTGGTACATTATGATATTGAGAGATCGGTTGCCGTTGAAGAAGGCTCTTCGCGTGCTCATACACAGTTATGAATATGTCATCTTGTGTTGATTGATCCGACGTGACATCATCGAGTTTTCGTTTTTTAGACTTGGGCTCCTCTGTGTCCCTTCCTATAGCATCTTCCAAACTACTAGAGATCGCTTGATAAATGAAAGTAAAATTAAAAAGTGTAAATAATAAGAATGTAACAATAAAGTTTCGTTTAACCATGATAAATCTCCCCTTTTAAGAGTATTATCTAAGCATCAAAAATAGGAGAAAGCAAGTAGACAAGTTTAAGAATAATTTTCTTCTTATAAGGCTAAGATTTTTAAAAATGTTTCACGTGAAACATTTTTGGAGAAACTCATCGAAAAAGTAAACACAAAATTGGAAGATTTATCAAAAGATAAATTATAACTGAAACCCCGCTTCTTACCGCGGCGAAGTCTCTGGCATAGCGTGCGTCACGAGGATGACAAAAGAGAGGGCATGTAAAACAATGTGATGTCGGAGAATTTTGTAAATCATTACAATTCTAACTCCAAAGGACTTGTCCTTAAAAAAATGTACAAGGCACCTTCTCCACCATGTTCTTGTGGTGCTTTCGCCCAAGAGCCCACTAAAGCTTTTAGGGGGGGTTGCTGAAGCCACTTTGGAACAGCATCTTTAAGTGTCACGCGAGGCACTCCTTCGTGATCCAAAGATCCAGAACGTTGCCCCTTTCCCGTAATCACAAGGACAACTTTTAAATGCTGGTGAGAAGCAGCCCATAAAAAAACCGATAACTCCTGATATGCTTCTTTTAATGTTAGTCCATGAAGATCCAATTTCTTTTCAACTTTGGCATTGCGCGTCTTTTTTCGAGAAATTCCATGAACTTTGTTCTTCTCTAAAAATGTTTCACGTGAAACATTTTCAAGCGGAACCTTATTTAAGAACGCTTTGAGAGGATGTTGCGAGCGACGTTGAATTTTTTTAGGCCTCTTTTCAACAGTTGACGGAAAAGAGATTGCCTTTACGTGATTTAAAAAGTTCTTCCAAGCCTCATCTGAATCATCTTTCATTCAGAAAAGCCTTTAAATTCAATAGTTTTTGGCACAAGAAAATAGAGATCTCCTGCCGCTTTCATGGCTCCCGCCAATTCCCCAGCTTGATCGCCTGTCCCCCAATAAAAATCGCCCCGAATAGGTCCTTTAATCGCGCCACCCACATCTTGAGCGACCATAAATCTTTGCAGGGGACTTTCAGAAGCACAGGGCGCCTCAGCAGACAACCATAAAGGCATCCCCATTGCAATAACACGCGGATCAACAGCCAAACTTCTTTTTGGCGTTAAGACTGATCCTTGCCGTCCAATCGGCCCTTCTTGTCCCCCTAAGTCTTTAAAAAAGACAAAAGATTCATTCTGATAAAGAATTTCATCTATTTTTTGAGGGTTTTCTTGAAGCCACTGTTTAATACCCTTCATTGTTGCTTGCTCAGGTTTCAAATAACCTTGTTCCAAAATGTACTTGCCAATAGAGGTATAAGGATAACCATTCGTGCCATCATAATTAAGACGACGCCAGTGATTTTCAAATTCAAGCTTTCCAGAGCCTTGAATATGCATAAAATACAGATCTACTTTGTCTGCAACCCACGCAATTTCTAAAGCACGATCACGAAGAACACCAGAGGATAAATCACGTCGAGAAAAGTAAGGCTTTAAGGTCTTTTCTTGGATACTTCCTGCAATGCGATATCCTGCTAAGGCAGAATGAAAACGACCAAGATCTTCTATGACGATAAGCTCGGGGGGACGTTGATAGACGGGATATTGAAACTCAGGTGTTGGAACACTTGAGGCTTTCAAACAAGGCTCAAAATAGCCTGTAAATAAACCTTTTGATTGGCCTTCATAAAAAAGATGATACGCTTTAAAATAGGTTTTCAGAAAATAATAAAACTGATCTTCTTTAACTTCACTATTTAAAACTTCTTCCCATGCAGCGCGTGTCCCTGCGACGCCAAAGTTTGTGTCAAAAGGCAATGATCTCAATACCTCTGCTGAACGTTTCCAAGCCAAACAAGCATCTTTTAGATTGTCTTTAGAAAAACCTGGAAGGTGCTCGACTGAAAGCTCTTGAAAAGAAAAATTTTTGAAATTGATAGAAATAAGCGCAGGAGATGTTGTCATTATTGATCCGTCTTTATTAAAGTCCAATTGCGCTCTTTCGCATATAGGTCACGAGAAAATGTCCATAAATCAATGATTTGTTCGCTTTGTTTTGGGTCTCCTTCAATGATTTCACCTTTTTCGTCACGGGTGAGGTGAATTTGCTCTGACGTGAAACGTACTGTTATACTTGCCTCCGTCCCTTCTAATTTTAGATCTGTAATTTCGGGTGTTTCAATTGTGACAATGGTTGTTTCTAAGCTTTCTTTATTCTCTTCTCTTTCTTTTATCGCTTGTTGAAAATCTTGATAAATTTCAGAAGACAGCAAAGGCTTCAATGTTTTTAAATCACTTCTTGCATACGCCATCACAATCATTTCAAAGGCACGTGTCGCGCCTGTCAAAAATTGATTTAAAGAAAACCGAGAATCGATCGAAAGAATCTGACTATAAACTTTTCGAAGACCAGGCCCGATAAGATCTTTTTCAGAAGAAACGTTGAGAAAGTCTTTGTTTTTTTCATGATCTCCCACCTCATCAGGCGTGTCTGTTCTACGCTGTGATTGCTCAAATCCCGTTCTTTGCCCCAAAACTGAGATCAATTTAAAGATTATCATGCCAGCAATAAACGCAAGAATCAAAATCTCTATCAGCTGTCCCATTTATCTCTCCTAAACTCTTCTTTTTATCCTTATATTGTCATTCACTAAAAAACCATGATAAAGTTCGACCACTAAAAAATATTTAAGGAGATCATAATGGCCAAAAACGAAACACAAAAGTCTAAAAAATTAAATGGTACTTCAGGCATGGAACCAAGTGCGAATATTCCTGCTATGCCTTTAATGGTAAATGCCCAATATGTAAAAGATATTTCTTTTGAAAACCCCAATCCTTTACAAAGCTTAAACATTGAAGATGATCAAGCCCCAGAGATTGAATTAAATATAGATATTCAAGCCCAACCTGTTGGTGAAAGTTCTTATGAGGTTACGCTTCATTTAACAGCTAAAGCCCAACAGAATAAGCAAAAAATGTTTATAGCCGAGCTTCAATATGCGGGTGTCTTTACGCTTGTAAGCAACCTTCCCCAAGAAGCGGTGCATCCAATTCTTATGATTGAATGTCCTCGCCTTTTATTCCCTTATGCGCGGAATTTAATTTCGATCTTAACGCGCGAAGGTGGTTTCCCAGCGCTTATGCTAAGTCCTATAGATTTCTTAGAGCTTTATCGAAATCAATATGGATCAGGCGATGAGGCTAACGAGAGCGCCACAGCGGGTTCTTAAGCTTATCTAAGAAAGCTTGATGGTTTTCTAATTCATCCGCCGGGATTTCAAAAGATCGCGGTGGATAAAACTTTTTCTCAGTTACTTCGGTCGTTGCGATCGTAGATTTCAAAGCCAAGTTAAGGGTCGGTTGACGCCCACCTTTAAGTTCTAGATAAACTTCAGCGAGCAATTCAGCATCTAACAAAGCGCCATGCTTAATCCGATTTGAATTATCAATCTCAAATCGTTTACATAATGCATCAAGGCTTGCAGGCGACCCTGGAAAGAGTCTTTTCGCAAGAGCAAGCGTATCAATCGCTCTTTCAGAAGGTAAGCTTGGCTTATTAAGGCGTTCAAGTTCTGCATTTAAGAATTTCATATCAAAACGTGCATTATGAATGACTAAAGGACTTTCGCCAATAAAATCAAGGAATTGATCGTGAATGTCGTTAAATTTTGGATGATCTTTTAAAAAGTCATAAGAAAGACCATGAACGTTAAAAGCCTCAATTGGGACATCACGCTCAGGATTGATATATTTATGGAAAACCGCTCCTGTAGGGACAAAATTGATGAGCTCAAGACACCCAATTTCCACGAGCCTATGCCCCTCAGATGGCTCAAATCCAGTCGTTTCTGTATCCAGGACAATTTCACGCATGGCTTAAACAAATCCTCTCAAGATGAGTTAAAAGTTCTCTCAAGATATGAACGCGCGAACGCGAAGTATCAAGCGTAAAATCGGCCCGTTTGATTTTCTCTGATTGGGGAAGTTGTCGTGCTCTAATTTTTTGGAAATACGCTTCCGTCATTAAACTCCGCTTTAAAACTCGCTCTCTTTGAAGAGCCTCATCTGTATGCACGACAAGCGTAAAATCACACAATATTTCCAGCTCCGCTTCAAATAGAAGCGGTACTTCTAAAACGATTAAAGGGATGCCTTGAAGCCTTGCTGAATCAATCACTTTGATCAAAGCTTCTTTCACTAAAGGATGAAGAATTTTTTCAAGGTAAGGAAGTAAAGAAGCGTCTCTTACCATATGATCAGCGAGGACACGACGCTCTATTTTTCCATTTTTTACTAAGAAGGGATAGTCATATTGAAGTTGCTTTATAATAAAAGGCGAAGTCTCGTACAGGGTATGGACTAGCTGATCTGCATCAATTACTGGAATCTTTAAATGCTTTAAAATCCTTGCAACTGTTGATTTTCCAGTCCCAATTGAACCTGTTAGCCCTAAGACACAAGGTAATTCCATTTCTCTCCCTTTATAAAGCTTGTGGATAAAATTATGATAAGCGTCGAATAAAAGGAAGGCAATATCCTCTTCGCAAAGAATAATGCACAAGTAACCACAGTTGTTGAGAGGTTATCCACAAGAGGATAACGCTGGGAAAAAATGTGAAAAAAGTGAGGATAAAAAATTAAAAATATAATTATTTGCTTATTGGGGTTGTTCTCGGTAAAAAATAAAAAGGGACTGTGGATAAGAGTTATCCTCAAGACAACATCATCAACAACCTTTTTATATTAAGTAATAATATTAAATGACGCTCATAAAATTATTCCAAGAAAAGAAAAACCGCCAATCCTATTGTTGGATTATGCGTCAAGCAGGTCGATATCTTCCTGAGTATAAGAAACTTAGAGCAAAATACCCCTCTTTCTTGGATCTTTGTTTAAACCCCACCGCCGCAGCTGAAGTCACCCTCCAGCCCTTAAAGCGGTTCGATTTGGATGCCGCGATTATTTTTTCGGATATCCTTATTGTCCCCTATGCTTTAGGACAGGATTTGGCGTTTATAGAGGGGCAAGGACCCGTGTTAGATAGAATTGAGGTGCCTTCCGACATTCAGCGTCTGGTCGCCAATTACGACCGTTTTACGCCCACGTGTGAGGCCTTAACGAGAGTTAAGTCATCTTTACCGCAATCTATTAACTTAATTGGATTTGCGGGAGCCCCTTGGACGGTTGCGTGCTATATGCTAGAAGGAAAATCTTCGAAAGCTTTTGACCGTGCCAAAGCCTTTGCATTTCGTTATCCTGAAGCTTTTTCAGAGTTACTAGACCTCATCACGAAGACGACCATTGCTTATCTTAAAAAACAAGTTGAGGCAGGGGCTCAAGTGCTGCAGATTTTTGAATCTTGGGGAGAAGCTGTGCCCGATTGCCTTGTAGAGTCGGTCGTCTATAAGCCAACACAAGAGATCCTTCAGTCTTTAAAAGCCTCTTTTCCGCATGTACCTATTCTAGGCTTTCCACGAGGTCTTGGCGAAAAAACTCAGGATTATCAACAACGAACGGGAGTTGATGGCGTAAGTTTGGATGCGCGACTCTCGCTAGAATGGGTAAAGAAAACCTTTAAGGAAAATGTGGTCTTACAAGGGGGAATAGATCCTCAAGTGCTTGTTGTTGGGGGGGATTTATTGAAGCGAGAAGTTGAAAGATATCGCGCATTGGAACGCCAAGGTCCTTATATTTTTAATTTAGGGCATGGCATTGTTCCAGAAACCCCGATTGAGCATGTGGTCGATTTTATAAAATATATTAAAGGATCTTAAAGAATGAGCAGAAAGGCTGTTGTTCTTTTAAATTTAGGGGGGCCTGATACCCTTGAAGCCGTTCAACCTTTTTTATTTAATCTTTTTAATGATCGCGCAATTTTATCACTTCCCCTGCCGTTTAGGACTTTGCTGGCCTTTATACTTGCGAAAAGACGGACAAAAGAGGCGCAAGAGATCTATGCTCAATTGGGGGGTGGTTCTCCTATCTTGGCGAATACCCATCTTCAAGCAAAAGCTTTAGAGAACATCTTAGGACAGGATTGGCGTGTCTTTATTGCGATGCGTTACTGGCATCCGTTAATCAATGAGACGATAAGGGAGATTAAAGCGTATTCTCCAACGGAAATTATTTTAGTTCCGCTTTATCCTCAATTTTCAACGACGACGACAGCTTCTTCTTTTCGCGAATGGCAACATGTGACTCAAAAAGAGGGATTTCACGTTCCAACACGTCGGCTCTGTTGTTATCCTCATCAAAAGGGTTTTATTGAAGCAAACTGCAAGCTTATTCAACAAACACTTGGCGATGAAAAGCGGCCTTATCGTGTGCTTTTCTCGGCACATGGACTGCCAGAAAGAATTATTAAAAAGGGAGATCCTTACCAATCTCACGTTGAACTTACCGCAAAAGCGATCGCGACGCAGCTTGGACTTAAAGATTTTTCAGTTTGCTATCAATCTAAAGTAGGGCCATTAAAGTGGTTAACCCCTTCAATTGATGAGGAAATTAAACGCGCAGGCCAAGAGCTAAAAGGGGTTGTAATTGTGCCTCTTTCCTTTGTCTCTGAACATTCAGAAACCCTTGTTGAACTTGATGTTCAATATCAGGTGTTTGCTTATGCTCAAAAAGTTCCTTTTTATTTGAGGGTTCCAACAGTCGGGACACACCCTCTTTTTATAGATGGGTTGGCTCAGATGATAAAAATAGTTGGTTCTGAAGTAACTTCTGGGGTTGCCTCTTTCAAATGTGCTTCCCAATTTACCCAATGTTTGTGTCGAGGAAAATGATGAGCGAATATTTAGCGAGCTATTATCTAGTTATTAAAAGCGTTCATATCATTTTTGTGATTTGTTGGATGGCGGCTCTTTTTTATCAGCCTCGCCTTTATGTTTACCACGCGACAGCTAAGCCAGGTTCTGAGTTATACACAACCCTTTGTACGATGGAAAAAAGGCTTGCACGCATTATTATGACCCCGGCAATGCTGTTGACATTTATAAGCGGTGGATTATTGTTAATGGTTCCTGGAATTGTTGTGAGCCCTATGGGATGGATTCACGCAAAATTATTTTTAGTCTTTATTTTAGCAGGCTATCACGGCTTTTTAATTCGTTGGATGAAAAATTTTGAGACTCTCAAAAACCAGCATTCCCAACGCTTTTATCGACTTATTAATGAAATTGCACCGCTTTTAATGATTTTTGTTGTCTTTCTTGTTGTCATGAAACCATTTTAAGAGTATATGTATGGTGGATCGAGATTCTCAGGTCCAAAATCCCTTTCAAATGGTACGTATTAATTGATTCAATGAGAGTATAATAATTTATGAACATCCAAGAGCTTAAGCTTAAATCGCCAGCTGATCTGTTGGCAATTGCCGAAGAACATGAAATTGAAAACGCAAGTTCCCTAAAAAAACAAGACCTTATCTTTGCCATCCTTAAACAACTTGCGAGCAAAGACATTCCGATTTACGGTGGAGGTGTTCTTGAAATTTTGCAGGATGGCTATGGTTTTTTACGCTCTCCTCAAATGAACTTTCTTGCGGGACCAGATGACCTTTATGTTTCACCGAGCCAAATCCGACGCTTTGGTCTGCGTACCGGCGATGTACTTGATGGCCAAATCCGCGCCCCTAAAGAAGGAGAGCGTTATTTTGCACTTTTAAAGTTAAACACGATTAACTTTGAGGACCCAGAACAAGCTAAGCATCGGATTAATTTTGATAATTTGACGCCTCTTTATCCTAATCAACGTCTTAAAATGGAGATTGATAATCCAGAAAATGGGGATCTTACGACGCGCGTGGTTGATCTTATCTCCCCCCTTGGAAAAGGTCAGCGTGCCCTTATTACTGCGCCGCCTCGAACGGGTAAAACAGTTATGTTGCAACAAATCGCGAACGCTATTTCTATAAATCATCCAGAAGTTTATCTTATTGTTTTGTTGATTGATGAGCGTCCTGAAGAAGTCACGGATATGGCGCGTTCTGTAAAGGGAGAAGTTTTAAGTTCGACTTTCGATGAACCTGCTAGCCGCCACGTACAAGTAGCAGAAATGGTGATTGAAAAAGCCAAAAGACTTGTCGAAGGAAAGCGCGATGTCGTTATTTTGTTAGACTCTATTACACGTCTTGCACGCGCTTATAACACGATTGTTCCGTCTTCTGGTAAGGTTTTGACGGGAGGTGTTGATGCGAATGCCCTTCAACGTCCAAAACGTTTCTTTGGGGCTGCGCGTAATATTGAAGAAGGTGGATCTTTGACAATTATTGCAACAGCGTTGGTAGAAACGGGCTCAAGAATGGACGAAGTTATTTTCGAAGAATTCAAAGGAACTGGTAACGCTGAAATTATTTTGGATCGTAAGCTTTCTGATAAAAGAATCTTCCCTGCAATTGATATTACGCGATCCGGTACACGAAAAGAAGAATTACTTGTTGAAAAAAGCGAGCTTTCCAAAGTATGGGTTCTCAGGCGCATTTTGGCACCTATGGGCGCAAACGATGCGATGGAATTCATGCATGACAAGTTAAGAGCGACTAAAAACAATCAAGACTTCTTTACCTCGATGAATTCATAACTTAATGAATTTAAAGGATTTTCTTGCTTCTCAGGGAGAAAATGTTTCACGTGAAACATTTTTGGCCCTGAGGATTTATCAAGAAGAGCTTTTTAAATGGCAAAAAGCCATCAATCTTGTTTCAAATACAACGCTTAAAGATAGTGAAGAACGTCATTTCTTAGATAGTGCTCAGCTCTTAAACTTCATTCCGTCTTCTTCTCAAATAATTATCGATGTTGGAAGTGGTGCGGGATTTCCGGGGCTAGTTTTATCTTTGCTTCAATCTTGCCCCGTTATTTTAGTCGAATCTGACCATCGCAAGTCCACTTTTTTAAATCAAGTTATTTTAAAAACGCAATCCTCCGCAAAAGTAATTTGTGATCGTGTAGAAGCCATTACTCACTTAAAAGCAGATGTTATTACGTCACGAGGCTTTGCCCCCCTTCGTCGCCTTTTGGAACTAACGTTTCCTCTTATAACGACAGAAACAACTTTTTTGCTACTCAAGGGAAAAAATCATTTAGAAGAAATAGAAGAAGCTCAAAAAGAATGGCATTTTAAAATTACAATTCATCCTAGTATTACAGATTGCCAAGGAAGAATTTTAGAGGTAAAAGAAGTAAGCACAAAAGTAAAATGAGGATGAAATGACTGTCATTGCTATTGCAAATCAAAAAGGTGGGGTAGGCAAAACAACGACGACGATTAACCTCGCAACGGCACTCGCGGCTAGTCTTAAAAATGTTTTGATGATCGACCTTGATCCACAAGGAAATGCGTCGACAGGAATGGGATTTTATGGAAGAGAGCGGAAAAGTGGAAGTTATGAAGTTCTTTTAGGTCTTCAAAAAGCCTCAGAATGTATTATCAAAACCCGGATTCCTCACTTATCCATTCTTCCTGCTTCGCCCCATTTATCTGGTGCCGAAGTTGAGCTTGTTTCTCTGCCTCAGCGAGAGTTTAAACTCAAACAAGCGCTAGAGGAAGTTGAGGAAGAATATGATTACATTTTAATTGATTGCCCTCCTTCGCTTGGATTTTTAACCCTAAACGCCTTAACGTCAGCCAATCACGTTCTCGTACCTTTACAATGCGAATTTTATGCGCTTGAAGGTTTAAGCCAACTTATGAATACAGTTCGGCGTGTTCAAGGCCGACTTAATTCACAACTTACTTTGTTAGGCATTGCCTTAACAATGTACGATAAACGAAATGTTCTTTCCGAACAGGTTGCTGAGGACGTGCGAACTCATTTTAAAGAGCTTGTCTTTAAAAATCCAATCCCCCGCAATGTGAAAATTTCAGAAGCACCTTCGCATGGAACGCCTGTTTTGCTTTATGATGTCAGAAGCTCAGGGTCTCTTGCTTACATGAAACTAGCCAGTGAGGTTTTGCAACAAACGCAGGGAAGAAAATATGTCGAACTCGCCAATTAATCGCTCTTCTTTAGGGCGCGGATTAGATGCTCTTTTAGGGCCAGATCCAGATATTATTCCTCAACAAAATTCCCAGATTCGCAAAGTATCCATCCATGAGATTTGTCCCGGGAAGTACCAACCTCGCGAACATTTTGATCAAGAACCTTTTGAAACGCTTGTTGAGTCAATCCGTGAGAAAGGTGTGATTCAACCGATTCTAATCAGGCCTATTCACAATGGTATGGCGAATTATGAAATTGTTGCAGGGGAACGTCGTTGGCGTGCTGCAAAGCAAGCAGGGCTTCAAGAAATTCCTGCCCTGATTAAACAATTAAATGACCGAGAAGCTCTGGAAATTGCGCTTATTGAAAACATCCAACGTCATGATTTAAATATTTTGGAAGAAGCTCAAGGCTATAAGCGATTAATGGAAGAATTTGACTATACACAAGAAGATTTAGCCAAATCTCTGAGCAAGAGTCGTAGCCATATTGCAAATACGCTTCGCCTTTTAAATTTACCTGGCAGCCTTCGAGACTACATTCGTCAAGGAAAAATGACGGCAGGTCATGCACGTGCCCTTTTAGGGGCCAAAAATCCAGAAATGGTTGGAGAAAAAGTCGTTAGCCAAGGCTTAAATGTTCGCCAAACAGAACGTCTTATTCAAAAGCAAAACAATCCTACAGCCAAAAAAGAACGACGCCCTTCTGCTTTTATGGCACGCGCCTATAGTGAAGATGATAAATCAATGCTCGAGAATCAGCTTAAAGACGTCTTTAATCTTGCTGTGGCGCTTGATTTGAAGAATGAGGGTGGGCGTTTAACTATTCACTTCAATACTTTAGAAGAACTCGATCATCTGGTTGCAAGACTGTTAGCCGGAAGCCATTGAAGCAATCTTTGTAAAAGATAATTCTCTGGAAGATTCGATTGCCATTTAACGGCCGTCTCAAGATCTAAAAGAAGCAAAAGCAAACGACTTGCTTGTAAAGGCGGTAACAGAGTACTTTTGTAATAAGCACCTTCTGAACCCTTTAAACTACGAAAAGCCTCAGCCTGAAGAAAACGAAGAAGAGAAATATCCTGCGCCTCATCTCGCTTTAAAATGTTCCAAGCTTGTGTAAAGGTTATACAATCACCTTTAAAGAAAGCCTCTTTCATTTTAAAAAGATCGCTTTCTTCTTTAGGAATAAAAAGCTCTTGAAGATCAGCAGACGAAAAGGACCCATTCGCAGACAACAAAGCTAATTTTTGAAGTTGGCTTTCAAACATCAAAGGATTAGACATCAAGCTCTCAATAATGATTTTCTTTGTTTCCGCGGGAAGATTTAAAGATGTCTCTTCGCAGAAATCATTCACGACCTTGGTTATTTCAGACATTTCAACGGTATAAGAAGGGATAGCCACAACAGAAGGGTGTTTAAGAGCAAAATCAACAAGCTTTGCTTTTGAAGTTAGGTTAGGATTGGTTAAAATATAATAGTGTGATCCCTGATTGATAACTTTTTCGATCTCTTTTAAAAGGCGATCATTTGCGCGTCGGTAAACATAGACGACAGAAGAAGGTTCTGTCTCAAATAGGCTAAGCGAAGAAGTTTCTGGAATAATAAAATCTTCAAGGAAAGAGACCTGAAGAGAAGGATTTGCTTTCTTAAGATATTTAATAATCACTTTTTCTCGGAAATAAACAAGATTTTCATTATTTCCATAAATTAGAAAACCTTTAGTCTGAGGGGGTATTTTTTCTAAAAACGAAGAAAATTGAGTAACTTTCATAAAAAGGCATCCTAGGTATTAAAAGGCATCTTAAGCTGCCTCAGCCAAAGATAAATCCGACCAAATTTCAGCCAAAGCTTGAACGAGATCATGAATCATTTCTGGGGTATGAGCAGCAGAGGGTGTTAAGCGTAAACGTTCGGTGCCAATCGGTACAGTTGGATAATTAATAGGTTGAATATAAATTTTATAATGATGCAAGAGGCGGTCCGTAATTTCTTTACATTTCTGGGCATCCCCAACTATAAAAGGCACGATATGGCTGTCATTTTGCAAAAAAGGCAGGTCTTTTTCTTTTAGCTTTTTCTTTAAATAATGGACATTAAATTGATGTTGATCGCGAAGGCGAGAATTCGTTTTTAGAAAGTTAATGCTTGCGACTGCGCCAGCAACGATAGCTGGTGGCAGGGAAGTTGTGAAAATAAAGCCAGGCGCAAAACTTCTTATAAAATCAACGATCTCCCTCTTGCCTGTAATATAACCTCCAATAAGGCCAAAGGCCTTCCCAAGTGTTCCTTGAAGAATATCAATTTCACTTTCAAGGCCGAGAGCTTGGGCAATGCCACCTCCTTGGGGTCCATAGAGACCAGCGCTGTGAACTTCATCGAGATACGTCAGGGCATTATATTGCTTAGCAAGGGCGCATATTTCTTTGAGGGGGCTAAAATCGCCGTCCATTGAATAGACAGACTCAAACACAATGATTTTAGGACTTTCTAGAGGGATGGACGATAAAAGCGCTTCAAGATGATTTACATCATTATGGCGAAAAATCTTTTTCTCCGCGCGGCTATTGCGGATCCCATGAATAATGGAAGCGTGGTTCTTTTCGTCTGAAAGAAAAACACAGTTGGGTAAACAGGTTCCTAGTGTTGCAAGGGTTGTTTCATTGGCGACATAACCGGATGTAAAGACAAGGGCCGCTTCTTTGTTATGGAAATCACTTAAAGCTTTTTCAAGAGCAACATGAGAATAGGTATTCCCTGAAATATTGCGTGTTCCTCCGGACCCTGCCCCTGAGCGTTTTAACGTCTCTATCATGCCCTTAAGCACTTCAGGGTGTTGTCCCATACCCAAGTAGTCATTACTGCACCACACGGTCACTTCTTTTTGAGAATCGCCGCTTATGGCATAGGGAAATTGCCCCACGCGCCGTTCCAAGTTCAAAAAGGTCCGATATCTTTTTTCTTGTCGCAGGCGGTCAAGCTCTTGTGTGAAAAAACTTTGGTACATCATGTTTATGAATAAATTACCTTTAAAAAATTACTATATACACTTATAAGCATTTCCAAAAATTCGCAAAACATAATATTTTCTTGATTTATTTTACTATGGGACTAAAAATGCATCATAAAAATACGAAGAAAGACACCCTAAATGTTTAAAAAGACACTTTTGTTCAATGTAATCAGTATAATCGCTTTATGGGCGCCAAGCTTCTGTTTTGCAACGGATGATCAAGAAAATCCTTCACAATTCACATGCCTGTATTTAAGAGATTCTGTTGAACCAGCTGAAGAAGATCCTTTTAAGGAAAGGTCAAGAATTTTGTCTCAGGATCTTAGACAAACAATCAAAGAAAAATTTCCTGAAAGAATTACATTTTATGAAATGTTAGAAAAGGATCAAGCTTCCAGCTTAAGTACTGATTTTCGTAAAGAAGTTGGACCTTTTTTAATTGATTATGACGTATTATTAGGCAAAGGAGAAGAAGGAGAAGTTTATTTAGCACAAGACAAAAGAAGTGGGGTTTATACAGCCGTAAAAATTTGTTCTATTTATAAAAAAACGACAAAGGAAATTGAAGAACATAGTGCAGAATACCAAGCATTTTTGTCGTTACAAAGATGTTTTGGCTTCTATTGTCAAAAAATCAAATCACCAATGTACGGAGATGTTTTTAGCACTTACTTATTTGTTTCTCTTATTGACGGTAAGGAAATTTACCATTACCAATTTTCAGGAATTAAATTATTAGGGGTGGAATACAATGAAAAAGAAAATATTGTTAAGTATAAAAACTTAGCAAACAATGTGATGTTGTTAAGATCAATAGTAGATGAGCTGCGTTATCTTCATAAATGTGGCGTCGCGCAAAATGATATAAGCACGACCAATACAATGTTCACTTCTGCCATGAAATTTGTTCTTGTTGATCTTATTCCAGCAGGTAAAGTTGATACGAATAGTTCAGTAAGAGATGATCAATGCGATATCGTGTACTATCTTCCATTTGTTTATTATGCCTTGGGGATTCGACACATTCTAGATAGAGATAATTATACTTTAAAAGCTGTCGTTCCTCAGCCTGTAATGAATTTACATCATGCCATACGGCCGAATAAACCAGGATTACCGATGTGTCACAACAGAGATTTCTCCCTTGCTGAGTTAGATAAGGCCGTGTCGACTTTAGAGAAAGAAATCCTCTCAACCGATACTAAGCCTTAAGAATTCACAAGATAGCTCGCGAGTAATGATTTAATATCTTGGGCAAGAATTTCCATAGCGCGAAGGCGCGTTTTTTCTTCCGTAACAAGAGCAGGAATAGAAGAAAAGTCAGCTTGTGAACCAATGGAAAATCCTGACATTAAATCGAGCTTATCTGAAAGAATAACTTCGCGAGAGATGGCGTGAATTAAGATAACATCAGCGGTATACTGAAGTTGCGCTCGTTTCGCCGTGGCATCTTTACGAAGGGCCAAATCTAGGCGTTTTTCATCCACAGTAATCTTTAAAATATATTCAGGATTTTTAGGCTCACCATAAGGGGTTAAAATATCAAGAAGATGATTTCTCAAGACTTGACCTGTTCGATCTGGAATTTGCTTAATTTTTATTTGAGCCAGTTTCTCCGTCGCTTGTGATGTTGGTGCATACAAAGGTTGGAAACCGCAGCTACTTAGCCCTAAGGCCCCTAAAATAAGAAAAAAATTAACCCACAACAATGTTGACCACCTTATTTGGAATAACAATAATTTTACGAATAGTTTGAGAGCCCACAACTTTTTGGACATTCTCTAAAGAAAGAGCAGCTTTTTCAAGTGCCGATTGATCTTGGTCCTTTGGACATTCAAAAGTTCCTCTCAATTTTCCGTTGACCTGAACGGCAATCGTCAAAGAAGAGTCCTCAGTAAGGGCTTCCTCAAAAGATGGCCATGAAGTATCAACAAGAAGCGTTGTATGCCCTAAAGACGCCCAGATTTCTTCTGCAAGGTGGGGAATAACCGGATTGATGACAATAATCAAAGATTCTAAAGCTTCTCTTAAAATCGCACCATTTATTTGGGATAGATCTTTGAGATTACCCAAAAAATTACTAAATTCTCTTACTTGAGCCACATAACGGTTAAGTTGAAAGGCTTGAATTGAAAAAGTAACGTCTTTAATAAGACGATGCGTCATCCGACGAAGTATTTTTTCATCTTCATTCAACGTGTCTGGAATTTTCGCCGTGAATGGCCCTAGGAAAGGCTTAAAGGTATCTGTTAGGGTCCAAATACGATTTAAGTACTTCCATATGCCCTGAGCCCCTAAATCGGTCCATTCTAAATCGCGATCAGGAGGGCTATCAGAAATCATAAAAAGACGCGCTGTGTCTGCCCCATAATCGCGCGTTATTGTTTCTGGATCGACAACATTCTTTTTAGATTTGCTCATTTTTTCAGAACGGCCTCGAATAACGGGGGCGCTGTCTGAAATCCGAACTAATTTACCTTGGGGGTCAGTTCCAACTTCTGAAGGAAAAACCCACTCGTTGTGCTCGGTGCGATAAGTTTCGTGCGTAACCATCCCTTGAGCAAGAAGAGATTTAAAGGGTTCTTTACAGGTTAAGTAACCACTTTTTACAAGAGCTCGGCTGAAAAACCGGGCATAAAGAAGGTGGAGGATGGCGTGCTCAATTCCGCCAATATACTGATCTACAGGAAGCCAATAAGCTGTTTCTTCTGGTGAAATAGGTTGTTCTGAACGCGGGGCGCAGAAACGGGCAAAATACCATGAAGACTCAAAAAAAGTATCTAATGTATCAGTTTCTCTCTCAGCTGGTTGATGGCAAGCAGGGCAGGTTGTAATTTTCCATGTTGGATGTCGGTCAATCGGGTTTCCTGGTTGATCGAAATTAACATCTTCTGGAAGGACAACAGGCAACTGATTTTCAGGAACAGGCAGAATTCCACAAGAAGGACAATGAACCATAGGAATCGGGCATCCCCAATAACGTTGCCTTGAAATGCCCCAATCGCGTAGACGATAAGTAATAACAGGCTCACCAACTTTTAAATCAGACAGTTTCTTAAGCATAGCTTCCTTGGCTTGTGGAACGGAAAGACCATCAAGAAAGTCAGAATTAAAAAGAAGTCCATCTTCCAAAAAAGGCTCAGTTAAGGGCTGAGAAGAATTAGAAGGATGATTTTCTGGTCGAATAACAGGAAGAATCTCAAGTTGATATTTTTTAGCAAACTCAAAATCCCGTTGATCATGGGCGGGGCATCCAAAAATAGCGCCTGTTCCGTATTCCATAAGCACAAAATTCGCAATATAGAGAGGTAACAAGCGATCTTTAAGGATAGGATGTTCGACATGGAAACCTGTGTTAAAACCAAGCTTTTCAGCCTTCTCAAGGGCTTCTTCGCTAACGCCTGTTTTATTACATTCTTGAACAAATTCTTTTAAAGCCGGATTGTTTTCAGCCCATCTTTCAGTCAAAGGATGATGGGGCGATAGAGCACAAAAACTTGCTCCAAAAAGCGTGTCTGGACGCGTTGAAAAAACTTGAATCGTTTCTGGAAGCTCTTTGATCTTAAATGTAATTTGAGCTCCTTCAGATCGTCCAATCCAATTACGTTGCATCGTCACAACGCGCTCAGGCCAATCTTTAAGTTCATTCAAGCCTTCAAGAAGTTCTTCAGCATAAGCGGTAATTTTTAAATACCATTGTGCGAGCTTACGACGCTCAACTTTAGCTCCAGATCGCCATCCACGACCATCAATTACTTGCTCATTTGCTAAAATACTATTTTCAACAGGATCCCAATTCACAAAGCTTTCTTTGCGATAAATAAGCCCCTGTTTATAAAGCTCAAGGAAAAGCTTTTGTTCATGGCCATAATAACCTGGATGACACGTTGCAAGTTCCCGGTCCCAATCATAAGCAAGCCCAATTGATTTTAATTGTTCTCGCATGATTTTAATATTTTGATAAGTCCAATGCGCTGGATGACTTTTCGTTTGAATAGCGGCATTCTCTGCGGGTAGTCCAAAAGCATCCCATCCCATAGGATGCATTACATTATAGCCTTGTGCTTTCTTAAAACGAGCTAAAACATCTCCGATGACATAATTGCGGACATGTCCAATATGAATGCGCCCAGAAGGGTAAGGAAACATTTCCAGAACATAATACTTGGGTTTCTGGGCATCTAGTTTTGCCTTAAATGTTCCTAGTTCATCCCATTTTTTTTGCCATTTAGCTTCTGCAACGCGATGATTATAGCGCTCAGCCATTATTTCCTCTATTTGCCGCTATCAATACGTAATTGGCGCGCACGCGTCAAAATAACATTTTCAAGCTGCGTCGCGGTTTGTGCATCAACAGGTTGATCAATCCAGTCATTTCCTTGACGTTTTTGACGGAAAACCGAAACTTTTACACCATCAGCACGCAATTGACGGTCAATAATTAAAATATCAACCTTAATGCGTTCATTTGGCGTTGTGCTTGGGCTATACCATTCTGTAAGAATAACGCCCCCGAAAGGATCTGCGCTTTTTAAGGGAATAAAAGAAATGGTGTCTAAAGAAGCGCGCCATAAGAAGCTGTTAACGCCAACGCCAATTTCACCTTTGTTTGAAGAATCTCGATCTCCACCAAATGTAAAGGCGTCATCCCCAAAAACTTTATCCATATCATGGTATTTTTGCTCACGCCGTGTTTGAATTTTTTCATCATTAGAAACATTCATATTTTCGCAAGCACTTAAGAAAATAGCCCCACTTAAGAGAATAAAAGAATTTTTTCTTATCATCGTTTTTCCTTTTGAAGATACGTTTAACAGGTATGAGGGGTTGTTAAGCCATCGTCAAGACAAAAAAAAGGGGAGCCGAAACTCCCCCTTTAAATAAACTTCTTTAAAATTAGAAGCGGATACGGCTTCCGATGATAACAGCCTTTGTATTGCTGTTTCCAACGGCATCATTAGTTTTATTAAATGCTGCAGGTGCATCTAATTTAACGTTTTTAACGAAATTAACATATTTTGCATCTGTTTTTTGCTTTGCGAAGTTACCTTCAACGAAGCCTTCAAGACCTGGTGCAAAAGTATGATCATAAGTAAGAGTATATACGTCAGTTTTTGCTCTTTTAAAGCCTGTACCAAGCTTACGCGTTGTATGGCTGTAGCCTGCTGCAACGCTATGGACATTCCAGCTATAGCCAAGAGCACCGCTATAAACTTTACCAGCATTGTTACCCTTAAGCGCACGTGATTCACCAGATTTTCCATTATTAATGTACTCTCCAGCGACCTTAAATCCTTGCCAGCCTAACAAACCACCAACCGCATAGGCTTTTGTTCTATGAATTTTAGCAGGCGTAAACAGTAAATCTGTATTCGTCACGGTTGTAGCATTTGGAATATATGACTTTACTTCGTCAGCTGCTTTACGTGCGCCACTCTTTGTATGTCCATAAAGGCCAGTTAAAGAAACTTGAACGTTAAGACCATTTTGGAAAGTATTTTTATAGTTTACACCTAAGCCAACTTGTCTGTGATCAAATGGTTGAGCAGGGAAGAAATGCTGTGTCACTCTGCCCTCATTTGAATGTGAGAAGAGCTTTGCAGAACCATCATGCGCTGAGTTCGGCGTATATGTAATACCTGCTTGGAAGCCAGCATAACGTGGTGTGATATAGTTAATCTTTGTTGCATCTTTTGGTGTATTAACAAGATCACCTGAGAAACGAACACCTGAAGTTGGTTGATATGAGCTGGTCATATTTCCATAAATACCACCGCCAGTACCGCCCATAACTTTCCAGGGACCAACCGCCATGAAGTCATCAACGCCGCGCGTGTCACCAATCATAACCGTACCTAATTGGTTTTTAAGACTAATACGCGCTTCTTCAATGTTGTTTGATTCATTCGTATCAATCGCCATACCTGCAAGAAAACCGTACTCAAGACCACCTAAAGCATCTGTTTTTCCAAGAACATCAAAGTTAATACGAGAATCTTCAATCGCTAAATGTTGGCCAAAACCTTTTCCTTTGTTCGCTTCACGCTTTTTATTTTTAAGAAAGTGGAACTGAGGTGATAATTCACCTGAAAGTTGCAAACGAGGTGTTTTGCCTTCAACAGCTGCTGCAGAAGCCTGCTGCGCAGCAAATGGTAAAGCAAGAGCGATAGCTGTGCTTGTTAATAAAATTTTCTTCATTTAAAATCCTCCTAAAGAAATGAGCGCTTATGTGGAAAGCCAAATCTAGGCAAATACCCTATAAACTAATTACAATATTTTCAAGCCTTATAAAATAGCTCCTTGGTTTCAAAGGCAATCTAGAAAAAACAAAGTTATTTTATTTAAGACAACCTGTGGCGTGCATGCAACATGTTGAAAGTGATTTCAGATTTTATGAAGCAGTTTTGAATTCTGACATGAGTTGTGCTTTCAATTGATCCTGGAAATGAGGGTTGTTGAGCAAATCTTGAGCACATTGGCCAAGCGCTTGAAGATGTGCAGAAAATTGTTGAGACTCACCAAGAAACGGTAAATTTTGACGCGCGATCTTTTCATAAAGCATAGCTTCAAAAAGCAAAGTGATAGCTTTTAGTCCAATAGGGCGAGTGACGCCAAATGAAATGTGGAGAGAATGATCCGTCAACGCCACAGCATCATGATACATACCACGAGGAATATATAAGAAACTTCCTGGTTTTAGATGAATTTCTTTTAAAAGAGGACCTTTTTGAGCCTCATGCATTTCTTGTGTCAAATTATTAAAAATTGGATGATTAATAGGCTCATTTGCTTTCCCTTCATAAAGATGCCATTTTTTCTCGCCTTCAAGATGAAGAACAAAGACATCATGAACATCAAAGTGACTTAAAAAGCCTGGATGTGCTTTTATTGAATAATATAAATTTGCTTGCACTGGCGCTTCCAAATTCTCTGCTAATCTTGAGCAAACTTCTCTTAATCCTGGGGTTAAAGATCCAATGTCATTTGCAACCAAAGTAGCGCCTTTTGCTAAAAGAGCTTGGACAAGAGCGTCATCAGGTCTTAGCTCAGAAGGCTGTGTAAGTGTTGCGGAAGGCTTGCAATATTGATGAGAGGGAAGCGTATGACCCTGATGATAAAGTTTTAAATTTGCTTCATTCCATAAAGGAGAAATTTTAATAAATTCCATTAATTGAGAAGCTGTAAGAAGATGTTTAAAACGGTCACTAATACCTTGATTATGAAAGTGTTTTTTATCAAAAAAATCTTTCAAAAATTGGGAAAGATTTAGGGGAAGAATAATATCTTCAAAGGATAGAGTAGAATTCATGATTGATTCTTTCAAATTAAACACTTTAAAATGAAGTGTATTAAAAAGAATTTTGGAGGGAGGGTCAATGGCCCTCTAACATTATGGCTAGACCTATTATCGGAATTGTTTTGGATTGGGATGATCGTCCTTCTTATTCAGCCTATCCTTGGTATGCTTTGCGTGAAAACTATGCCCGTGCCATAGAGAAAGCAGGTGGAACACCGATCCTTTTGCCTCACCATTGTGACCAGATCCCTGAATTTATAAATCTTATCTCGGGTCTTTTAATTCCAGGTGGTGATTATGACATTGATCCTGCACATTACGGTGAAAATATTTGTCACGAACGCGTGATCTGCAAAGCTTCTCGAACAACTTTTGAGTTAAAAATTGCGCAGATTGCTTATCAAAAAGATCTTCCTATGTTGGGAATTTGCGGGGGTCATCAATTAATTAATGTTATGATGGGGGGATCCTTAATACAACATATACCAGCTTCAATTGAATCAACAATTGAGCATGAGCAGAAATCGCCAAAACATATGCCAAGTCACTCAATTCACATTGAAAAGAATACGCTATTGTTTGATTTGTGTGGTACCTCAGAAATCCAAGTAAATAGTACGCATCATCAAGCCATTAAAACACTGGGAGCACAATTGAAAATAGCGGCTCGAGCGCCAGATAGTGTTATTGAAGCAATTGAAAATCCTCAGAAAAAATTTTGTTTAGGGGTTCAGTGGCATCCAGAATATTTAAGTACACCTTATGATTATAAAATATTCGATGCTTTTATCACTGCATGTCAGCAATGAAAGAACGTATTGCTAAATTAATGGCACGCTCAGGCGTTTGTTCACGGCGTGAAGCCGAAAGGTGGATTGAAGAAGGTCGCGTTCAAGTGAATGGTGTTCTTTTAAATTCTCCAGCCATAGTCGTATCAGAACATGATATTATTCTTGTTGATGGCAAACCTTTACCCTCCAAAGAACCCGTCTGTCTTTGGCTATATCACAAACCTAAGGGGTTAATTACTTCCCATAAAGATCCTGAAAATCGCCCAACCATTTTTGAAGCTTTACCAAAGGACCTCCCACGCGTCATTTCAGTCGGTCGCCTTGATAAAATGACGGAAGGTTTATTGTTGTTAACCAATGATGGCGAATTAGCTCGTAAGCTAGAGCTTCCAGTAACGCGTTTAAAACGTATCTATCATGTTCGTATTTATGGTCATTTACAGGAAAATAAACTTAAAGAAATTGCAAAAGGGATAACTTTTGAAGGAATTCATTACCAAGGTGCAGAAATAACAGTCTTAAAACAGTCGGGTATGAATACATGGTTAGAAGTTTCAATTTATGAAGGTAAAAACCGAGAAGTCAGAAATTTGATGAGTTATTTAAATGTTCAAGTTTCACGTCTCATCCGAGTGGCTTATGGACCTTATAAGCTTGGAGATTTGGCAGTGGGTCAAATCAAAAAATGCCCCTTAAAAGAATTTGATTAAATACGGTCTAAAATTTGAAAAGATATTGCGCCTAACATACCCATTTTTCTTTTTAAGAATAGCTTTTTTAGATGATTTTTCTTGATATTTGTATCGTGATATGGTAGTCTGGGTGTAGATGGTCAGAACAGAAGTTCTTCCCTTATTGGATATTCTAGAAACCCCAATAACTCTTTCATCTCCTTCTCAAGGATCATCTAAGTAAGAAAAAGAAGAATAAGACAGGGATTTAAAAACCTAGATTATTAAAAAACAAAGACTTAAACGCTCTTTTTGAGCGAATGCCCCTTCTTTGCCTGGTGAAAAGGCAAGAATAAGAGGGGAGACATGATGCTGATACTGTGCGTGAGAGGCGCGGTAGGGCAAGGAGAACGATGTTCTTAAGGTTCAGGGCGTACGTGAAAGGTACGTTGAAACAAAAGAGCATCGATTGGTGATTAGCAAGATCTTTCTGTTGCTTGAGATCCTAAGCACAAGACCTAGGATGACCAAAGGTTGGAGATGAGAAAGCTCACTGACGAGGGCTGAAAACGTTGATTGGTGATACTAGGTACAGGAAACAACTCTGATGTCATCCTCTCGGAAGTGGGGATCCAGGAAGAGTTAAAAGGATCAAATGGTGATGGGCGACAAGAGGAAAAAAGTAATGCTTCTCTTCGCTATCCTAGGGCTTGTCCCGAGGTTCTCAGACAGCCTGACGATGCCGCGAGACACCAGATGGACCTAAATGGATGTTTGACAGTGTAAAGAAAATAGTAACCTTGCTTATAGCGCCAAAAAGAAAACGTGTGTGGAAGAGGTACGGTGAAAGAGTGAAGAAACAACAATAGTCGAAAGCTTGGAAAAGTTTTTCTTTCACCGCTCTTGGATTTCTGACCCCACAAAAATTATAATAAAAGGGTAGTTCTTTGTTAAAGGCAAAAAAAGCCCTATGTTGCGTCATTAAATAAATGTTTAAACCCTCGTTTATTTGCAACTTCATTCTTTTAATCTTTCTATCTTAAAGTGAAATTGTTCTGATAAAGAACATTAACAACGAACAAGGAGAAGGAAGTCATGGCAACAAAGAATCAAACAAAAGCTACTCATGCAGAACATGGAAAACAGGGATTTGCTTCTATGTCTAAAGAGAGAGTCAAAGAAATCGCCAAAAAAGGTGGTAAATCTTCTCATAGTGGTTCACGTAGCAGTCAAACGGAAAAAGGTGGCAAGAGCTCTCATGGAAAGCAAGGGTTTGCTTCTATGATTAAAGATAAGGTCAAAGAGATTGCGAACAAAGGTGGATCTTCTCGCGGATCAAATCGCTAACACAAAATAATATTCCAGCTAAAAATGCTACCCTTTTGTGGTAGCATTTTCTTTATTCTACGCGTAAAAAAGATAGAGAGATTGCAACTAAGTTAATAAAGAAAAAAATGTCTATTAAAATCCTTGAGAAACTTCAAGAACAAGCTCTTGCTTCAAATTTAGCCCGCGTTTTAATTCAAAGAGAAGATGAAATTCTTTTTAACTGGGGACAACCTGATACTTTATTGCAATCTTACTCAATTACAAAATCAATATTCGGACTTGCGATTGGTTTTTTATGGGATCAAAAAAGTTTAAAAGACCTTCATACGCCAATTTACCATTTTTTTCCTGAATGGGATCAAGGACATAAAAGAGAAATTACGGTGTGGCATTTGTTGACCCATACGTCTGGCTTGCAAGATGATCCAACTTATGAGGATATCATAAGAGCGCCAGATTCTGTTCAGCTGACACTCTGTGCTGAGCTGACGAACCTTCCAGGGGAGAAATATAATTATAATAATAAGGCAACAAATTTAATTCCTGCGTTGATTGAAAGGATCGTCGAAACCTCTTCAGAAAATTTCATAAATAATTACCTTTTCAACCCATTAGACATAAAGAAATTTGAATGGAGAAAAGATGTAGTAGGAAATATTTATGGGGCTTCTGGCCTTAAAATAGCCGCTGAAGAACTTATAAAAATTGGGGCTCTTATTCTGGCGAACGGGCGATGGAAAGATCATCAAGTAATAAGCCAAGAGTGGCTTTCGTTAATGACAACAAAAACATCAATAGGAACACCCGCTTGTGGGCTTTTGTGGTGGATTTATGAAGATCCACTTATTCTTGCTGCGCAAGGCTATTTGGGACAACGCCTTTATATTTATCTTGAAAAAAGACTTATCGCGGTACAACAATACGATCGTGATGAAATCCCCTCAAATCAACCTCATAACGTGGTTGATTTAAGAGAGCTTATCACCCAGCTTTAGACATCTTTACCGTGACAATGTTTATAGCGTTTTCCTGAGCCACAGGGACATAAGGAATTGCGGGTCAAAGAGTCATCAGAGCTCTCTGAAGACTCTTTTTTTGATGTCGTGGTCGCTTTTTTTCCTTTAGTAGTCGCGGAAGGTTTTTTTGCAGAGGACAAGGTGCTTTGTTTTCTTTTTGCTTCAGCAAGGCGTTTAGTCAAAGATACAGGTGCTTTTTGAGAACTTTTTGTCTCTGAAAACTCGGCTTGTTCGAGTTTCATTTTTTTATTATTTTCCTCTAAGTCTTCAACAGCCGTATCAAAAACTTCTTGTTCTGTTTCTTGATAAAGCTCAAGGTATGCAAGCGCAGAAATGACCATTTCACGGGTTCGATTCAGCATTTCCTGAAACATCAAAAAGGCTTCATGTTTATACTCATTTAAAGGATCCCGTTGTGCGTAAGCTCGCAAATTAATTCCTTGGCGTAAGTGATCAAGACCATGAAGGTGATCTTTCCATGTTTGATCCAATATTCTAAGGAGAATGCTTTTTTCAGCCATACGCATCATGTTTGCCCCATAGAGCGTTTCTTTGGCAGTTAATTTTTCAGTTACAGCATCTTCAATTCTTTGTTTTAATGCTGCTTCAGCAATACCTTCTTCTTGAGCCCATTCAGAAATAGGTAAATCAAGGTTAAACAACCTTAAACATTCTTCATGAAGCCCTTTTACTTCCCATTGATCAGGATAGGCGTTGGCTGGAATAAACGATGTAATTAATTTATCGATCACATCTTCACGCATATGTTGAATAATTTCGGAAACATCGTCTGTATTCATGACTTCGCGACGTTGTTCATAAATTATTTTACGTTGGTCATTCATGACATCATCGTATTTTAAAAGATGCTTACGAATATCATAATTTCGCGCTTCAACTTTTTGCTGAGCTCTTTCCAAAGCTTTATTAATCCATGGATGGATAATGGCTTCGCCCTCTTCTAAGCCAAGTTTTTGCAACATATTATCTAAGCGATCAGACCCAAAGATGCGCATTAAATCATCTTCAAGCGACAAAAAGAATTTAGACTTTCCAGGATCGCCTTGACGTCCAGCACGGCCGCGCAACTGATTATCAATGCGGCGACTTTCGTGACGTTCCGTTCCAATAACATAGAGGCCACCTGCGGCTTTAACTTCCTGTTCAGCTTGAGCAACTTCGTCTCTTATCTTTTTGGCTAAACGTTCTTGTTCTTTTGGATCTATAATATCTTTTAATTCTTCAGCAAGGCGCATTTCAACGTTGCCACCAAGCTTAATGTCAGTTCCGCGTCCCGCCATGTTTGTTGCAATTGTAATGGCGCCAGAGCGTCCCGCTTGGGCAACAATGGAAGCCTCTTGCTCATGATAACGAGCATTTAACACTTGATGAGGAATTTGACGTTGTTTTAAGAGCGTGGAGAGGAGCTCAGATTTTTCAATGCTGGTTGTTCCAACAAGCACAGGTTGTTTCTTTTGGCGACACTCGTCAATAAGTGTAATAATGGCTTTATATTTTTCGTTTGCCGTTCGATAAACCTCATCATCCAAATCCTGGCGAGCCATAGGGAGATTCGTCGGGATTTGTACAACGTCAAGCTTATAAATATCATTAAACTCAGCGGCTTCGGTTTTTGCTGTTCCCGTCATTCCTGAAAGTTTTGAATACAGCCTGAAAAGATTTTGGAAGGTAATCGAAGCTAATGTCTGGTTTTCCATTTGAATCGTCACACGCTCTTTTGCTTCAAGAGCTTGATGGAGCCCCTCTGAATAACGTCGACCTTCCATCATACGGCCAGTAAATTCATCGATAATAATAACTTTATCGTCTTTCACCATATAGTCGACATCTTTAGTAAAAAGCTTGTGGGCTCGTAAAGCTTGATTCACATGATGCACAAGAGAAATATTTTGAATTTCATATAATGACCCTCCTTTAAGTAAATCCAATTTTTCAAGGAGCATTTCAATTTTTTGAGAACCTTGTTCCGTTAAGGTAATGGAACGTGATTTTTCATCTTTCTCAAAATCAGTACTTTCGAGTTGAGGAATCAATGTGTCAACATGTTGATAAAGTTCAGAAGAATCTTCAGCTGGGCCAGAGATAATGAGGGGTGTTCGCGCTTCGTCAATTAAAATGCTATCAACTTCATCCACAATCGCATAATTGAATGTTCGTTGAACCATATCACTAACGCGGAATTTCATATTATCTCTAAGGTAATCAAACCCGAGTTCATTATTTGTGACATAAGTGATATCGCAATTGTAAGCTTCTTGGCGCTCTGCATCGTTAAGTTCATGTTGAATGCATCCAACACTAAGTCCCAAGAATGTATAGATTTGACCCATCCAACTTGAGTCACGTTGGACGAGATAATCATTGACTGTGACAACATGAACGCCTTTTCCTTCCAAAGCGTTCAAATAAACTGGCAAAGTTGCTATGAGTGTTTTTCCTTCGCCTGTACCCATCTCAATAACATTCCCCTGATGCAGCATAATGCCACCCATGAGCTGAACATCAAAATGACGCATTTGCAGAACGCGCCTACTGGCTTCGCGCACTGTGGCGAAGGCATCAATTAAAAGGCTATCTAAGGACTCACCTTTTGCAAGGCGTTCTTTAAACCATACAGTTCTAGCTTTAAGATCAGAATCACTTAATTTTTGAAGTTCAGGCTCAAGGGCATTGATTGCTTCTACTTGGGGCTTAAGCTTTTTAATTGTGCGCTCATTGGCTGAACCAAAAAGTTTTTGGATAAGGGGTATAAACATAAAGACCTCGAACCTTAAAATTACTCTTCATTAATAAATTGAGGTGATTTATCCACGCTTATGGAAGATAAGCAAGCATAAATGCATTCTACATAAGATTTTTGTTGCGTTCTTATGAATTCCTCGTACGATATGCAACATTATAAATAAATTATCTAAAAAACGTTAAGAAAGGAATTTAAATGTTATCTCGTTTTATGATTACGACAGCAATTGCGACGTTTCTTAGTTTTGGCTCTCAAGCGGCTCAAAATGAAGAAAATGTTGTAGCGAAAGTCAATGGTAAAGAAATTAAACTAAAAGAAGTTAATCGTCTTGAAAAAGCATTGCCACCTCAAGTTTTAAGTGGTGCTAAAGATAAAGATAAATTATTTACGACACTTCGCGATCAAATGATTGATATTACGCTTCTTACAGAAGCGGCTAAAAAAGCGGGTCTAGAAAAAGACGCGGATGTTCAAAAAGCGATTCAACAAGCAACGGAACAAGTGCTTGTGCAAGCTTTTCTTTCAAAAGAATTAAAGGCATTTGTGACGGACGCTGCGGTTAAAACTCGTTTCGATAAGTTAGTGGCAGATATGCCTAAGGATGAAATGGAAGTCAAAGCACGTCACATTCTTGTAAAAGATGAAAGCGCAGCCAAGAAGATCATTGAAGATTTGAAGAAAGGCGCTGATTTCTTAAAGATTGCGCGTGAACAATCTATCGATAAAGCAAGCGCCCAAGAAGGTGGTGATGTTGGTTACTTCCGCAAGGGTGACATGGTAAAAGAATTTGCGGATGCTGCGTTTGCTCTCGTACCCGGAAAGTTTGTTGATGCACCTGTAAAAACACAATTTGGTTGGCACGTCATTAAAGTGGACGATAAACGCAAAGTTAAAGCGCCTAAATTTGAAGAAGTGCAAGAACAATTAAAAGCAGCGGTGCTTGAAGAAAGCATGCTTAAACTTGTAACAAGTTTGAGAGATAAAGCAACAATTGAAAGGTTTAACCAAGAAGGTAAGCCTGAAATTGGTGCCGAGAAAAAAGAAGAAGCGCCTGCTAAAAAATAATTATTTTTGTAGCCGTATTAATAAAAAGCCTTGGGATTTTCCTGAGGCTTTTTTTTTAAGAAAAAGATCCTAATAAAATTATCGTATTCGTGTTATCTTTTTTATTGACTATTTGATATTTTTATTGACAAAAGAGAATTTTTTAGCTTAAAAATACAGCTTATCTTTTGATTTAAAAAAAGGTTTTGAAGTGTTGAAGAAAATATTATCTATTTCGCTGATTTTCACTCTTATCTTGTCTAGTCCTGTTCTTGCAGGGAAGAGGCCTTTTACTAAAATACAAGAAAAAAGTGCTTCTGTTTTGCTCTCTCAAGAAACGCCTAACGTAAGCCTTTCCGTTATTTGTAATTTTAAGTCCCTGCTTTCTAATTTTGAAAAGGAAGATCAAATTCTTAAACAAACATGGTCTTATAAGGCTCTGGCTCATCTAACGCCTGTTGTAGAAACAGTTTTGTTTGACTCGAATGCTAGTGGTCCCTGGGGTGTACTTGGCAAAATAGGATTAACCCTTTGTCGTTATGAAGCGACCTCTCTCTTGACAATGCCCGCAAAGTTTTTACCTTCTTTTGCGCAAGCAGCCTATCTCTCTTTTGTTAACCATACATTTGCTATCCTTCAAATTAATGATATTGGGAAAAATCCTTCTGGATATATGATGAGTTATGCTAGTGGCGCAATTGGAACTTATATAATTTCTCATCTTTTGCCTAATTTTTCAGACACTATAAAACAAGAGATCAAAGGGGTTTGTTATTTTCTCTTTAAAAAGGCAGGATTTATTTTGAATGATTCTTGGGACCAAATCGTAGATGAATTTTTCCGTATACTACCGGATTCTTTATCTTCCTTTATTCTTCCACAATCCACAACAGATCCTTTAGAAGAAGATATAGGTGTTGATACTGCTTTAGAGTTGCTTACAGAGGGTTGTTCACCTGTTGTGAATCCTTCTCTCATTCCTTCTTTGAATGAAGAAGGACAAGAAATTTTAGAGGGAGTAAGAAGCTCGAATTTGACCATTCCATCTGCTTTTTCTTTCGAAAAAGTATGTTCTTCAATCGATATGAAAACACGACAAACCCTTCTCGATAATTTTTATGAAAATGTAGCACCTAAAGTGATCACGGTTTTTCAAAAGGCGAGAGCACATAATAAACACGTAGGAATTATTTTGGGAGAAACACATGGTAAATGTAAAAGCATTTTAACGGAAATTGCATTGTTGAATGTTCTTAAACAACTTCAGGTAGAAACACTATTTATTGAAGCACCCCCCAAAATTTTACCATCCCTTATAAAAGAGGTGAAAACCTGGGAAGGTCCATCAAAAAAAATATCAAAAGAAGGTCATCAAGCAGCAATTTCTTTTATAAATCTTGCTTATGCGTATGCCCATCAGTTCCCTTTTATTCATGCGGCTGATTCTAATAGGGTTCTAATTAGCCCAGAGGAAGATGTGGATAATACACCTGACTTTTTTATGAGGGGAATTAAACGTCTAGCTCATGTAGGAAAAAATCGAGAATGCCCGGATTTTAGAAGAAGAGATCAAGGAATGGCAAGCACGATAAAAGCGCTCACTAAAAAAGATTTCATATTTGTAACTGGGCATTTCCATGTAAGTGCTTTAAAACATCTTTTGAAAGATGTTAAAAAGGTTCTTTTGACACTTTCTTTTAGTGAAACAAATGGTGAATCATTCAAAGAATTGATAACTCCAAACAACCTCAAAATTGTAAGTAGAGTAACAACTCAAGATTGTGCTATAGCCTTTAAAGAGGATCTCCTAGAAAGAATAGAGGAAATGAGAAATGACAATCCATGCGTTCTTCATACATTAAAACCTCCGTTAATAAAAAAGGATGAGAAAGAAAACGACGAAGATCTCTCTGGCGCTCGTTAATCATTTCAAAAGAGTCCTATTATTAAAAATGTTTCACGTGAAACATTTTTTGTCAGAATTTTTTCAAAAGTAATATGGATGACTCCCTTATAAGTTCCTGATAATAAATATAAAATTATTTATATCTTAGCGCTTGACTCTCTTTCATTTTGAATTATGATTTTAGGGATTAAGGGTGCTCGTCAGAGTTAAAAGGGAATACAATAACGCTTATCTCATTGAAGCGTAAAATGTAGCTGCTCCCGCAACTGTAAGAAGCTTATTTAAGTAAAATACCACTGGCATTAAAAGCTGGGAAGGTCGCTTAAGTCTAAGGCTCAGCCAGGAAACCTGCCTTTAAATGTCATCTCTTTGTTTGGCGGTGAAGACAAACGAAAGCGAATCCTCGTTGGTGACAGCCTTATTTTTTATTTAACCTCAAGCAGGAAAGGCCTCACAATGCGTTTAGTTCTTAATAATAATTTTAAAAGTCCTCGCGTCAATTTTTTCTTTTTAAATACGTTGTTCCTATTAACATCTTTACAATTGATCTATTTAAAGCAGGACCATTTTAATGTTTTACCACTTTTTAATCAGGCTTTTAAAAACAATCAAGCGCAGGTCTTGCCGATAACTTTAGCGTCAAAAAACTTTAAAACAACAACGTTTTCTCAATTGGGCTTTATAATTGCAAAAAGCAGTTCTTCTAAAAATATTTTAACTTCCTTAAATAAGTTAAAAGGGGAAGAAAAAAAGATTATATCTACAGTTTCTTCTTCCAAAGTTTTTACAGTTTCTGAGTTTAAGGGAATAAATTTACCCCCTTATGAAAATATAGAGGCCATTTCAACTCATTTTAATCACCCAAATAGTCTTAAGGACCCTTTAGGAATTTTTAAACTTAATCAGTTGATTATTAAAGAGAATACTTATCAACAAAACGCATTTTTAATTATTGAAAATTCTTTAAATTCAGCGAGGTATAATTTTCCTCGATTTTCAAGAAAAACAAATTTTTCTGAGGAATCAATTCTCTTTAATCCTTATTCTTCTGTAATTGCAAGTTGGCTTGAAAAAGTCCAACACTATGATCAAATGACATCAAAAGATATGTGTTTTTCTGCGGCTTTTGAAGAGACGATTAAGGATTTAAAATTTCTTGAAGTATTAACTTCTAATAAAGACTTAAGAGTCCCAGCATCAAATCCCAAGAATGATCCTAATGTTGAATTGCGTAATTTGACTGCAGAATTCTTTTGGACTTTAGAAGGAAATTTCGGTTTACAAAATGGGAAAAAATCTGCATTTAATCCCGCCATTGGAAAATTTAATACAGATATTACTTACGAAAATTATGTACCTGTTGCAGACTTTTTTAAAACACATAGAGTCTTTTCTTGTTCACCTGATGATACTTGCGATTTTATAGGAACTCACTCATGAAAGAAAACAGTTTTTAGAAAATCAATTTTTACTTGACGCTGTCGTGAAACAAAGGTACCTAAGGAATCACCATTAGAATTGGGGGTGTAGCTCAGTTGGTTAGAGCGCCTGCCTGTCACGCAGGAGGTCGCGGGTTCGAGTCCCGTCACTCCCGCCATTTCTTTTCTTGTCTTTTACCCCTTAAAAGCGCTACAAAAAAGACAATAATTATGTTTTAAGAGGAACTAAAATGAAAATTAATGGAAACGACATCCGTCCCGGTAATATTATTGAACATAAGTCTCGCTTGTGGGTTGCGACCAAAATTCAACACACACAACCTGGTAAGGGCGGCGCTTATATGCAAGTTGAACTTAAAGACATTCGCAATGGTACAAAGCTAAATGAACGATTTCGCTCTAGCGAGACGGTTGAGCGGGTGCGTCTTGATGAAAAAGAATATCAATATCTTTACGGTGCTGACGAAGAATTGACTTTTATGGATCAAGAAACGTTTGACCAAATAACTGTCAACGGCAGTGTTGTTGGAGAGCCAGCTGTTTATTTGCAAGAAGGGATGATTGTCACCGTTTCTTCCTATGAAGGTGAAATCGTCAGTATTAGCCTACCTGATACCGTTATTGTGAAAATTGTTGAAGCTGAACCCGTTGTAAAAGGTCAAACAGCCGCTTCTTCTTATAAACCGGCCATTCTTGAAAATGGTGTTCGTGTGATGGTTCCGCCTCATGTAGAATCGGGCACTAGAATTGTCGTTAATACAGCAGATAATACTTATGTTGAGAGAGCAAAAGACTAAATATGCTAACCGCAACTCGTACTAAAATTAAATCCTCTTTAATGACAGTGATGTCTTCGGCTGCCTTAAAGGCGGCTAAAGGCCTTATTCATGACTTTAATGAAGTTGAACATTTGCAAGTTTCCAAAAAAGGTCCAGGAAACTTTGTTTCAACGGCAGATCATCGGGCGGAGAAGGCGATTCGATTTGAACTTCAAAAAGCCCGTCCCGATTTTGGGTTTTTGCTTGAAGAGTCTGGCGAAATTCCAGGACAAGATCCACAACATCGTTGGATCGTCGATCCTCTCGATGGAACCACTAATTTTTTGCACAGTATCCCCCATTTTGCTATTTCAATAGGGCTTCAGTTCGGCGATGAAATTATCGCAGGCGTTATTTATGATCCTATTAAAGACGAGCTTTTTTATGCTGAAAAAGGCAAAGGGGCTTATTTAAATGATCGACGTTTACGGGTGTCCGCTCGTAAAGATCTTAATGAAGCTCTTATTCTTACCGAAAGGCCTTATAAACGCTCAGACGAAAAAGAAGATTTTTCTTTGATTTGTGAAAAAATTCGTCCTCATGTTGCGGCGCTGCGCCAATATGGCGCATCTGTGCTTGATTTAGCCTATGTTGCGGCAGGTCGAAGTGAAGGGTTCGTTTCGAATGATTTAGCGCCATGGGACCTTGCAGCTGGACTTATTTTAGTGCGTGAAGCAGGTGGATTTACCTCTGAATTGAGGGGTGGAAAAGATCCCTTGAAGCAAGGGTCTATTTTGGCATCAAATGCCAATCTTTATGAGCCTCTCTTAAAAATTCTGCAGCAATAGATTACCATTGAAATTGGGGTAAGAGGTAAGTGGGATGAACGTCCTTCTGTAGGCATTTGTTCATCAGCTTTTGCATATCTAAATCCGGATCAAAGTTAGCACCAAATTCTTCGGAAAAGAGGCCTGTCATGACTAAAGCAGTATCAATACCAAAGGAATTTCCTCCTTTAATATCCGTTCTTAATGAATCTCCGATGGCTAAGGTTCGTTTTGGATCTTTTATTGTGAACATCTCAACAACAGATTGATAAACATTTGGATAAGGTTTTCCATGGTATCGAACTTCTCCACCAATCTTTTCATAATAATCAGCAAGTGCACCTGCGCATAAAAGAAGTTTTCCACCATGAACAGCAGAAATATCGGGGTTAACACACACCATAGGTAATTTTAAACGTGCAGCTTGTTGAAGAACATCTTGATATTCTTCAATGTTAAGAAGTTGAGGTCCTGTATTTAAAATGAAATCCGCTTCCTCAATGATGTCAACTGTTTCAAGTTCTAAGTCATAATAAAGGCTTTGATGCATTGATTGACTTAGCGCATAAGTTTTAAAACCAAAATGATTATAGGGTTCTTGACGAGGTATACTTAAAGCCTTGTAAGCATCTTCGCCAGAACTATAAAGTGCTTTATACAGCGTCGCAGGAAGATTTAACTCCTCCAAATTTTTTATTAAAAGAGAGGAACGTCGTGGGGAGTTTGAGAGAAAAATGATTTCTTTTTTAGCTTTGGAAAGCTCTTTTAAGGTATCCAAAACATGAGGAAAAAGGTGGTACCCGTCATGAATGACACCCCATAAATCGACGATAAAAGAATCATAATGGTCTTGAAGTTCTGAAAGCCCAGAATAAAATATAATTTGTTGCATGATCTCTCTCTTCAAACATAAGTGGGTCATCGACAGATGACTTTTGCTTCAGTATAACGATATCAATTCTTATTGAAAGTATATAAGAAAAGAAAGCCCCTATAAGGAACACGAGATGTTACAAAAAGCTGCAATTATTGGCATTATTGGTGGGATGGGACCTGAAGCCGGTCGAATTTTGCATGGTCTTATTATTGAAGAAACAAAAAAATTACGACAAGTGAATCAAGATCAAGATCATTGTGATGTGCTTCACTTCGCGCTTCCTTCGATTATTCCGGATCGAGCAACTTATATTTTTGATCAAACGCAAGCAAATCCAAATGATGTTATTATTGAGCTTGTTAGAAGCGCAGCTTTTATGGCACAGCATTTAAAGCGTCCTATTCTTAGTGTTATTCCCTGTAATACTTTTCACGCTCCTATCTTATTTGACGATCTTAGCAATCGTATTCAGCAAGCAGGATTACATGAGTGGGTAATTCTTCATGACTTTGTCAAAGAAGCTGTCGCCGATATTGTTGAAGCTTTTCCAGTGGTTAAAAAAGTTGGGTTACTATCGACGACAGGGACACGTAAAACCTTAATTTATGCGCGTGCCCTTGAATTACAAGGCATAGAACTCGTGCAAGTATCCGAGAATGAACAAGAAAGAATTGATTATGCGATTTACAACCCTGTAGATGGCTTAAAAGCACTGTCGAAAGCCTCAGAACAAACAAAAGGAATTTTAAGAAATGGTATAAAGTCTTTAAGAAATCAAGGCGCTGAGAAAGTCATTTTAGGATGCACTGAGTTTCCGCTTGCTTTTGAAGAAGATGAAGGGGGAGCTAAAGAGGATCTTATTGATCCAATGCGTTTAGTTGCACGGCGATTGATTCAAAAGGCTTATAAGTCTTAGGAGCAAACAATGACCTATATCGTAACAGAAGCTTGCATTAAATGTAAGTATATGGATTGTGTGGAAATCTGCCCCGTAAACTGCTTTTACGAAGGCGAAAACATGCTTGTGATTAACCCTGAGGAATGCATTGATTGCGGCGTATGTGTCCCAGAATGCCCGATTGATGCCATTCAAGCGGATACCGTCGAGGGTTCAGAGCCCTGGGTTGAATTCAACCAAAAATATTCTAATGAATGGCCGCGGATCACGCTAAAAGGTGTTCCTCCAGCTGATGCTGATGATTGGACAGAAGTTCCTGATAAACTTGCAAACCATTTTAGTCCAAAACCTGGAAAATCATAACTCTTTCTTTTAAATTCCAAACCTTGCAGTTGCTTGAAAAGTTCTTTAAACTCAACCGAATTTGGGGCTTTATTTGTTAGGGAAGAAAAATGGTTTCAACGACTCTTTTACATCAAAAACCTATTTCACTGAAAATTGATATTGATTATCAACATGAAGAACAGTCTACGCCTGTTGATAGCCCTTCTCAAGATTTGCAAGATACGCCTTTAAAACCAGAACGGCGACTAGGAGAACAGCGTAAAAAAACATCTATTAAGGGCGGTGTTGAAGAACGAAGACAAATGGATCGACGTTCATCTTCTTCCCAAGTTTCTTCTTCCGGAGACGAGGATAATGCCCGTCATCTGGTTCTGCAAGAATTTCATGGCATAGAAACGATTTCAGAACCTTTCGAATACACGGCTCTTATGATTTCTGATGATCCAACCATTGATTTTTCAGATATGGTTGGAAAAACAGTAACAATTTCAATTGATTGCCATGATAAGCGTTCTTCATCGTCGAAAGAAGAGGTAACCCCCCAAGATCTTGAAGAGCCTTCTTCTCAAACAGCAGATCCAACAATTCGTTATTTTAACGGCGTTATAGGAGAATTCACGCAGCTTCATACGGCTCATAAAGGTGATGATAATGTAACTTATTACGAAGCAAAGATTTATCCTTTGTTTTGGATGCTAAAATTTACGCAAGATTGTAGAATTTTTCAAAATCAATCCGCCGTTGATATTATTAAGCAAGTTTTACGTGAAAATGGCGTAATTGACATCGAAGATAAAACCAAGAGATGTGGTCGAACACCGCGTGAATATTGTGTTCAATACAATGAAAATTCTTTTGATTTTGTGAGTCGGCTTTTAGAAGAAGAAGGAATTTTTTATTATTTTAAACATGAACATGGACAACATACATTAATTTTAGCAGAAGCTCCTTCAGACCATGAAGATTGTCCAGGCGCAAAAACAGCAGATTTTGAGAAGGCGGTCGCCGGTGTCGATTATTTTAATAAGCTTATTACCTGCAAAGTCCTTGAACGTGTTGTTCCAAAATCACATGCGCTCGTTGATTATAATTTTACAACAGCTTCAACAAAGCTCTCAAGCCTTTCAAACGGAACGGGATTAGGAGGAAAAGTTTACGCTTATCCTGGGCTTTTTGACCATGAAGATCTTCCAAAGCAAGGTAAGCTGGAAACCATTTCAACAATAAGGATTCAAGCCGACGAATTGCCAAGCAAATCGATTGATGCTACTTCAACCATTCCTTTTTTTGCGCCGGGATTTAAGTTTCAAATGAAAGGGCATACCCGAAAAGATGTAAATAAGCTTTATGTGCTTCATACAGTTATCCACGAAGCAAACATCACAGGCGGCCTTGGTCTTCATGACAATCATTATCGCAATCAGTTTACAGCTTTTCCTTTTAGTATTCCTTATAAATCTCGCTTAAAAACGCCAAAACCTAAAATTCATTCGACCCAAACAGCACGTGTCACAGGTCCTAAAAATGAGGAAATTTGGACAGATCAATATGGGCGTATTAAAGTCCGTTTTCACTGGGATATTCAATCCAAAGGAACAGAGGTTGGCAAAGCAATCCAAACGGATGAAGATCTGCAAGACAACCAACCTGAAACGCAAGATTCTCAAGGAGATAACACTAAAGATGAACAAGATAGTTCCTGTTGGGTTCGCGTTGCAGAAGGCTGGGCAGGGAACAATTGGGGCATTCTTTTTACACCCCGCGTAGGGATGGAAGTTGTTGTTACGTTTCTTGAAGGAAATCCTGATCGGCCTTTAGTGATTGGTACAGTCTATAATTCAAATAATATGCCGCCTTATCTTCCGGAACAACCGACGAAAAGCACGATTAAAAGTCGTTCGACTAAAAAAGGTCCAGACGGGTTTAACGAATTAAGGTTTGAAGATTTAAAGGAATCAGAAGAAGTCTTTTTTCATTCCCAAAAAGATTTAACAATTCGCGTCAATGAAACAGTCAATGATTGGATTAAAAGAGGAAGCTATTGGTGGTGGATTGACCGCGGAAATCGAGAAGTCGTCTTAGCTGGAGAAGATGATTCTGTTCCCAAAACAACGCCGAAAGGTCAAGACCTTCCTGCGGGCAAAGGGGATGATAACCTCACGCTTCTTAAGGGCAGTCGGACCATGCAGCTTAAAGGGGAGAATGACGCGAATTATAATGTGCTTATTAATCATGGCGATCGTTATCTTGAAATTGAAGAAGGAAGCAACCTCGAGCTTTTGAATAAAGGGGACTACTTTATTCAGCAAAAAGAAGGAAATTCAGATCATCTTATTGAAAAAGGGGATGCAACCTTGACCCTTGAAAAGGGTAATCATCATACGCGCTTAACTGAAGGGAATAAGACGGTCGACATTGCTAAAGGAGATCATTCTCTTGTGATTAAAGAAGGTAATGATTTTAAAGAAATAACCAGTGGAGACGTGACTCTTCTTGTGCCGTCAGGTCTTTATTTTGAACAAATTAGTGGAAATTATACCACCATTATCGGAGGAAGTTTAATGCTGGAGGTTGCAGAAGCGGAAGCGATTACGATCTCCGGGGATCAAACGGTTAATTTAAAGGCAAATCAAACAGTTAATGTGACGGGCAATGTTCAAGAAACGATTAATGGAAATTATACCCTGAAAATTGATGGTAATTTTGATATCGTTGTTGGGGGCACAGTCTCAATTCATAGTACAGGCGCAACAACCCTTAAAAGTGATGCTACCGTAACAATTGAGTCTGGTGCGGCAATGACTTTGCAATCTGGGGCTTCGACAACAATCTCTGCAGAAGGCGCAAAAACGGTGACAGCGGCCAGCATCAGTATTTCAAGTGAAGGAACAACGACGCTCGAATCTGCTGGCGAGACAACGGTAAATGCTGCTGAAGTCAATGTAATGGCAGAAACCGAGTTGATATTAGAAGGTGCGGCAAGCGTTTTAATGACAGGTGCTACTGTGACAATTGCAGGTGAAGCAACAGCGACGATGGGGGGTGAAGCCAGTACTCAAATCACAGGTGCCGCCATAACACTCGCTTAAAAGAAGAGCTTTAAAATGAATTCAAATATATCTCCTCAAACAAATAAGATCGTCACCCAGAAGACTGTTAAAATCCCAGATGGTGTCCAAGAAATAAAAACACCAGGTGGAAAACTTTTAATACGTATGCCTTATAAAGAAGGTCAACGGAATGGGGTTGCTGAGTATTGTGACGCTAAAGGGAATGTCTCTAAACGTGCGACTTTTCTTAATGGAAAGCGAGAAGGTCCCACGCTACTTTATGATAAAGATGGGAAACCACACCGCATCTACCATTTTAAAGAGGGGCTTTTAGAGGGTTCAGTAGAAACTTATGAAAAAGGTATTATTTCCTCTGAAATTCCTTATCAACAAGGGAAAATACATGGGCTTGCTAAATTTTATACCAAAGGCGGATCTCTTCAACATGAAATTCCCTATGTTGAAGGAAAGATGCACGGTGAAATGATTACTTATAATCCTTTAGGGTATATCGTGGCGACCATTCCTTATGAAAAGGGTATCAAGCATGGGCTTATGAAAGCCTATTATCCAACGGGTAGTGTCCTTCAAACAGAAGCCTATGAAAAAGGTCTTCTTGAAGGAAATTCAACCAAATATTTCGAAGATGGAAAAGTTGCCTCGCATACGGTTTATGAAAAAGGAAAATGTATCGAAGGTCCTTACATTTATTCGCCGAAAGACGGATCCTTGATCAAATCAAGTTAAAGAATACACTTGAAATCTTGCTCATGTGTCTTAAAGAGTTGAAATTCTTTTAAATAAAATGAGCAATGAAATTAGTGGGGGTGATTCTCGGACCTTTTAGCGCTCCCTGCATTTTTTATTATTATAGTTATTTGTACTTCCTCCCCTACCAATTTTTTGGATTTTCAGTGAGGCTAAGGCATCCCCCGAACGCCTATCTAAATCTTATCTTAGCAGATAAAATTTCAATTTCAAGAAAAAAGTTATTGATTTTATTGGTTTTTATCTCTTTTCTTGCGATAAAAATTTTATCTCTCAATTTTTGAGTTGATTAATTAAACATTAATCAAAAGTTAAAAATTTACTAAATTTTTATTAATTTCCATCAAATCCCTCTTTTTTTGTTAAAAAAACAGATTCATGGATGAAAACCTTGTATTTCATCATTCTCAAGCTTTCTCAAGAATATTATTCAACAGAAAGATCCGCTCATCGTCAATCGATGTCTCTCCAATCTTGCTGGTTCCTTAATTTTGCAAAGGTGATAACAAGAAAATTGCATGGCTCTCATGCCCTTTGTCAAGCTGCGGATTTCATACACATCTTGGACCTTTTGGCCTCTATTATCACACAGAATGCCTTAGTTCCCCCAGACAAGCTCAGGGAGAGACTTTAAAAAGCAAGAAAGTATACGATGGTTCTTAATAAGGAATGTTATGATTTGAAATGTAATCTCGCGCAGCTTTAAGATCCGGTTTAAATCCCTGAATGCTATATTTAAGGCCTTCTGCTTTAAGATAATAAGCCCAGGCTTGGCCTTTTTCCTCTGCTTGTTTAATCAGCAGCATGAGTATGGTTTCCATACCTAATTGGTATTTTGAAAGCATGGAACAGTTCAGAATTAGTTCGACTCGTGCTCTTGTTGATAAAGGACTTAATTCATTTGATAGATTGCTTAGAAAATTTCTTAATTCTCCTATAACAAAACTGTTACAAGTTTTGGAAGAAGCCTTTTCTATAAGACTAAAAAATTCATGTTTCTCTTTGTCAGGGAATAGAGAAGTAAGCTCCTTTAACTTTATCCAAGAAGCTTGATACCTTTTAGAAAGTACCTCTCGCTCTCTTGGTTTGGTAGTAAATGGTATGTGTCTAATAATTTGCCATCCATCAATAACTTTTTCTGTAACATTTTTATCAAATTCTAAAGCAGCTTGAAGATCTCGTTGATAATCATAAACACCATTTGAAAGACCTATACTCTTTCTTTTAATGGCTTCTATATTTCCTTGATCTACAAGGTCATTATTAAATTTAACTGCATCTTCATGATCTAAGCCATTGCCATTTTCAGCCACTATCAATAACTGCACATCATCATCTTGTTCATCAAATTGATGAATCAATTGAGCTGCAGCTTCAGAGTTTTTTTTATAACCATAAAGACCATATGAAAGTCCATCAATTTTTTTTGCAATTGCTAGCTCATCACCTTGTTCTGCAAGACGATCAATGTACCTATCTACTTTTTGACCAAATCTTAATGCTAGAATAAGATTTCCCCACACTAGAGAGCAGTTACGCCATTCTTGAAAGGGTAAGTTCTTATGAAGTTCAAGATGTTGATATTTATCCTTGATCTGCTGGATGACTGCCGGATCTAGCGTTAAGTTCATTCTAACTCTTAAATAATGACGCATGACATCTTCACGGGTGTGTTTTAAGGCAGGACGATCCGTTACAAACCTTTGAGCAACAGTGTGCCAAGTGAGAGAATTATCAAAACTCTTTCCTGCATTGGAAACTTGAAACAGAGCATTAAGGTCTTTCAAAGAGAGATAGGCAACCAAGAAAGGCTTTAACTCATTAGGAAAGTTAGCAAAAAAGTCCCCCACAGTTTCGCTTGCAGATGATGAGGAAGAAATTTGAGGATCGTCTAGGTGTGAAGAAGCGAGGCTAAGACTCTTAGTTTCAAGCAGACCTGCTGCCGAATCAGGTTTTACTGTAACGGCGTCTTCCTGGCCTTCTTGTTGGGTATCGTCTTCAACTTTTTCTTTGCCTTTTGCTTGAGAAGAGCTGTTTGTCATTGATGAACTACCTTTAAGGAATACTTTCTTTTCCTCTTTTTGAAGCTCAGATGCAAGAAGACAAGTTTCGCTTGTGAACAGAACAGCCGTTGAAAGGAGAAGGGTAAGAAATGATTGACGCATGATAACTTCCAAATAATATTAATTTGACATAAAATTAACCAAATTGACAATTATAATCAAGAAAAATCTTAAATTTCTTAAGTATAGATTCGTTTTTATAAGATTTATAGATTGTAGTTCTTGGTCATTTCTTACTAAATTAGCAAGGCCAAAGAAGAATTTCTTTGACCTGTTCCCCTGTTGATTCTTACTTTTGTTGTTTTTATTCAATTACTTATTGTTCCTTTCTTATTGATATATGGTTAAACCTTTTGTCGACTCTTGCCTGCCACTCTTGCTGAAAACTATCTGACACCTATCAGCACCATCAATAGGTTGCCTGAGATGCTTGAGACAAGCCCGAAGATGACAAGGAAGAAAATCGAAGAGTAGATCCCACCAATGGTGAAAGAGCTGCTGCTGAGCAGGCAATCTTTCATGTTTGGCTGAAGGTTTTCCCCAAGTGAATTCTTGTCTTAGAAACGCTTTAAGACACTGCTTCAGCTTACTAAAACACGAATATGCGCCTTGTTTCTTATTAACGTTGTTTTTTTGTTCATACTTATCCATTTTATTACTCCCTGTTTATGGTTTGTTTATTGTTATCCCCTTTCCCTTTCTGTGGGGGTTGCCCACAGAAAGGAATTGGGAAGCCTTTTACTGAAAGGAAGGAAGGCTAAGGAACAGAACAAATCATTTCTTTCCATTCATAAAATGCCGTCCTTTATTCTTCCCTCCTTTTTCTCAGATACTCTGATCTCTTTCTCTTATCCCTATGGTCTCGAGATCCACAGAGGAAGAGTTCCAAAAGACCTTCTGGCGCCTATTTAAATCACCAGGTTACCTGAGATCCTCGGTACAAGACCGAGGATGACAACGAAGAGGTTGCCCACTTCTCATCACTACTGCCCTACCGTGCCTGTCACGCACAGCTATCAGCATCATATCTCCCCTCTTATTCTTGCCTTTACACCAGGCAAAGAGAGGGTATTCACTCAAAAAGAGTGTTAAAAGGCTTATCTTCTTTAATAATCTAGGTTTTTAAATCCCTGTCTTATTCTTCTTTTTATTAAGACGTTCATGAAAGACTTTTGGAAAGAATTATGAAGGGCTTTTATTTCTTCATAAGAAAGAGAAACTCTTCCTTGACCATCTACAACAACACTACCATATCAAGATACAAATATCAAGAAAATTCATCCTGAAAAGTTATTATTTTATTGATTTAAATCAATAATTTATAAATTATTATCTACTTTAAATTCTTGATAGATTTTGGCGAGCGTTAAAAAATTTTGAAGGCTTAATTCTTCCGCTCTTTGTGAACCATTAATTTGTGCTTTATCTAAAAGATCATTGATATCAACATTTAGACCTTTAAGACTTGAGCGCAGCATTTTTCGGCGTTGGCCAAAGGCAAACTTGGTGACGATTTCTAAGTGTTGATACAAGTTTGACTCAACGACTGGTGTGTGAGGGATAAAATGAACGACAGTTGACGTGATTTTAGGAGGCGGAATAAAAGCAGAAGGATGAAGGTCAAAGACACGTTTACACGTAGCTTGCGCTTGGCACATGACCGAAAGGCGGCCATAACTCTTTGACCCTGGTTGTGCTGTAATTCTCTCGGCAACTTCTTTTTGGAACATTAACGTCATGCTTTTAAAAGCATCCGCCTGCTTAAGCCACATAATGAGTAGAGGTGTTGCAATATTATAGGGTAAGTTTGCCACAATTTTTCGAGGCGCAGAGACGAGGTCAGCGAGATTTATAGTTAAAGCATCTCCTTGGATAATGGAAAGTCTTTGATTTTCAACTTGTTTTATTTCTTCTAGAGCCGCAATAGCACGCGCGTCAATTTCAACGGCAATTACCTTAAGAGCATTCGTTTTTAAAAGTGCTCTTGTTAATCCTCCGGGACCTGGTCCAATCTCAATCACGGTATCTTCAGAGGTGATACCAGCCGCTTGAGAGATTTTTTGGGTCAAATTGAGATCAAAGAGAAAGTTTTGACCCAGTGTTTTTTTTGCTTGCAACCCATATTTAACGATAACTTCTCGTAAAGGCGAAAGGTGATCTATGGAATGCATAGGGAATTAACGACGAATTTCGATGTGGGCTTTTCTTTTGATCTCTCGAAGTTCCCCTTTTGCAAGACTATTTAATTTTTCATCAATAAGAATACTGCGAATCTGATCTTTAGAAAGATTGTCGGGGTTAATATCTTGCTTTTCACAAACGGTGAACATGATAATGCCTGCATCCGACAACAGAGGATTAGAAGATTGTCCTGCATTGAGGTTGCCAATTAAACTTCTAATTTGAGGGATAAGATTTGAAATTGAGAGTTTGTTCACTTCCCGCATTTGGATACTTTTGTCCCCTTGCACAAGCGTCGAAAGAACGGCGCAATTTTTTGCATTGTTTGCAAATGCGCGTGCTTTGCTCATGACAGTTCCTACATTTTCCTCTGTAAAAGGTGGATTTAAAGGAAACAGCGTTTGAATGAAACTGATGAGCGTATCTTTTCCAAGGCTTTCACCTGCGGCTCTTTTATCGCGTAATAGTAAGATATGGTAGCCATGTTTAGTCCTAATTGGATCTGTTATATTTCCAATATTTAAGCTTGAAAGAGCATTTTTTAAAAGAGGATCAAGTTGGTCTTCGACAACCCAATCGATGTCCCCAGATTGTGCAGCACTGGCAGCTTGTGAGAATTGCTGTGCAATGGCTGAGAAATTAGCGCCGGAACGTATTTTATTTACGAATTCCCAAGCTCTTCTTTTAATTTCTTCTTCAGAGGCAGAATTATCAACATCTAAGAAAATTTCTGCCAATAAAAACTGAGGTTTGTCTTTCTTTTGTGCAAATTTTTCTGAGGCTCTTTCGAGTTCTCTTTGACTCACTTGAATCGAATTATAATAGCGTGCTTGAATATATTCGCGCCAGACAATTTCAGCTTCCGTTTGTGTTTGCAAGATTTTTAGGGGGATATTATTTGTTTGAAGAAGTTTTTTAAGCGTTCCTTCTTCCATATGATTTCGATGTTCAATTTCCTTAATGGCCTGTTCAATATCATTTTTAGAAGCAAGAATATCAAACTGTTTTGCGCGATTTATTTTTAAAAGTTCTTCAACCATAATTCGAACAACCTGAGGTTCAAGTTGTTTTCGGTTTTCTGGGGTATTTTGAAGACCAGAAGATAAAATTGCTAATTTTAGTCGATGATCCAGATCAGCCTGAGAAATTATTTTATCCTCAACAACAGCGACAATACGGCCAATACCTTCATCAGCATAACTTACGGCATTTATCAAAAAATTAATGATGACTGAAAAAATCAAAAAAATCCGCATGTTTTTAATCCCTTACGTTGAGTTAAGAAGAAAGCGCTAGAAAGTTTCACTTGAGTCCTGTCTGTAATCCATTTAAATAGCAGCTAATAGTTTCATTCAGCTCTATGCCATAGCTCTGTGTGAGATTCAAGTTTAACCTTAATTTTGAGTTCATGCGTGAATAAGATTTTAAATCTTTATCTGTTTAGACAGCTAAGTTTTTCTTCGATAGGAATAACGCTTGCATTAACGGCGGCTATTTGGCTAACGCAAAGTTTACGTTTTTTAGATCTTATCATTAATCGTGGTATTACCTTAGGAACGTTTATTAAATTTATTTTTTTACTCCTTCCCGATCTAATTAGCATTATTCTTCCTATAGGGACATTGATTGGCGTTCTATTTGTTTTCAATCGTCTTTATGTGGAAAGTGAATGGGTGGCTTTTAAAGCTTTAGGATTAAGCCATATAAGAATTGCACTGCCTGCAATTTTCTTTGGGATGTTGGTTGTCGCTTTTTTATACAGCATTAATTTATATTTTTTACCTCTTTCATTTCAAAAATTTAAAGATCTTGAACATAGTTTTCGTAAGACGACAACGGCAATGTTAATTCAACCAGGGGAATTTAATACGTTAAGGGGAATTACTTTTTATGCAAGGCAACGACAAGCTAATGGAGTTTTAAAGGGAATCTTAATTCACGATGCGCGTGATAAGGAGAAAGAAATTACGATTAACGCTGAGCAAGGCATTCTTTTAGAAATGCCTGAAGGCGCAAGATTTGTTCTCGTCAAAGGCAATCGACAAGGATATGATCCCAAAACAGGGCAACCAAATCTTCTCTCATTTAATCAATATACGCTTGATGTCGCCCCTTCAGATTCGGATATTAAGGAACGTCATCGAAAACCTCATGAAAGGTTTTTAAATGAGCTTTTAAATCCGTCTGAAACAGAAGATTTGTTATTTGCAAATAAACTTAAAGCTGAAGCGCATCAACGTTTATTGATGCCTTTTACCGTTTTAGGATTTATTCTTATTTCCTTAAGCCTTTTTCAAAGAGGAGAATATAATAGAAGAGGGCGTGTTAAAAGGATTTCACTTGCGATAGTCTTATGTGTCCTGCTTGAAGCAGCGATGTTAGGACTGGTTCATCTTTCAGAAAAATTACCCTTACTTACTTTAATAGCGTACATTTTGTGTGGAAGTGTTTGTATTACCGCTTTTTTCTTTCTATTTGAAAGGTCCGCGGGTCGATCTATGTTTGAAGGAAACTCTTCTTAAAATGCGTTTATTTTCTTCAATTCTTTTTCGTTATTTAGCGCGTAATTTTTTCAAATGGTTTTTCGTCGTGTCTTTTGCGGTTATGGCCATTATTATCCTTGTCGATATTTCTGAGCTTTTGCGAAAATCTGCTTCTAAGCCGGATGTAAGTTTTAAAATTTTATTTCAAATACTTGTTTTTAAGTTTCCTTCCCTTATTCAACGCGTTCTGCCATTTACAATCTTCTTTTCTTCAATTTTAACCCTTTGGAGATTGAATCGCTCTCAAGAATTAACGATCATTCGTACCTCGGGGGTTTCAATCTGGCAATCTTTAAGTCCGCTTGTCGCTGCAAGTCTTATTGTCGGAGGTATAGATTTATTTTTAGTAAATCCGATATCTTCCAAAATGATGGCTCGATATACACAGCTTGATGACTATTATTTCCATGGCAAGAAAGAAAGCTTAACAGTTTCAGAGACAGGTTTATGGATAAGGGAAATACAAAAGAACCAACATTTCATTTTTCATATTAAAAATATCAATTCGGAGAAAAACTTATTAAATGAAATTATGATTAACATCTATGATCAAAAAAATCATTTTATTGAAAGTATAAGTTCTTCTTCTGGAATCTTACATGATGGTGTCCTTTCTATGCAAAATGTTTGGAAAATTTCTCCTGAGAAATTGCCACAAAAATATGAAAGTTATAATTTTCCAACAAAAATTTCTTTTGAAACGCTTAATAATACGGGCGCCACGCCGACAATTGTTTCCTTTTGGGACTTACCAACCACAGCTCGTCTTTTAGAAGCATCTGGAATTTCTGGTCTTAAGTATATGCTGTATTGGCATTCTTTATTATCTCGTTGGGGGTGGTTAGGAGCAATGGTTGTGCTGGCAGCATCATGTTCTTTACGTCCTCTCCGCCAACAAGGGACTGTTTATTTGATTATAATTGGAGCTATTGTTGCATTTTTGTTATATTTTTTACGGGATATTACGTATACTCTAGGTCTTTCTGGTAAGCTTCCAATCGTGTTATCAGCGTGGCTTCCATTTGTTATTAGTATGATTATAGGCGTCACCCTTTTGCTTTATTCTGAGGAAGGATAAATTGAGATATTCAGCTTTTCTTTGCGTCATTTTACTAACAACTTTTGGTGCCTCAAAAAGGGCTGAAAGCGACGTTTTTAAATCTCGCATAACCGCAAATGAGAAAAAAAATAGTTTGATTTATGCAGATGAAGTTATTCATGAGAAAGAGCTCGATTTAATTGTTGCAAAAGGTCATGTAGAAATTGTTCAAGAAGGAAGAGTTTTATTAGCAGACGTCGTAACGTATAATAAAAAGACCGATCTTCTGACAGCTTCAGGAAACGTAAAACTTCAAGAACCTAAGGGCGAAATCATATTTCTTGATTATGCAGAACTAAGCAGCGATTTTAAGGATGGTTTCATTAACTCAATTCGAATCTTATTTCCTGATGATTCTAGACTAGTTGCAATACGCGCAAAAAGAGAACAAGGTGAGCGAACGCACTTTGATAATACAGTTTATTCACCTTGTAAGCTTTGTAAGGATGATCCTTCTAAACCGCCATTGTGGCAAGTAAAAGCCCGACATGCCGAATGGGATGAGGTAAAAGAAGACATATATTACACTGATGCTTTTTTGGAAATGTTCGGATGGCCAACTTTTTATATCCCTTACTTTAGTCATCCCGCTCCTAATGTGAAACGGCGTACAGGGCTCTTGGCGCCCATATTTTCTTATACATCAGAGGTAGGCGCTTCAATAACAATGCCAGTTTTTGTTGTCTTATCTGAAAATCAAGATATGACTTTAAGCCCAACTTTCTTTACAAAGAAGCTTCTTATGTTGCAAGCCGAATATAGGCACAGGTTTGAACGAGGCGAATTCTCTATTTCAGGAAGTATTACAACAGGTGAAGAAATCAGGAATCAACTTCTGAAAAACAGACCTAAAACAAGAGAATCGGGTAAAAAACGGTGGCATGTTTTTTCTAAAACAAGGTATGAGTTTACAAACAATATTCGAGGTGGCCTGAATATTGAAAGAACGAGTGATTCCACTTATTTTCAACGTTATAAAAATTTAGGTGTCACAAGACAGAATGTATTAACCTCAAAAGCTTATCTTGAAGGATTTTGGGGACGAAGCTATGGTCAAATTCAAAATGTTGTTTTCCAAGGACTTAGACAAGGAGATCGAGCAGCAACAACGCCCAAAATTCTGCCAATGGTAGATTATAATTTTCTATCTCAACCAGATAAATTTGGAGGACGTTTCAGTTTTGATGGAAATATCCTTTCATTATCTCGCAAAGAAGGTGCAGATATGCAGCGCTTTTCTGGAACAGGTAGTTGGCAAGCTCCCTATTTATCTTCTTGGGGAGAAGTTTATACATTTGGCTTAAAATTAAGAGGAGATACTTATCATATTAAAGATTACAACTATACGCAACCTTCTTCCCAACAGGCGATTTTACAACAAAAAGGCCCTTTATTTAAAGGAACGATTTCACGTGCCTTACCTCAAGCCTATGCAGACTGGCGAATGCCTTTTATAAAGCCTTTAAGCGAATATCGTCTTATTGCTGAGCCAATTATGGGTCTTGTGGCTTCACCTCATATTAAACAGTCACGTAAATTACCCAATGAAGATAGCCGCTTTTTTGAACTTGATGATATTAACCTCTTTAATGAAAATCGTATGTCGGGTCTTGACCTTATTGATGGCGGAACAAGGTTAAATTATGGTTTTAACGCAGATGCGTTTTCAAAGGTGGTAGGAAATTCAAATCTCTTTATAGGGCAAAGTTATTCTTTCAACAAACCTTGTGAAACTTCACACGGTACAGGGATGCATACAAAATTCTCAGATTATGTCATGCGTTTAAAGTATAATTATAAAGACTTGATCAATTTTAAAACACGGTTTTTACTTGATAAAAATGATTTTTCTACGCGCCGCAGTGAAATATCTGCCGAGGTAGGACAACCTATTTTAAAACTACAAACAGATTTTATTCAACTCCCTCGGCTTGCAGAAGATCCAAATGATAAAGCTGGTAAGCAAATCCGATTCACTTTAAGCTCGAATTTCATTGAAAATTGGTCTGCAAGCATAAGTACGACACGAGAACTAGCTCGACGTAGTGGGGGAACTTTAGCAAATGTTGCAACGTTAACCTATACTGATGAATGTTTTATCTTTAGTCATTCTTTGAGCAAAACTTTTTATGTTGATAAGGATATAAAGCCTGGCATTACCTACATGTTTAGAATTGTCTTCAAAAACTTAGGTGAAATTTCACAAAGTATTGGGAATAAAGCAGATTTTGTCACAGGAGAACCAATTGTTCAAAAAAGATAAAGTTGCAAAGTCTGACGAATAAGTTTTTCTTCTGTAAAATTGTGCTCAATCAATTCTCGGCCTTGTTTGCCCATTTTTTTTCTTAAAGTGGAGTTTTTAATTAGATATTCAATAGCTTCAGCTAAGGCTAATGCATTTTTAGCAGGTACTAATAGCCCATTTTGTCCATGTTGCACAACTTCTCGGCATCCAGGGACATTTGTTGTAACAATGGCTCTTCCACAAGAGGCTGCTTCTAAAAGAGTTTTAGGGAGGCCTTCTCGATATGAGGGAAGGACAATAAGGTTGCTTTTTTGATAAACAGAAGAGGTTTCCTGTGTTGCGCCGTGCCAGGTAATTAAACCTTCTTGTTGCCAATTGTTTAATTCTTGTTTTGTAATTGAAGAAGGATTTGAGGGATCAATATCTCCCCAAAAATGGATTTGAGCTTTGAGAGCGCGAGCCTTTAAAATCTTAGCGGCTTCAATAAGTTCTAATACTCCCTTATCTTTTAACATCCTGGAAACAAGAGAGATAATGGGCCCTTTTTCTTTAATGATTTTTGGTTCTTCTTGGTAAGAAAAGATATCTGGATTAACGCCAACACCTTTTATAATTTTTAAATAACTCTTTTTAATAATTTTATGGTCAAGCAAAACTTTTGCATCATCAAGATTTTGCAAGATTAATCTTGAATTTTCGCGATTTAAAAAGAATTTTAAAATGGTTTGTATAAAGCTTCTTAATAACCGAATTTTAAGACTGTTATGCGTGAAAAGATGACCTAAGCCTCCAAAAGCATTTATAACGTGTGGCGTTTTATTTAGCCAAGCAACTAAGCTTCCATAAAGAACAGGCTTAATTGCAACATGGTGTACAAGATCTGGCTTAACATTATTATAAATGCTGAAAAGTTCTTTCAGGCTCAGAATTTCATTTTTTAAATTTCTGCCTGAACGGTTAAAATAGTGCAAAGGAATTACTTTAATACCACTTGCTTCAATTTGTTCTTTATGATGACTGATGCAAGTTACAAGAAAGACTTCGTAGCCTTCTGAAATAGCTGCCTTTGCTAAGGCAAGTCGATGCGTACAAAAATACCAATCTTCAGAAATAAAGTATAAAAGGCGTTTTGATTTTTTGCTCATAGATTTCCTTTGTGTTAGTTTTATTTATCATAAATTGGAGAAATCATGAATCAATATCCTAAAGTTTCAAGTTCTATACTTTCTGCAAATTTTGCTTTTCTTGGAAAAGAGATTCAAGAGGTAACTCAGGCAGGCGCTGATTCCATTCATATTGATGTTATGGATGGGCATTTTGTCCCTAATATAACTTTAGGTCCTCAAATTATTAAAGCAATCCGTCCTTATTCGTCGCTTCCCTTTGATGTGCATTTAATGATTAAAAATGTTGATTCTTACATTAACCATTTTGCTGAGGCTGGGGCTGATAGTCTTATTATCCATCCTGAAACTGAGCCTCATGTGCATCGAACCCTTCAAGCAATAAGAAAATTTGGTAAAAAAGCTGGTATAGCTCTTAATCCTGCGACTTCGCCTCAGGTGATAGAATATTTATTAGATGAAATTGATATTATTCTTATCATGACCGTTAATCCAGGTTTTGGAGGGCAAAGTTTTATTTATTCACAACTAGAAAAAATAAAAAGTGTTCATTCTATGATAGGAAAACGTCCTATTGAAATTGCTGTTGATGGTGGTGTAAATTTTGAAAATTCTTCAAAAATTATTGAAGCCGGTGCTTCGACTCTTGTTGCAGGGACAGCAATTTTTAATGAGGCAGGTTATGAAAAAAACATTAAACGCCTCAAGGGTAAAATAGCATAAATTATAATATTGTATTTTGTTTACAATTCTTTCTTGCAAATTCTTTTCACTTAGCTATGATCCATTCATATTTCTTGGGGCGCGGGCGTAGCTCAGGGGTAGAGCACAACCTTGCCAAGGTTGGGGTCGAGGGTTCAAATCCCTTCGCCCGCTCCATTTCAAATTGTTCTTTAATTATAAATGATAATTATTAATATCTAATAATTATTTTCTAAATTTAATTTTCTAAAATAAGTTCAATATAAATCTATTGTATCAATAAGAATTTTTGTCATTCTATTCTATAGGAGTATTTTATGCTTAAATCTAAGCTGCTAATTCTATTTATAATTTCTTTAATTCCATGTTGTATTGAAGTTGATATCTCTGCCCCCAGTTTCCCAGAGATTGCTCGTTATTTTAATGTTTCAGAGGGAAAGGTGGAATTAACAATAGCTTATAATTTTTTTGGATTTTGGATCTCTTCCCTCATTTATGGTCCTTTGTCAGAATGTTATGGGCGAAGAAGAATAATGATCGTAGGAAACACTCTTCTCTTGGTGGGTGCCTTTGGGTGTGGAATGGCATCTACAATGGATCAACTTTTAGGATGGAGATTTATTCAAGGATTAGGTGCAAGTACTTCTGCTGTTCTTGTATTTGCAATGGTCGCAGACATTTATAAAGGTCAGGAAGCTGTTCGTATCATAAGTATTATGAATGCGACATTAACTTTAATACTTGCGATAGCCCCTGTTGTTGGGAGTGTAATTAATCAACTTTGTGGATGGCGCGGTAATTATTATGTTGTCTGGTGGATTACACTTATTTCTTGGGTTCTTTTATTTAAGCAGTTACCTGAGACAAAAAAGAATTTGCGTCGTTTTTTATTTAAAAAGATTTATCAAGACTACATGAAATTATTTAATAGTCTTGAATTTATGTTCTCTTCGCTTGTTCCCAGTTTGTTCTATGGATGTTATGTCGCTTTTATAACATCCGCCCCCTTTCTATATATGAAAACATTTAACCTTCCTATATTTACATATGCTTGTCATCAAGCCTTAATAATAGGCATTTTCTCAGGAGTAAGTTTATTTTCTACTCAATTTGTAAAACATTTTGGAAAAAAGCACTGTATAATATGGGGTGTCAGTATGGCAATTATCAGTATAAGCATACTCAATACTTGCAACCTATTTGAGTTAAATTATCCTTTATTAATAACAGGATGTATGGTTGTTTTTTGTATTGGATTTGCACTATGCTATCCTTTAATTTTCACTATATCGCTTGAATTATTTCCCACCATTAAGGGACCTGCGAGTTCTTTAACCATGGCTTTGAGAGCATTCATATGTGCTATGGTTGTGGGATTAACAAGCATTTTTTACAATGGAAATCCTTTTAGTTTATTTTTTATAATCTTGATGGTAACGATCGTTATATTTTTAATAACAAAATATTATCTGCTTAAGAAAGTATTTAATTTTCATGACAATAAAAAATAACCTTTTAGATTTCTGGAGTACGTTAGCAAGCAGCGAACAAGATTGGAAAATTCTTAAAAAAGATGATCTTACTTGCTTAAAACCCTCTATAAAATTTAAATATTTAAATCTTGCTTGGGGGATCAGAACTTTAGAAGCTTTAAAAGAAGCTCAAAACTTTTTCCAAAAAAACGATTTTATAATTTATTCTGAAGAAAATGTTCTTGATAATCATTTACTTAAAATGGATCAAGAAGTTGAGATGCAATTAAGTTTAGATGATTTTTCTGCGCAAGCTTTACAAAAAAATGTTAAAATCTCAAAAGTTAAAACAGAGGAAGATTTTGAGAAATTCATCAATATTTCAGCTCAAATCTTTCTGATTCCAAAAAGTGATTTTTACCAATTTCTATATCCTGCACGACATATAACACCTATGTTTTTGGCCTGGTGTGATGATAAACCAGTTGGAACTTCACAATTCTTCAAAGACATGTACCAGTTTGCAGGTTTGCAAACAATTGGCGTAATTGAAGAACTTCGTCGTCGAGGTATTGGTCGAGCTTTAACTGAAGCTTGCTTGGTAGAGGCAAAATTTCAAGGATGTATTGGGGCAGGATTATGCGCATCATAGGAGGGAGCAGAATTATATAAGACCATAAATTTCTCTTCTTATAAAAAATGGCAGTTAAAAGTTGTAAAAAACTAATTCAAGAAGTAGAGAAATTTTTTAACGATCTCTTATGACGTTTTCAAAAAGTTGATTTAAGATTGGGCGTTGTTGTTCAAGTTGAACTTTTTGAAAGAGCAAAAAATTCTATTTATAAAGTATGGATTGATTTTAGTGATGAAATAAAAACTAAAAAATGTCAGCTCAAAAATTTCTATTAAATTTAATAATCTTACCAACTATATGTATTGTGATCTCATTTTAAAAAAATTATAATTTTTTCACTGTTTTTAATTTATATTCTTAAGGAAGATAATGCTTTATTCTCGTATCATTAAGAGTTTTGTTGCGTTTTTTGCTTTCTATTCGCTGAGCTTTGCGCAAAATCCACAATTTCAATATTTGAACACATCAGATGGAATTCAGCTTAGAATTGCAAATTGGATGAATCCAAAACCCACTTTTTCTTCAAAGACGATTTTATTTTTAGAAGGTAGAGCCTCATTTATTGAGAAACATTATGAAACTGTTCAAGATCTCCTTAATCAAGGTCATGATGTTTGGGTGTTTGATTGGCGCGGGCATGGAGGATCGACGCATCTTTTAGATAATCCTCAAAAAATACACATTGATCAATATGAAACATATTTAAATGATCTTTATCAAATTGTTCATAAAATTGTGCTGTCAAAAGCACGATTTCCCTTAGTTGTGTTAGGGGTATCTTTTGGAGGACATATGGCCTTAAGGTATGCTGCCAAGTACGGAAAAGATTTAGACGGGATGATACTTGTTTCGCCGATGCTTGATATTTATACAACACCTTTCCCTTATGATTTTGCGCGAGCTTTAACACGTATAGCGTTATTTTTAGGATTAGATGAAACTTATGCCGCTGGTTATGGAGATTATGATCCTCTTAAAAGCAGTTTTGAAGACAACCTTAATACACAGGACCGTGTTCGGTATGAACGACAAAGGAAACTAAGTCTTAATAATATGCAACTTGTCACAGGTGGTCCTACGTACGCTTGGGTAAATGCAACGTTTAAATCGATTGATTATATTCAACAATCCGGTCTTCTGGAATCAATTAAGGTACCTACACTTCTTATAAGTGCAGGTCTTGATAAGGTCGTAAACAATTCAAAGGATAAGGAATTTTGTCGTAAAATGGTTAATTGCCAGCAAAAAACATATCTTAAGGCCTATCACAATATTCCAAATGAAAAGGATAGTGTTAGAAATCAGTTTTTAAATGATACAGAATATTTTTTGGTGAACTTAGGCTCTTTCTCAAAAATTAAATACTCAAAAAATTCTTCTTAGGGACTTTAAAAAGCTGCTGTAGTTGACTAAGTTATTCTATAAATTAACTTAAAAGTTCTGATGTTGCTTTTTTTATTCTTTCGCAAGCGATACGTAACTTGAGAAGATCCGTCGCATAAGACAACCGAAAATAAGGAGAAAGTCCGAAAGCCGTGCCAGGTACGACGGCAATCCCATAAGTTTCAAGTAAGTACTTAACAAAATCTTGATCAGAATTAATAATTTCTCCTTTTAAGGTGGATTTTCCTATCACACCTTGACATTGGACATAGATGTAAAAGGCGCCGTCTGGCAAAAAGCAAGAGAATTCTTTAATCTGGTTTAGCTCGTCAAAAACAGTATTTCTTCTTTCTAAAAGTGTTTTTTTCCAATTTTCAAGAAACGCTTGGGGGCCATTAAGAGCCGCAACAGCTGCGGCTTGAGAAACAGAACTAGGGCTGGATGTAGAATGAGACTGAATATCAGTCATAGCCTGAATTAACCATTGAGGTCCACCTGCATACCCTAAGCGCCATCCCGTCATACTATAGGACTTTGAGACACCGTTTAGAGTCAAAGTTCGAGATTTTAAATTAGGTTCTAAAGAAGCTATTGTATAAAAGGTATTAGAATTAAAACGAACATGTTCATAAATATCATCACTTAAAATTAAAACATGGGGATATTTAAGTAAGATTTTAGAAATTTCTTTAAGTTCTGCTTGAGTATAGATAGCGCCAGTAGGGTTTGAAGGGGAATTCAAAATTACCCACTTTGTATGAGCCGTAATATTTTTTTCGAGAGCTTGAGGGCTAAGTTTAAATTGCTCTTCTTGAGAACAATTTACAATAATAGCTTTTCCTTCTGCAAGGTAAACAATGTCAAGATAAGAAACCCAATAGGGTGCAGGTATAATTACTTCATCCCCTGGACTAATTGTTGCAAGAAATGCGTTAAAAATGGATTGTTTTACACCTGCAGAAACAACTATTTCATAGGGTTTATAATCGAGATTATTTTCCCGTCTAAACTTTTCGATGATAGCTTGTTTTAGAACAGGGGTGCCTCCTACAGCAGTATATTTTGTTTCTCCTAGCTTCATGGCTTCATGAGCAGCTTCACAAATCCAAGCTGGGGTGGGAAAGTCTAATTCACCGGTTGTTAAAGCAATAATATCATGACCTTGAGCTTTCAACTCGCTGGCACGTTGGCTTAGGTTTAAAGTTGGTGAAGGTTTTACAGATTTTAGTCGAGCACTTGTGAAATTCATTAAAATTCTTTCTAAACAACCTATATTTTAAGATAAAAATTTAACATTCAGGATACTTTATAGATCACAATATATATATTTTATAGATAAATTTATTTAAACTAATTAAAAGTATTATTTATCAATAGATTTATAGTAATGTTTAGGCCAGCGGCGATGAAGCCATAGCCATTGTTCTGGATGTTGGCGAATCCAACTTTCAAAAAGTTCATTCATTTGTTTTAAAAGATCAGCAGTTTGTTCATCAAGAGTTCCTTTAATTCGTGGCTTCAGAGGAGAATGATAGGTGACACGAAAATGGGCATTTGGAAATCTTTCGACTTGAATAGGAATAAAAGGACAGTTGAGTTTTAAAGCAATTCTTGCAGGTGCTGACGGCGTCATGGCTGGAATTCCAAAAAAAGGAACACTCTCACCTTCACGTAATTTTTGATCTAAAAGTAAAGAAACAATTCCTCCTTTGCGAAGAGTATCTAACATTTTACGTGCACCTTCTGGTCCTTTAGTGATTACTTCTTGGGCAATTTTTTTATGAACATAATTAATGAATTTATCCGTTAAAGGATAGTTTAAGCGCCTGTATAGTTGGGTAATTTTAAGCCCTTTTTGTAAGCCTGTCATTGTTGCAAGTTCCCAATGTGCAAGGTGCCCCAAGAAAAGAATTGCAGGCCCACCATTTTTATGTAGGTGTTCAATAACTTCTAAACCTCTAACTTCAACACGACTATTTTCTGTGTAAATTTTAAGACGTGGAAGCGAGATATATTCAAAAACAACACGTGCTAAGTTTTCCCACATCCCAGCGATAATTTGTTTTTTTTCAGCAAGAGAAAGTTCGGGCATCACAAGCTCGAGATTTTTAATCGCTCTATTGGACATAGGAAGATAAGGTAAAGTCGTTCTTGCTATAAAACCAATTAGATTCGAAACCCATGAAATTGGAAAAAAATAAAATACAACATAAACAAAGATAATGGAGATAACCTGAGAAAAATCCATCATAAAACGAAATATTTGCTTAATTTTTCTTGGCATTGTCAATCACTTTAAGAATAAAATTTAGAAGCGTATTTTTTTGATTAATTTCAGCATGAACACGAATTGTTTTTATTTCTTTTTGCGCCTTAAAAGGAAGACGCACAAGATCTTTAGCAGTTGTTACTAATTGTGCTTTAAACTGGTCTGCCTGTAAACGTAGTTCGTCTAAGTCTTTAGTGGTAAATGTGTGATGATCTGGGAAAGCTTTTTGTCCAACAATGTGAAGACCTTTATTATAAAGCATATTAAAAAATTTTTCTGGATACCCAATTCCAGCAAAAGCATAAAGAGGTTTATTCTTTAAAACTTGAATATCATCCGTGTCAGCTTGAAGCTCTCCTTGGAAAGTTGAACATATTCCTTTCCATTTATTTTTAAGGTCATATTTATCTTGTCCCATCACAACAATAATTTTTGACTTTTTGAAAGCACTTTTAATAGATTCACGTAAAGGCCCAGCAGGAAAAACACGTTCATTTCCTAGCCCATAGTCTCCATTTACAACAATAATTGAACAATCTTTATGGAGATTAGGATTTTGTAATCCATCATCTAACAATAAAACTTCGGCGCCTGCTTTTATGGCAGCTCTTGCTCCTTGTACTTTATCTTTAGCAATCCAAGTTGGAGCAACTTGAGCTAGTAATAGAGGTTCATCACCTACTTCTTTAGCTGTATGACGAGCGACATCAACGAGAAGAGGACCTTTTAATTTTCCTCTATAACCTCTTGATAGGATGTGAGGCTTAAAAGCTTGTTCTTTTAAAGCTTGAGCAAGCATGATAACAAGAGGTGTTTTTCCAGTTCCCCCGAGTGTAATATTGCCAATACAAATTACAGGGATGCTTACCTTCGTAGGTGTCGTAAAATGTTCTCTTTGTAAGGTGATAAAGCGATAGATGAGGCTAAAGGGAGAAAGCAAAGTTTCATAAAAGCTATTTTTATTCTGCCAAAAAAGAGGTGCCCTCAAAATTATTCTCCTATTTTGTCTAAGTAGGGGGATAGAGTTGCAATGATTTTTTCAAGAATATTGTTTTGTGCTGATGCAAGATTAAATGCTGCTTGGGACAATTTATCGCATAAATGATGATCATTAAGCAGCTCAAGAACTTTGGTTGCAAGGTACTGAGCATTTTGAACCTCAATACTTGCTTCATGTTGTTTAAATAAATTAACTAATTCGGTTGATTTGTGGGTATAAGGACCATGTAAAATAGCACATTTAAGCAAGGCTGGTTCAATCAGGTTGTGGCCTCCAATTGGAACAAGAGAACCTCCAAGAAAGACGATATCAACGAAGTGATAAAAAAGCCCTGTTTCTCCTAATGTGTCACAAACATAAATTTCACAATCCTCGAAAGATGTTTTATCTTTTGAACGTTGAGCAACTTTAAATTTTTTACTAAGTAATTTTACAATTTCATCGCCTCGTTCGGGATGGCGCGGTAAAATAATAGTTAAAAGTTCAGGATATTTTTTACGAATTAAAGCATGGGCTTCAGCAATCATCCCTTCTTCGCCAGGATGCGTACTAGCAGCAAGCCATACAGGGCGTTTTTTAATATTAAGTTGAAGTTTCTTTAAATCTGATTCATGGTAATTTAAAGGTTTAGCTGAAAACTTCAAGTTTCCTAACACAATCACATTAGGTGCTCCCAAAAATTTTAAACGAGAAGCTTGTTCAGAAGATGGCGAGAGGCACAATAAAAATCGGCTTAGAAGAGGTCTGATGAAACTTTGGAATCTGTACCAACGTTGATAAGAGCGATCTGAAAGGCGAGCATTTAAAAGAATAAGGGGAATATTTTGAGCATATGTTTCTAAAATACGATTGGGCCAAAGTTCAGATTCAATCCATATAGCGCAGCAAGGTTGCCAATAAGCAAGAAACCGTTGAACCCACCTTTTTGCATCAAAAGGAATAAATTGATGGAGAGATTTTTTTGGAAGACGTTGATTTATTAATTTGGCTGAAGTGAAAGTATTCGTCGTTATAAGAAAATTAAATTTAGGGTATAACTCATGTAAACGTTCAATTAAGCTTAAAATAGATAATGATTCTCCGACACTTGCAGCATGAAACCAAATTAAAGGTCCGTCTGGCCTTTGTAGTGTAGGAATCCCGTATCTTTCAAAGTAGCGTCTAGGATCTTCTTTCCCTTTTTTTAAACGGAAATGAATATGTACTTTAAGTAAAGATTCAATTAGATAAGAAGTTAAAAAACGATAGATAAATAGAAGCATTAGAGTCCTTCAGCATCAGGTATAGGAGGATGTCCACAAATTTGATCAGCATAATTAGAAATCTGTTTAAGAGAATTTTCAACTTTTAGAAGAATTTCTTGAGTTTCTTTTTCACTTGCAGCAGAAGGGACATAAATTGGATCTGCTGCAATGAAGACCCCTTTACTAAAGGGAAAAGAAAAAACAAACCGATCCCAAGAATTTAATACTTTACGTTTTGTCGTTGCATAACTTACTGGAACAATAGGGCAGCCTGATAATTTTGCGATTTGGACAATTCCACCTCTCGCCTTAAAGCGCGGTCCTCGTGGCCCATCAGGGGTAACGCCTACCCAATCACCATTTTTTAAAAGTTTTATTAAATTCCGAAGGGCTTGGGTGCCGCCTTTGCTTGACGAGCCAGTAACAGTTAAAATATTAAAATGTTTCATTGTTTCGGCAATTAAAAGACCATCACGATGAGCCGAAATTAACATATGCACTTTATTTTGAGGACCGGCCCAAGCCTTGCTCAACATTAATAAACGGTTATGCCAAAAACAAATAATCGCCGGTGTTTTAGTTTCTAAAAGTTTATTAATCACGTCATTGTTAAGCCATTGCCACTTCGAAGTTCTAAAAACGAAATTAATATATAAAGAAATTAATGAAGAAAGGCTTCGAATGACAAAAGGTTTTTTTAAAATATTTTTAGTAAGCCGCATTTATTTTTCTCAATGACGTGGTTCGGTAAATTGAGCCTTACAAAGTTGAGCATAACGTGTATTTTTTGCAATCAAATCATGATGTTTCCCTGATGCAATGACCTTTCCTTTTTCAATGACATAAATAATGTCTGCATTCATAACAGTTGCTAAACGATGTGCAATAATAAGCGTTGTACGTTTATGCATAAGTATTTTCAAAGCTTGTTTTACTTTTTGTTCTGAATCTGCATCTAAAGCTGATGTCGGTTCATCTAGTAAGAGTATAGGCGCATTTTTAAGAATAGCTCTTGCAATAGAAAGACGTTGACGTTGCCCTCCTGAAAGACGCACACCATGCTCGCCCACTTGTGTATTATATCCTTGAGGAAGCTCCATAATAAAATCATGGGCTGCTGCTGCTTGTGCAGCTTGAACAATTTCTTCTTCGGATGCCCCAGGGCATCCAAACTCAATATTTTTTCGAACTGTATCATCGAATAAGATGACTTCTTGACTAACGAGAGCAATATTATGCCGTAAAAAAGAAAGAGTCATGTTACGAACATCAATCCCATCAATTGTAATATTTCCTTGAGTAACATCATAAAACCTTGGAATAAGATTCATAATAGTTGATTTTCCAGCGCCACTCGTGCCAACGAGAGCAACGGTTTTACCAGCTGGAATCTCAAGACTCAAAGAATCGAGAATTTGGGACGCCTCATTATAAGAAAAATTTACATTATTAAAAAGGATGTGTCCTTTTTTAATGTTGCAATCTTTTGCTTGAACCGAATTAATAATTTGTGGTTTTAGATCTAGAAATTCAAAAACACGGCTTGCAGAGGCAAGTTGATCCTGAAGATTAGCATTTAAATTTGCTAAGCGCTTTAAAGGCTCATACATCATCAAAAGGGCTGTAATAAAAGAGAAAAAAGTCCCGGGATCTTGTTGACCTCTAACAACAGCGTGACCTCCATAAATAACGACGGCTGCAATTGCAAATCCACCTAAAGATTCCATAAGAGGATGAGAAGCAGCGCGAATACGGGTAGCTTTTAAATTTTTCTGACAGATAACTTCAACAGTTTCATGTATTTTTAGGCGCTCATATTGCTCCATACAATAAGATTTAACGAGTCGGATGCCTTGAAAAGCTTGTGTTAAAAGAATAGTGAAGGTTGCCGTTTCTTTTTGAATATTGGAAGAAGCTTTTCTCATTTTTTTTCCAATTTTTACAACTGGCAAAATGGCAATAGGGACAACAAAAAATGAAATAGAAGCCATAAACCAATCTTGATAAAACATAAAGGCAGTGAAACCGATAAGCATCAAGCTATCTTTGCCAATATTAGTTAAGGTACCTGTTACAGCGGTGTGTAATTTTGTAACATCGTTGATAAATCGGGATACGATCTCTCCACTAGAAGTGGCATGGTAAAAAGAAAGATCTGCTTCAATAAGATGATTAAAAAGATGATTTTGAAGATCTGCAATAATGCGTTGCCCTACATAAGTCATGGTGACAGATTCGGCATAAGTCGCAAGACCTTTTAACAGAAAAACAAAACAAATTCCCAATGTAAGGGGTAATATCATATCAGCATTTTTGGCGACAAAAACATCATTGATAATAGGTTCAATAAGCTTTGCTGAAGAGACTGAGGTTGCTGCGACAATAATCATTGCAACCAAACCCATGCATAGACGTCCCACATAAGGGCGCGCATAGTTTACAAGAAGCCTTTTAATGAGCAGACGCGTTGTGGAGTTTTTAAAAGAGATTTTTTTTTTGGTCAAAGAATGGCTCATTTCGTGTTTACTTAAATTAGTACTGGAAATATATCACATTAACGATCAAAAACACATATGGAATGGTGGGCATTATAGGATTCGAACCTATGACCCCCTGATTAAAAGTCAGGTGCTCTACCGACTGAGCTAAATGCCCCACGTAAATGAATCAAGATGAACTTAAGGGCATGCAATCGTTTGGTCAACTTAAAAGTTAATAAATTGTGGACTTTTTATTACAAACCCTTGACGTAGCTCTAAAAGCTTAATACTTTGCGGGTGAAGGGCCTGTAGTTCAGAGGTTAGAACGCACCGCTCATAACGGTGTTGTCGTAGGTTCGAATCCTACCGGGCCCACCACAACCTCTAAAATCTCTATTATTATTTTAATTTTTAAATAAAGATAATATTTTCATCTTTAAAATAGCAATTTTATTGAAATAAAATCTATAAAATTTGAAACTTTACATAAATAATCAAATAATATATCATGAAATTAATAATAAATAGGGGGATAATATGAAATATTATTCAATAAATAAATATATTTATTTTATAGAGGTATGTTTTTTATCTGGATGTTCTTTCCAAAATCAAGAAATACGAAACCAAGCATTGAGAGATAGAGTGATTGCCTGTGGCGCTGGATTTTCTGATTCGGCATTAGGATCGCTAGGTGCTTCCTATGCAGCTTACCCTTTTGAAGCTCAAGCTAGCACGGGTTTTAGAACTTCGGCTCGGGAAATTATTTTTTCTGAATTGCCTCCTCAAGATAGGTTAAAAGCATATCAAAATTATATCACTTGTATAGAATCTAATACTTTTCCAACTAATAAAGACTACAAAAAGTAAAGCTTTTATAATCCAAGATATACAATAAATGTTAGATTAAACCAAAGGAAATGTTAATTCGGCAAGGTGTAAAAAATGTTGAGGATTAAGGTTATCCTCAAGATTCCAACAAATTGCCAAGATAAGGCGAACAAAATACCATTGTCGAATGTTTTCAAGTGGATAATTAAAATAGCGAGCAATATATTCTGTATCTAAAATTGGGTCTATAATAAAAGCCCAAGTTTCACTTATAGGGGGGCCAATTACGCCTTGGGGATCAATAGCAAACCATTCATTGTCATTTAAAAGAATATTTTCATGATGCAAATCCCAATGAAGAAGTTTGTATTCTTGATGTGTTTCAAGAAGATTATCTCTAAGAAAGCGAGCTTTTATAAGGTACTGGGATGGGATATCCCATGTCTTATCGAGGATTTTTAAAAGATCATTTATGAGTGGAAAAGAGTTTTTATATGCAGGAGAAAAGGAAGCTTGATGAAGTTTTTTCATAACTTGACAAGCGATAATCCGAGCTTCGTTTTTTCTTTCAGATAGGAAGGTCTTAAGGGGATAACCGGGGATAAGATGCTCTAATAAAAGCGCAGAATTATTATTGTTAAGGACTTTAGGGACCCCATAACCTGAGAAAACCTTGAGAGCATCAATTTCTTTGTTCAGGCGTTCAGCGTCAAGCGACAACTTAAGAATAATAGGCTTGCCTTTCTGAGTTCCAGATAGAACATAATTGTAAGTGATTGTTTCTATAGGATTTAAATTTGTTAAATCCCATGTTTCTGATATTTGTTGTACCGTTCCTGGAATTTTCTCAAGCCATTCTCGGCCTTTTTGGCCATAAATATTCAGAATATTTTGTTCAAAAGTATTCATCATCTTTCTCTATTTAAGCATCAAGCAATTTCAGGCTATTATAACTTTTCAAGAAAGAAAGAGTAAAGATGGCGATTCAAAAAGTAATAATTTCTAAAAATGATGCAGGGATAAAGTTATTAAGTTGGTTAAAGAATTACTACCAAGGTATGCCCTTTAATCAATTACAGAAATGGTTAAGAACTGGACAAATTCGTGTTAATGGAAAACGGGTGAAAGGAAGTGAGATCTTAGTTTTGAGCCAAGAACTTAGATTACCTTCTTACACTTCGGATTTTAAGAGAAATAATTTCCTAAAAAAGCATGAGCCAAAACCTGAGAGGTTAAAACAAGTACAAGAAGCCATTATTTATCAAAATGAGCGTTGGATCGTTCTTAATAAGCCACAAGGACTTGCAACACAAGGTGGAACAGGAATTAAAGAAAGCGTTGATCAACTCATGGAAATCCTATTTACGCCTTCACCTAAGCTTACCCATCGCCTTGATAAAGATACCAGTGGTCTTCTTTTGCTAGCAAAGACACTTGAGGATGCGCGTTGGATCACACAAATGTTTAAAGAAGGAACTGTTTCTAAGACTTATATCGCAGTTGTTGTTGGGGTGTTACCTGCTTTAATAGGAGAGATTAATTTACCAATATGCAAGCTTCCAGGAAAGGCAGGAGAACGTATGGTTGTTGATTTTAATGAAGGCTTAGAAGCAATAACATCTTATCGTGTTCTTGAAACGAAGGATAATTTGTCCTTGCTTGAACTAAAACCAAAGACAGGAAGAATGCATCAGTTGCGTCTTCATTGTGCAGAACTCGGCACCCCAATTTTGGGAGATGGTAAATATGGTGGAAAGAGAGCTCATTTGGATGGCCTACGCTTTATGCTTCATCTTCATGCATCTCAAATTGAATTTAAAGATCCTCAAGGAAGAACATGGGCTTTTAAAGCAGATCTTCCTCAACATATGATAAAAACTTTGAAAGAATTTAAACTTTAAGGAAAATAATTGAATTGAAGAAAAACAATATATTACTAGTATTTATTCTTGGAATAATTTTATTAGGATGCCAACAACAAAAAATACTAAAAACAGAGGTAAGTCCGTGGGTAGAAACGATAGCAACTATTATTTCAAGTCCAAGTATTACAGATGGATCTTATGATTACATAATTAAGTATGAAGCATCTGAAAGTACGGCTATTAATAAAGAAGGTAAAAGTATAAATGGGATTATTGAGCAATTTAGCATTAGTCAAAGAAGACCTCTAAATAATCAAAAACTTCGCTTAAAATATATGAAAGAAGAACCCATAATTTTTGAATTTCTGGATCCAATTAAATTCGAGTAAGAAGCTTAAAATTTATTATTTTTAGGAAAACCAAAAGGTGGAAGCTTTCCTGTTTGCGCACGACTTCCAAGCCAAGGACGTAAATCTGTAACAGTTCGATTTTGCGTACCATAAGTCCAACTTAAGCCCTCAGAAAATGTAAATACTTTCAAATCTGAAAAAGCCGCTTCTTTATATTTTTGTAAAATAACGCCTTTTCCTCGAGAAAGTTGAGGAATTTCAGTTGTTGGAAAGATTAGAAGTTTACGATTGGTGCCCATTATTGCAACATGGTCACCTGTAAGGGGGACACATTTTTGAGCTTTAACGCCCTCATCCAATAGAATAACTTGCTTGCCTAGCTTAGTTTGTGCTTGGATTTCTTGAGCAGCCACAATAAATCCTTTTCCTTCTGAAGTGGCAACAATAAATTTTTGGGCAAGGGTCTCAGGCTTAATAATAAAGATTGAAAGAATCTCATCTTCATTTTCGAGATCGATTAAAAGAGACAAAGCCTCGCCATGGCCTCTGCCACCGGGTAATTTATCCACCCCAAGCGTATAAAACCGTCCATTTGAAGCAAAAATTAACAGTTTGTCTGTTGATTCTCCCTCAAGTACGAAACGAGCTTCATCACCTTCTTTGTATTTTATATCCTGATGGTTAAGTTGATGTCCTTTAAGGGTACGAATCCAATTTTTATGTGAACAAACAATAGTGACAGGTTCTTTTTCGAGGAAAGCCTCAATAGGTACATCTGTGATTTGAGGGGCTGTTTCAAACGTAGTACGACGCTTTCCAAAAAGATGTGAAGAGCCAAAAGCTTTTTGAATGTCTTTAATTTCTTTAGCAATAACTGCCCATTGCTGTTTCTCTGTAGAAATCAATTCTTGAAGATTTTCTTTTTCTGCTTCAAGGGATTGCAACTCTTTAATAATTTCAATTTCTTCGAGCTTTCTTAAAGCGCGAAGGCGCATATTTAAAATCGCTTCTACTTGGGTATCTGAAAGCAACCATCGTTGTTGCATTACACTTTTTGGATCGTCTTCTTCTCGAATAATACGAATAACTTCGTCTAAGTTCAGATACGCAATTTGATATCCTTTTAAAACTTCGAGCCGATGATCAATTTGAATAATACGATAGTTAGATCTTCGCTGGAGAACTTGACGACGATGATTAAGAAAAGCTTGAAGAACTTCCTTCAAGCTCATAACTTTAGGTATACGAGCTTCATCAAGAACATTCATGTTCATATTAAAACGAATTTCGAGATCCGTTTGTCGATAAAGCGCTTCCATAAGTATCAGAGGATCAACGCTGCGGTTTTTAGGTATCAAAACGAGCCTAATGTCTTCTGCCGATTCATCTCTTAAATCACCAAGAAGAGGGATTTTTTTCTCAAGAATTAATTCTGCTATTTTTTCAATAAGGCGTGCTTTTTGAACTTGATAAGGAAGCTCAGTGACAATAATTTGATATGCACCGCCTTTCAAAGACTCAACTTCAAATCTTGACCGCAATCTAAAGCTACCTCGGCCTGTTTCATAAGCCTTTAAAATGTTCTCATGCGGCTCTACAAGCAAACCTCCAGTTGGAAAGTCAGGTCCTGGCATTACTTTAAGAAGATCATTAATAGAAATCATTGGATTCTTGAGAAGAAGTTGAAGAGCTTCGCAAATCTCTTCTACATTATGAGGTGGGATGTTAGTTGCCATCCCTACCGCGATTCCTGTTGCTCCATTTGCTAAAAGATTTGGAAATTTAGCAGGAAGTACTAAAGGTTCTTCGGTTTCATTGTTATAAGTTTTCTGAAAATCAACAGCTTCTTCATAAATACCTTCAAGCATATAAGAGGCAGCTAAAGTAAGCCGCGCTTCTGTATAACGCATTGCTGCTGCATTATCACCGTCAATGCTCCCAAAGTTTCCTTGCCCATCAATCATAAGATAGCGAAGAGAAAAATCTTGCGCCATACGGACCATGGATTCGTAAATAGGATCGTCCCCATGAGGATGATATTTCATCATAACATAGCCGACTGCGCTTGCTGATTTACGATGAAGTTTATCTTGTGTGTTACCCGATTCTCCCATGGCATAGAGGATGCGTCTTTGAACAGGTTTTAATCCATCGCGTACATCAGGAAGAGAACGTGCTGTAATTGTTGACAAAGCATAACTTAGATAGCGTTCAGAAAGTGCTTCATTAAGGAGGGTATCTTTAACTTTTCCAATAAAACTCGTCATTCGGGTCTCGCTATATAAGCTTGTCGGGATAATCGGTTTTTAAGACGTTCACGTGCTTCCGGCAATTTTAAACCATGAAGGCCAAAAAGATAACGCTCTAAAAAATATTCATTTAATTCTAACACTGTAAGAAACTCCTTACTTGAAAGAGGAATCTCATGCCTGTTAGCTTCTGTCAAGCAAGGAGGAAGCCTTAAAAGCTTATCTTTATAAGGTAATCCGGCTGAATTTGATATGGCTCTTCCGGTTCGAGGTGATACAAAGACAAGATTTTGCTTATCGCCGGTCGCGGCACAGCTTGAAAAATCTAAAGTAATACCTGCATATCTAAGAAGAATAAACTCAAGTTCAATTAGAAACCAAGCCCAGTTTTCATGAGCTAAATTAAAAACAAATTCCTTAAAGAGGTTAAAAATTTCCTTTTGAGGTTCACGTTCAGGCAGTATTTTTTCAATAAGGCAACAAGCCGTGTTGAGAGCTTCAAGCCGCAAGGGATCTTGAAAAATTGTCGCAAAAGCACTGTAAATGTTCTCTGGATGCCAAGTTCCTAAATGCTCTGGAAGACGAGCTTGCCAACTGAGTTCACAAAAGTTTCCAAGGTGAAGAACTTGTTCAGCCTTTTTACTTAGCCGCATAACCCCCATATGACGACCATGTTCATTTGTGAGGCATGTGACAATAATTTTATTCTCACCAAATCGCTTAAGCGAGATAACAATACCTTGGTCTTTCCACTGCAACTCAATACCTGCTGTGTTTATGAAGTAAAAATTAAAAAAGAATCTATTAAAGTAATTTAATCTAATACCTTAGTTTCAATTTTTAAGCTACTTTTGGAAGATTAGAAAGATTTTTTGTAATTCGGATGAAATCAACAATATAATCTCCTAATAAACGTACTTTTTTTGATTCTTTTAAATGCTCTGGATAAACATAATAAGCATCTATCGTTGGTCCATTTAGATTAGGCAGAACTTCAACAAGTTTTCCACTTCTTAAAAGCAAATTTTCTTGTGCAAGGGTCACAATTCCTAAGCCTTGTTCAGCAGCGTGATAAGGGCTGCAGACGACTAAATAAGGTTCTCTTTCTTTATCATCTTTTGTACCTAAGGATAGATGCCATTTAAGATCAGATAGAGAAGAACCGTTGGTTATATGCGAAATCATTTTGTGAGAAGTTAAATCCTCAATAGTTTCTGGCGTTCCATGATTTTCAAGATAGTTTGGGCTTGCAAATAATTTTAATTGAAATTGCATAAGATGACGTTGAATCCAAGTAGGACGATCCGGGGTAAAAGGTATAATAGCAGCATCTACTTCAGTAACATTAAAGTCGTTAAGACGTTCAATAGGTGTCATGTGAAGGCGAATTTTAGGGTATCGTTTTAAAAATTCTGCAATGTATTGAATAAGTACGGTTGATGTCCAACCACTTGGAATAGCAACTCTTAATACACCCTGAGGTTCAACGCCTACTTCATTCAACAATGAACGTGCAGCATCAAGTTCTGCAAAAACTTTGTGAGCGGATTCAAAAAGAACTTCACCTTGCTCTGTTAAGCTGAGACCTCTAACTTGTCGATAAAATAAAGGAGCTTTAAGACGATGCTCAAGATCACTAATATGTCGACTAACGGCAGAAGGACTTAAATTGAGATCACAGTTTGTGAAACTCTTTGCTTTAGCAGCATAATAAAAGATACGTAATTTATCGAGATCCATAATTTATTTTCCTCATTAGTGATAGAACTAAATTATATGTAAGTACCAATTTGACTATTACAAGAGTTAGTAAAAGAATAATTTTCCTGATTGTATGATTAAGAAAGAAATTGTTTTTATTAACAAGAGTAAAATTGACAGATATGAAATGCAAAAATTGCATGCCTTAATAAAGCGCAAAGGCTTAAATTATCGCTTTTTTTTACGCATCTATGGCTAGAAGAGATCCAATTAGAAACAAATTTTGGACTTTATTTTTTAAGGTTTGTAAAATTTTCTTCTGCAAAATGCCAATTTACAAGATGATTTAGAAAAATTTCTAAATAATCAGGACGACGATTTTGATAATCAAGATAATAAGCATGTTCCCAAACATCACATGTTAAAAGAGCGGTTTGTCCATGTATCATTGGAAGATCTGCGTTACCTGTTTTTGTGATCTTTAATTTTCCTTTTTCGTAAACAAGCCATGCCCAACCAGAGCCAAATTGTGTCACACCAGCTTGTTTAAATTGGTTCTTGAATTCTAAGAAACTTCCGAAATCTTCAATTATTTTAGTAGCTAAACCGCCTTGTGGTTCGCCGCCGCCATTTGGCGCCATTGAGTTCCATAAAAAGGTATGATTCCAAATTTGAGCGGCATTATTAAAAATACTACCTGTCGCAGAGGAGCCGGCTGTTTTTAAAATAATTTCTTCTAAAGTAAGGTTTGCAAGATCCGGCGCGTCAGCTAAAAGATTATTTAAATTGTTCACATAAGCTTGATGATGTTTCCCATAGTGAAAATCAAGAGTTCGCTCTGAAAGATAAGGCTCTAAAGCATCATGTCTATAAGGAAGAGGGGGAAGTGTAAATGTCATTTATTTACCTTTCGTTTGATTAATTAAAACGTACACTTATTTATTTTCCAGATTTCGTTTCTTCTTTACGTCCTGCGCGTCCAAAATTTCCAAATATTTGGTGAAGGAGGGGACGCTCATGGCCTACAGAAGGAGTGATATCTTTGCTAGGTGTAATTTCATCCTCAGGTGCGGTTTTTACGGAAACTTCTTTTACTTTATTTAAGTTATCAAAGCGAATCATGATGAGTTTTTGTTCAAGAGGTTTTGGGTCAAAGAACGCAAGACTTTCTGTTATCTTATAGTAATAAACCCATATATTTTCATCAAAAAGAGAAGTACTTGAAGGGCTTCCAAGAAAGCGTAAAACATCTTCTTTTGTATGATAATTACTTTTTATTTTTTCAACTTCATTTAAATCAGGTAGTTTTCCACGATGATCAATTCGAGCGGTGCAACCACTAAGCATAAGAAATAAGCTTACAAAAAAATAAAAATTTAAATTTTTCACCATAAATTTCTCATAATTAAACATTTGAATATATGTTGACTTTGCACGTCAAATTATAAAAGTCAATAGAGCATAGGACATAAAACTTGCCTTTCTTAATAAAAATTCTTATAAATCTAAAGAAAATGAAGGGAGTTTTCTAGTAAGATGATTCTAACATGTCCTTCTTGTCAGAAACGCTATATGGTTGAGTCACGAGAGATTGGCTCAAAAGGAAGACTTGTCCGTTGTGTTGCTTGTCGCCACACTTGGCACCAACAATTGGATGAAGAAACTTCGGCTTTAGCTGACCTTACAAAAGATTTTTTCTCTGAAAAAGAGAATGTGATTGCCTCAAAGCGGTTTTCTTCGACTTGGCTTTTTATGGTCGTTGGAGCATTCATGATCCTTGCTACATGTTTAATGGCTCGTAATACAATAATTTCTTATTGGCCAAATGCGGGTGTGCTCTTTTCAAAAATGGGATTTTCAATTTCTAGTCCGGCAGAAGGCTTACAAATCGAAAATATTACGCCTGTTCAGCTTGCGCAAGGAACAAGTTCAATGATTGTTTTAAAAGGAGAGCTTGTAAACACTTCTTCTTTAATTCGTATGATCCCTACTTTACATATTATTGTTAAAGGAGATTGCAAAGGAGCTCCTTTAATGTCGCAACTAAAGATGCAGTTAAAACAGACATTAGGGAAAATGTTAAAAAATCCGAATATGAGTGAAGGGATTTGTACTCTAGAAAAGTGGGATTATACCCTTTCTGAGTCACGTCTATTTCCCTCTGAGAGATTAAGTTTTGAAACACCTCCTCATGTTATGATTGAAGGCGCAAAAGATATTACAGTTGAGTTTTAGGAGCTTTTCATGGCTTTAACATCTTCGTTAACTTCAAACAAAGTTTCTTGGGACGCTTTTTTTCAAGCTGAAGTGAAAGAGCACTTAAAAGTTGCTGAGAAAACTCAAAAAAGCTTAGAAAGTCAATTTGTTTCTCTCGTTGAGATGGCGCTTAATTCTTTACAAAAAGGCGGAAAAATCATTTTTTTTGGGAACGGTGGAAGTGCTGCTGATTCTCAACATTTAGCAACCGAGTTAACAGTACGTTATCGTAAAAATCGCTCTGCTCTTGCTGCTCTTGCTCTAACGACAGATACATCTGCTTTGACAGCAATTGGAAATGATTTTGGTTTTAATCATCTATTTGAAAGGCAGCTTGAAGCTCTTGCTAAACCTGAAGACCTTGTTATTGGCATTTCAACTTCAGGCAAAAGCCCAAATGTCATTTTGGCTTTTGAGAAGGCTAAAGAATTAAGCCTTACAACAGTTGCTTTCACAGGCGGGACAGGAGGAGAACTTCCTGGAAAAGTCGATTTAATGCTTTGTGTTCCTTCTTCGATAACAAGTCGGATTCAAGAAATGCATATTATGTTGGGACAAATGCTGTGTGGGGCGGTAGAAGATTTTTTTTCTAACTCTTAAGGGTATATGATGTTTTCTTCTTTAAATTTTGATCAATATCTAAGTCATTTCACGGGAACTCATGTATTATGCCTCGGCGACTTAATGCTTGATAGCTTTATTTATGGTCGTGTTGAGCGTATCTCTCCTGAAGCGCCCGTCCCTGTTTTTCATACCAGCCATAAAACCATTTCCATAGGAGGTGCAGGCAATGTTGTTAGAAATCTGTCTGCTCTGGGTGTTGAGACCTCTTTTTGTGGCGTAGTAGGGCAAGATTATAATGGTTCAAAGTTAAATAAGTTAGTTGATGAATTACCAAAAACAAATGGTTTTTTGATTCAGGATGCTCATCGTTCTACAACCCATAAAATTCGCTATTTAGCACATAACCAACAAATACTTCGAGCTGATACGGAAGAAACATTTTCTCTTTCTTTAGATCTTCAAGACAAGGTTAAACAGTTCTTTCAAGAGAAGTTACCTTTAATTCAAGGGGTCATTTTTTCTGATTATGGTAAAGGGATGTTACCCCCCTCACTTTTAAGAGAATTGCTGTTTTTAGCAAAACAAGCAGGAAAGTCTGTCATTATAGATCCCAAAGGCAGTGATTACAGTGTTTATCAAGGTGTAACAATTCTGACACCAAATTTACGAGAACTGTCTCAAGCAACTCAAATGCCTGTTGCAACGGATAAGCAAATTGTTGAAGCTGCTTCTCATTTAATTCATAAATATGATTTTAAAGCGATTCTTGTCACCCGCAGTGAACAAGGTATGAGCTTAATTCAAGCCAACAAAGAACCTTTTCATATTCCAACCCAAGCGCTTGAGGTATTTGATGTATCCGGTGCGGGGGATACGGTGATAGCGGCATTTTCAGCGGCATTTCTAAGTGGCGCATCCTTAGAAGAGGCCGCTTACTTTGGGAATTTAGCGGCAGGCGTCGTGGTTGCAAAAGTTGGTACGGCCACGGTTACCTTAGAAGAAATGAGAAAATGTCTACAAACTCAACAAGCTTTTAATATACAGGAAAAGAATTTAACACTTTTAGAAGCAAATGAAGCTGTTATCCATTGGAAACGACAAGGCTTAAAAATTGGATTTACCAATGGATGTTTTGATCTACTTCATCCAGGCCATATAGCGCTTTTACAAGAAGCAAAAGCCAAATGCGATAAATTGATTGTTGGTTTAAATAGTAATGCCTCAATCCAGCGTTTAAAAGGGTTACAACGACCAATTCAATCTCAAGAGTCGCGCGCCATCGTTCTTTCTTCTTTAGAGATGGTTGATATGGTTGTTATTTTTGAAGAAGATACGCCGATAAACTTAATTCACACATTACGTCCAGATGTTTTGATTAAAGGGGCCGACTATACGATTGATAAAGTTGTAGGCGCCCGTGAGGTTCAAAGTTGGGGTGGTGAGGTTCTATTGGTCAAGCTCATTCCAGAACAAAGCACAACAGGAACAGTGCACAAGATAAAAGAAGCTCAACAAGAATTAGATAAAGTCGCGTAAAGTGATAGCTTACTTAGATTCATTTATTAACATATCAGAGAACTGGTGATTAACATCGCGGTGTTTGCATTCGTCATTTCGAATGACAACAATTAAATCTTTTAACCGAGCCTCTTGTGAAAGATTCCAATACTCTCTTGCAATTTGAGGGATATCACTATTCGGAATTCGACCTTTCTCAATTTCCTCAAGATATTGCGTATAACTAATGACCGCTTCTTCTTCCAAATAACCAACGAGTCGGTGGGCCGTTTTAGCAGAGAAAACATACATAATTAAATAGAGCGTATAAAAAATTCCTTGAGCTGCAATAATAAGAAATCGTTCCAAAGTACTCGGCTGCGCAATATGGATGAAAGTCATGAGATGCATTCTTTCATTTTCAGCTTCGTCTAAAAGTTCTTTAATCCATCCATGATCATCTTCAATACGTCGTAATGATCTTAGGTGTCTCAACATTCCGGCAATCATACCAGGAATTGCCGCAACTGTTTCAAGAACAACAGCGCGATGGCCATATCTTTTTTTAAAGAAAGCATCGGCAAATAACCGCATAAATCTAACGATCCTTAGGGCTATATGATCTTGAAGCGTTCTGGGTTTACGATGAACTTTTAAAGGATATAACTCAGCCATCAACATTACTCATGGTTTTAGAGATATTAATAAAGCACCTAATGCCTAGCACTTTATCTTCGCAAAACCAAGATTTAAAAAGAGTTAAGATGACGTCTTAAATTTAACGCATTATAAGGCGCATGTCCTAGGCGCGTATTGTTGAAATATATCCAGATCTCTTTAGCATTTAATTCTTTGATTCGTTGAGACCATTCCAATAAAGCGGCGTCATCATAGTTTGCTTCATAGGTTGAGTTTCCATGAAAACGTACATATAAGTCTGTTTGATGAGGGATAATAATCTCGGGCATTCTCATACCAATTGTATTGCAAATAGTAATGTTGGCTAGCTTACATGCTTTAAAGACTTCCGGATCCCACCAACTTGGGTGCCTAAACTCGATAACATTTTTGAAAAATGGATTTAGATGAGTTAAGATATGTTCAAGATTTTGGGACGTAAAAGTAAAGCTAGGTGGTAGTTGAAATAAAAAACAACCCATCTTTTCTTTTAGAATCGTTGAGAGCTCATAAGTCCTTTTAACCCATTCTTGAGCTTCATAAAATTTTAAGGTATGGGTAATCATTTGATTGGCTTTAAAGGTAAATTTTAAATTTGAAGGTGCCTTCTGATACCAATTTTTAACTGTTTTAAGAGAAGGATAATGATAAAAAGTACTGTTAACTTCGATCGTATTAAATTGGGATGTATAAAAATCGAAATAATGATTAGAAGATAAGTTTAAGGGGTAAAATTTTCCCTTCCATTCCTGATAAGACCAACCAGAACATCCAATATAAACATTATTCGTCAAAAGCACTTAAATGTAACTCTGCTCTTGTTCTTTTGTGTCTTCAAATTGATTAATAAATTCGTCTAAAGGTTCATAAGAATTAGGTTCTTGAAACGTACCTACAGCCTCATAAAACATTGACTTAGAAGGGTTCTCTTGTTCTATTTCAGCAGTTTCCAAAGTCGGGAAAGTATGTGCCATAGGTTTAATCATAAAATGTAAGAATAAAAAGATAAACGCTACAATGGTGATTTTATTCATTTAAATTCTCCTTTTTTCTATTTTTCAGTATAAGAGAAGCGAGAGTGAGTAGAGAATTTGATATGTAAGTGAAATTTCAACTGTAAGATGATATCGGCTTTTTTCGTTGGTAAGTGAACGAGGTAAGAAAAGACCTCAAAGAAAACGGAAAAATTATTGTCAGGTAGTTTATTTTGTAATAAATAATTAGGTTAAAAATCATAACCTTGTCTTATTTTTTTAAATAACTTTGAATATGCTTAAGTATAGTCCCTTAAATAAATTGATAATAAATAAAAAAAGATATGATTATCTAAAAATTATCTAAAATTTTATAATATATTTGCCAAGGATTTTCTTAAAGAATAAATAGAATCATCAAATTTTAATAAAAAAGTAATTTTTTTGAAAAAAAAGTTGACAACTTTAAATGATAGTATATTTACATAAGCAAGAAGATTAAAATTTAAGACAATTTGTGTATATGAGGAAAAATTAAAATGAAAAATATGACGAAGAAATCCTCCTTTTTTAATACCTTTTCGGCGGGCTTAATTCTTTCCTGTTTGGGTGCAAATGTCTTTAAATGTGAAGCGAGTTTGCAGGAAGAAGCTGGTGATGGAGAATCTAGGCCGGCGGCGGCAAGTGCTTCGTTAAATGCGCCTAATATGCTTGTAAGTGAAATCACTCCTGACGTCCCTGTATTACAACCTATAAAGATACCAACAGTTGAGGAACTTCTAGGAAATACTTTTTGGCCTGAGTTAGTTAGTTTACAAGTGACTGATGCCGCTCGAAAAGCGAAGGGAACTCAAGGGCAAAGTGCATTTACTGGGGTGATAAATTTACCAACTCTTTTTGAAGATTATAAAAATGCAAGCATTATGTCAGGGGAAGAAAAGTTTTTAGATATTTTAACACGAAGTGGGTGTGACATTAAGGTTGTTATAAATAGTCACGAAATGGAATTACCGGAGTTTAGAGAAACTCTAGAATTATCCATACGACAATGGCCCGTTTTAAAGGATTGCTTTTTTAGCCTTAACCAATCTGTCGTATTGTTGCGTAAACGTATTCTAGCTGACTTTATACTTTTGCAGGAAGCTTATGAAAGAGAAATTTCCCTTATTGGACAAGTTAAAGTTTTACAAACAATGAATAAAAGTTGGGAAGAACAATTAGGAAGACGTAAAAAGAAATTAGAAGAACTTAACCAAACGCTAACACAAGAAAAAGAAGATTTGGCAAAGGAAAACACCTTATTAAAATCTCAGATTTTTAAAAATGAACAGGCAAGTGCAGCGCTAATTGAAGAAAATAAACGGCTTAAATCTCAAATTGATCAACTTAATAAGTCATCAGAGACAGTACTTGATATTCCCCCAACTACGAAAGTTACTTCCAATAGGAAGACAGGGTTCTGGGCATGGCTAAGGAGCTTGTTTATTAAGGATACAGGGGAAAACAAAAGACTTTTAGATCGTGAAAATTAAAGGAGTATATTATGAAAAAACAAACTATTTATAAAATTATATGTGGATTAATGATGTCAAGCGCATTAATAGCATCAAATGATGATCCAGTTACACCAAAGGCAAAGGCAGCTATTTCGAGGCAGGTAGCGGCTCTACCTTATTCCCCTTTTTCTAAAGGGGTTATTGAACAGGATTTAATAGCTCAAGAAAGACAAAAAAAACAAGATATGGTTTTGCAAGCTCAAGCTCAGAAAGCACAAGAAGAGTTAACGAGGGAAGCTGAAAATAAAAGAAGAAAAGAAGCAGAACAGCATCAGAAAGAGTTGGAGGATTTGCATAAACAGTTAGAAGCATTAAATGTTTCAAAAACAGCTAATGAAAGTGAGTTGATCTCTCTACGTTCGAACTTAGAAAGTCTTCGGGTACAAAACGAAACATTGCAAGCAGATAAGAAAAAATTGGAAGAGGAACAGACAAGAATTAACGATGATATACGTACGAAAACGGATGAAATCACAAAATTATCAACTGACCTTATTACAGCGCAAACAGCATCAGATCAAGATAGCACAAAAATCCATGAGTTACTAGAGAACTTGAAAAACCGTAAGCATGTTATAGAAACTTTGAGTAAATCTCTTACAGAAACAAGAGAACAGTATGATGCAAAAAGTAAAGAGTTAAGTAAGAAAACTATAGAAGCAACAGAACTAGAGCAAAAACTTAAAACTTCAGAAGAGAAATTGAAACAGACCCAAGAAAAATTATCAACAGTGAAAGACCATGTTTTTAAAACTGGAGTTACCCCTGTATTAGTTCCTGGTGCTTCAAGCGCTCCTAGTGGTAATTCAGCGATAAAAAGTACCCAGTCTAATAATAACAGGAAAAATATAACAGCCATTGGCGATGAATAAAGGTTGAGATTAATAAATATTAATGCTAATAGGAACAGGCTCTGATTCTTTTTTGGAATCATGAACCTGTTTCATTTTTTTACTAAATAAAATATATTTGGAGGCAAATGTTGAAAAGGTCAGTATGTTATTTGGGTGCTTTCTTTTTTAGCTTATCTTCTTATGCTGCGACGTGGGATAATCTTCAAACATTTCAGTGGCCAACATGTGATATTCCTCAAAATGACTGGCGAATAGGTTTTGGTATCGGGATTGAATACTTGAATGTTGACGCAAAATTAAAAAGCGATCTTACAAAATTTGGTATCATCCAGTTTGGAGATCAAGATCAAACGCAACAAAAAGTACAAGTTTCTCCGGCATTTGAATTGGGAAAAACAAGTTTTAACCATTATTACACTGGTATTAATATAAGCTGGCATTATTCCAACGCTAAAAAAGAGTCTAGAACACCATTTAAATTCGAGACGTACTTTAAGCATAAGTTCAGAATGTCTTATTATATAAATATTTTAGCTAAGTTGGGGTACAGAGTAACGCCGAAGACGATGGTTTATATTCTCGGCGGTCCCTCAATAGCTAAATGGTCTCATAAAACCCATCAAATGAGGTACCAAACCTTAGATGATACATTTAAAATTAAGAAGACTAGTGTTGGTTTAGGGGTAGGAGCTGGATTAGAATATTTCTTTTGTAATGGATTAGCTCTAAGTGTTGATTATACACATCATTTTTATAAAATTGTAGTAGCTAAAAACACTATGCGCTTTCTCGACGCTAAAGGAACGCCTCCACGTCCTTACCCACGCTCAGAAATTATTTCCAAAAAAGTAAAGCCCTCTTCTGATGCTATTGTGGTGCGCTTGTCATACTTTTTCTAAAATGCTTTGATGCATCAAAACCAGACGAATAATTTAATGGCTTAAAATTTAAGCCATCAAATTTCCTTTTATATTAAATACGGTAAGCTACCCTTAAACATCTTCTTTAGGTTTGCGATGCTTCCATTAAAATCTTTCTATTTTATCCGTCATGGAGAGACAGAGTGGAATCGGCAAGGCATCATCATGGGACAGCAAGATATTCCTTTGAATACCACTGGAATTCAGCAAGCACATCATGCGAGAAAGATTTTAGAGCAAGAGAATTTTTCCACAATTTACACAAGTCCACTTCAACGCGCCTATCAAACAGCCCAGATTTTAAGTGATGGATTGAAGAAAGAAGTTATTTCCGAAAATTTACTAAAAGAACGACATTGGGGACAATTAGAAGGGTTAAGCCGCACCTGTATTAAAGACAAAGAAATAACTGTTGATAACCTTCCAGTTGATGCTGAAGCGTCTATCAATTTTGAGGCTCGTATTTTGAGAGTACTTTGTCAGATTTTAAACTTGTCAGACATTCCGCCATTAATTGTTGCGCATAGTGGAGTTTTTATTACTCTTGTAAAGATGTTAGGCTATCCTTTTTTAAGAACAGCAAATTGTATTCCTTTTCTGTTTAAACCGCCTCAACAAGAAACCCATCCCTGGATTGTGTGTAATTTAAGCGGACAACAAGACTTATAATTAATATATGGTGAAGGTACCTTGCTGCCTCTTTAAACCTGTGCTAAATTCAAAAAAAAGGGAAACAAATGATATCTTTTAAAAATCTACAACAAGTCTATGCGCTTCTTATTTGTTTGGTAAGCATGATCGTGCTGTTAATACAGGGGGGAAATTTTTTAGATGATTCGACACGCTTTTTATTTCCTTCTTACCGCAATGCAAGTCAGTTATTAACTTTTCAATCAAATGACGCCTATTTACGGCACTACAATTTCGGAAGTGATACGGAACGCTTAGAAGCAAAAAAATTAACACCTGAAAAGCTAACAGAAATAAGACTTAAAGATCAAAAACATTTTATAGAAGTAGAATATTTTCGCGCTTTAGATAGCCTTATTAAAACAATTCAATGGATTCTGGTTGCTTTATTGTTTTTTTGGGTGCATTGGAGACTCTATAAAAAATCTGACCATAAATAATGACAATCTTTCTTGGCTTAAGCACTGCTAAAAGCCATTCTAACATTGAAAGAATTATTCGCAAAATTTCCCCTTTAGATGATCTTGAAGCGCAACATGTTAATGATACGCTTCATTGGATCCAAAGTGGTGTTCCTATCTACCGTCTGTAAAAACCCGATACTCCGAATAAGCATCTTGTCTCTTATTTTGTTCCTTTTGATAGAAACAAGAATAAAATCTTATTAACATCTCACAAAAAATCTGGGCTTTGGTTATCGCCAGGAGGGCATGTTGAACTTAATGAAGATCCTTACGACACAGTTAAAAGAGAGTGCTTAGAAGAATTAGGGTGCCCTGCCGATTTTTGGCGGGATGAGCCTTTATTCTTGACCTCAACGCTTACGGTTGGGCTAACTGCAGGATATACAGATGTAAGTTTATGTTACGTCATTCATGGCCAAGAAAAACAAGACTATAAATTTGATATGAATGAATTCGAAGCAATACAATGGTTTAATTTCGACAATATTCCTTATGAAAACTTAGATCCCCATCTGCGTCGTTTCCTCAACAAACTAATGATTTACACTAAAGTGTAATTTCTATTGCTTACTAGTGGAAAGGTAGTAAGGCACGTTAATAATAATCCGTGCTTGATTATGAAGGTGCTCATTCCAAGAAAGCGTACGTACAATGGCTTCTGCCGTACGATTATGGAGAAGATTATGCCACCAATGCTCAGGAATAAATTCAGGCAGGATAAGAACTGAAGAGGCGTCATTTTGAGCATCTAACTTATGAACATATTCAATAATAGGCCTAATAATTGAGCGATAAGGAGATTCTAAAATAACGATATCAAGTCCCCACCCTAAAGCTTCTAACTGCTCTTTTGCTTGAGACGTATCATAAATATTAACAAGGATAACCTTCACATTCGTTGTCATTTGACGTGCGAATCTTAAAGCTTCAAGGGTTCCTTTGTGAACCCGAGAAACAGGCACAACGGCCGTTGAAGTTTTTGACTGGCTAAAGTTTTTATGAATATTTTTTTCAAGGGCAATATCCACAGAGAGTTGCTGTTCAATTTCATTATAGTGCTTTTTTATACCCCAACATAATCCTATAATCATGGGCACAGCAAGGAAGACAAGAAAAGCGCCTTCAAAAAATTTAGCTTCAAAAGTGACAAGAAGAGCAATTCCCGTTAAACAGGCGCCAAAAGTATTTAAAGCCATTTTGCACCCTGTTGAGGACCAAAAGGATTGAGTTGTTTCTTTTAGATGGCGAGCCCAATACTTGATCATCCCAATCTGGCTTAGCGTAAAAGCGCTAAACACACCAATTGCGTATAGAGGAATTAAAGCATGCGTATTTCCTCTAAAAATGAGGATTAGAATACTCGCTAAAATAGCCAACCATAAAATTCCCTTAGAGAAAACAAGACGATCCCCAATTGCCGCAAGTTGACGAGGAAGCCAACCATCTCTTGCCAAAATAGCGCCTAACTTAGGGAACCCTGCAAAGACTGTATTTGCCGCCATGAATAAAACGGTCGCTGTCAAGATTTGAAGCGTATGATAAAGAGGTCCATCACCCCAAAGCGTACGCGTTATTTGGCTTAATAAACTTTCCGAAGCTATTGGTTCGAGACCAAGATTTTGAGAAATTACGGTTATTGAAAGAAATGTTCCCCCAAGAATAATCCCAAGCGCTAACAGAATTTGGCGTGCCACTGTTGAGCAGGGTTTTGCAAGCATCGTGCCGGCATTCGCAATGGCTTCAATTCCTGTCATCGCAGTACATCCGCCCGCGAATGCACGTAAAATAATCGTTAAGGTTGCAAGGTTAGAGAGAATCTCAAACGAAAGATGAGAAGGTCTTTGTAACGTTAAACTCGTCTTAAACAAACCATCAATACATAAGCAAATAATGAGAAGGATAAAAGCACCCACGGGGAAGGCTACTGCATAAGCTGACTCACGAATACCCCTTAAGTTAATCCATGTTAAGAGCCAGATTCCAACAAAGCACAAGGATAATTTAAAGTCATGCAAATAGGGGAAAGCAGAACAAAGAGCTCGAACACTTGCTGTCATAGAAACAGCAACTGTTAGAACGTAATCAATAAGAAGGGAAGACGCTGCAATTAAAGAGAAAGAGACACCCAAATTCTGTCGAGCGACCACATAGGCTCCGCCTCCCTCGGGGTAAGCTTGAACGGTTTGGCGATAAGAAGCAATAAGTGCCATTAATACAACAACAATTGCTAATGCAATAGAAGTTGAAAAATTTATAAAATTACTTCCAGCTAATGAAAGGGCAATTAAAATTTCTTCTGTGGCATAAGCAATAGAAGAGAGCGCATCCACAGCTAAAAGGGGTAATCCTAGAAAAAAGCCTAATCTCTCTTGGTGTTGGGATGAACTTTTGAGAGGATGTCCAAGCAATAACCTGCGGACACGGGCAACAGGATGATTATCAGGTAAAACACGTTGTAAAGGGAAAGAGAGAGTTTTCATAGTTCTTACAGTATGATGACTTATAACGCTAAATCAAGGTTATTTAAGAGATTATAATTATGTTTTTTAAAGTTATTATCCAAAAAAGTAAGTCCCTTGAATTATTCCTTAGAAATAATTATTCTTGATAAGAGGTTAATTCGAAATGTAGTTTAAAGGAATACTTTATGTCCTCAGTGGATGCCAATAAAGATAAATCTCTTGCAAGTGAAGTGTCATACTCAATTGAAGATGGTCATCGCTTGCCTGCGGATAAAGTTGACCTTAACGAGCATTTAATAAAGAATCCTATCGCCACTTTTTTTCTAAGAGCTGGAAGTGATGCCTTAAAGAAGTCTGGGATCTTTAAAGAAGATTTACTCGTTGTTGATCGCAGTGCGAAGCCAACGTCAGGCGATATTGTTATCGCTGAAATTGATGGAGAACTCTCTATTCGGAATTATACTGAGAGCGAGCAAAAAATTATTCTTTCAACTGACTACTCGCATATAGAGTTCTTGTCTTTAGAAGATACTAAACAAATTCCTATATGGGGGGTTGTTACAACGGTTATACATTCATTATAATCTGCGTCTAATGAAATAGAGCTTTTTACAAGTTCTTTTATTTTTCTTGAATTAAATAAACTATACTTAGAATAAAGAGGGGGAGCTAAAATTATTCTATTCATTTATCTTTTTTGGCCGAAAGAGAAAAACATCAATTTCTTGAATGTGAATAAAAATATCCTTAGGATTATGTTATTCTTTTTACAGAAATAAAAACCTGAAACAGAGCTTATGTGACTTATGCAAAATTTAAAAAAACATTTATTTCCGAAAATTTACCCTAAAGATTTAGAAACAATAAATGGTATAAAATTTACTTGGAGAGAAATTGATATTGTCGCTTTTATGGTACACGGAAAATCAACTAAGAAAATAGCTTCTTTTCTCTCTATTTCCCCTAGAACTGTTGAAAATCACGTGCGCAACATTATGATGAAGATTGAATGTAATTCACGTGAGGCAATCGTTGATTTTGTTGAAAAATCTCAAGAGGTCCAATTACTTAAAAAGTACTACTCAAATTTAAGAATTGAGGTTGTGTTCAGAGAATGTTTGAAGGAAATTTCAGCTCTTATAAAAAAAGACAAATCATCCTGTAAACTGCTTTACCTTCCTGGAGAGTTTAACACAGAAGAAAGAAACCAAATCCTTGCGACTTATCTAAAACTTGCGGGCTTTAACGTTGTATCTGAATCTATAAAAGAAAAAAAAGATAAACCGTTAATAGATGAAAAGTCAGGGCAACTTTTAACAGATTACATTCTTTTCCCTTTTTCGACCTATGAAATTGATGAAATCGGATATGTAAAAGAAAAATTTTTACAGCTGACAACAGATAATAACAAAGAGATCGTAACTCTTGAAATCAAAGAAAATGATTATCTCTCATTTTTTGAACTTTTAAAAAGAATGCTAAAGACTCTCGATTTAGAAAGTGCAGTTTCAAAATTTATTAAACATTATGAAGAACTTTCAGTTTCTTTGGAACTGAACCCTCTTATAAAAAAAACTTCAAATTCTTCTTTAGACGTTCAGCAACATCCAGAAAATATCAATACGAATTCTTTTAAAAAGTGGAAATTAAATTGGTTAGTGGGACTCTTGTTAGTATTTAGTAGTGGCTTTATTTTATTGCTAAGTAATGATCAATTTGGAAGTATATTAGAGCGTATTAAACTTCCTTCAAAGAATATTATAAGATCAGATCTCCCTATTCCAGCTGAACCGATTCTTCTCTCTCGTCCTCACATTTTAAGTCAAATTGAGGAAAGTTTGAGCAAGAAGAAGGGCATTCAAGTTATCTCTTTGGTGGGAATGGGAGGTTCAGGAAAAACAACCATTGCGCGTCAATATGCACGTCTACAAAAAGCAAATCTTATTTGGGAAATAAATGCAGATACGAAAGAAAATTTAATTAACTCTTTTGAAAACCTTGTTGACGCATTGTGCAAAACAAAGGAAGAAAAAAAGATTTTAAGAGATCTACAAGGAATTAAGAACCCTCAAGAAAAAGAAAAGAAAATAATTCTTCTCTTGAAAAGTAAATTAAAGGAAATTTCAGAATGGCTTTTAATATATGATAATGTTGAAAAATTTACAAATATTCAGAAATATTTCCCTTATGATCCTGAGAGTTGGGGGAAGGGTAAGATAATTATTACAAGCCGTGACCATAATTTGGGAAACAATAATTATATTAACCACACCATTCAAATTAAGGAATTAAACGCTAAAGAAAAATTAACTCTTTTTAATAATATTATGCGTATCGGGAATGTCCATCATTCTCAAATTGGTTATAAAAAATTCTTAGATAATATTCCTCCGTTTCCCTTAGATATCTCTACGGCAGCTTATTATCTAAAAGCAACGAATGTTACCTTAGAAGGCTATCTCAAGCATTTAATGAATTATAATCAAGAATTTGCCGAAACGCAGGAACATATCCTTAAGGAAGCTTCGGATTATACGAAAACGCGTTATAATATTATTACTTTATCTTTAAAGAAAATTATTGATACGCAGAAAAATTTTGAAAAATTACTTTTATTAATTAGTTTATTGGATCCCAAAAATATCCCCAAATCTTTGTTAGATACATGTGGTGACAATTCCTTAGTAGATGGTTTGTTTTATCATTTAAATAAGTATTCATTAATTGCTAATGAGACTTATAGAAATTTGATTCCAGTTTTTTCTATTCACCGCACGACGCAAGAAATAAGCCTCGCTTATCTTAAAAAAACTTTAACGTTAAGAAAGGATAACATTTTATTAGATAAAGTCGCTAATATGTTAGAGAGCTATATAACGGAAATACTTGATAAAGAAGATTTTTTACAGATGAAGTTATTACTTTCTCAAGGTGAAGCTTTCTTAAAACATGATGAATTACTAAGCAATCGTATTAAGGATAGCCTTAAAAGTGTGCTGGGATGTATCTATTATTACTTAAGTAACTATGTAAAAGCAAAGCAGCTTCTTGAAGAAAGCCTTTTAAACCTAAGGAATGATTATCACAACAATCATCATAAGATCGCGCGTGCTCTCATGTATCTAGGAAATGTTTATAGAACGCTTGGTGATTTTGAAAAGGCTAAAAATTTACTTGAAGAGAGTCTTTCAATTTATACTCAATATCCTGGTAACTATGTTGGAAATGGCCGGGCTTTAGGTTATTTAGGCATAATCTATAGAGGATTAGGTGATTATTCAAAGGCAAGAAGTTTGCTTGAGAAAAGCCTGGAAATTTACCAAGCTCATTCACATGACAGTATTGTGCATGCTTGGGTCTTATCTCATCTGGGGAATACCTATCTTATATTAGGCAGCTATAAACAAGCCTGTGCTTTACTTGAACAAAGCCTTGCAATCTATAAAAAACATTCTGAAGATTACGTGGGCGTTGCTTGGGTTCTTGGCTATTTAGGTGATGCCTATAGAGCTTTAGGTGAGTATAAAAAAGCTAAAATTTTACTTGAACAAAGTCTTGTTATTTGCCGCAAATATTTCCCAGAAAACCATGTTTATATTGCGTCTTCTTTAGCTTATTTAGGTGCTTTACATACCGAAATGGGAGAGTATAAGAAGGCGCGTCTTTTGCTCGAAAAGAGTTTCGAAATATATGAAAAAAATTATGGTGAAAATCATATCCAAACGGCACGTACTTTAAGAAGTTTGGGGCGAGTTTACCTTTTAGAAGGAAAAATGTTGGAGGCTGAAAAGCGGCTTATTAAATCTTTAAATATATTTAAATTTTATAAGTATAGTGAAAGCTATCTCTCTTTAGAATACTTAGCAGAGTTATATTTAAAAAAAGATTTTCAACCTCAAGCGATTCAATATTTAGAACAAGCTTTACAAATTGTTCAAACTCATTTTCCAAAAGATTCTTCTCACATCATTAGAATTCAAAACAAATTAATCGATCTGCAAGCGTCTCAATCAAAAAAGTTTATAATGAATTAAATAATTATATAAAACGAGATAACTTTAGGAATCTTTTCCCTGTAATTCAAGGGGGTATTTTATCTATAAAGATTATTTTATAAGTTGTTGATTTATTTTGATAAAATACTTCATTCTTGGGGTGAATTTTCTTGATATTTGTATCTGTTTATGGTAGTCGTTCCTGAAGTATGAGTTTTTGGAAGATTATGTGCTGCATTTGGCCTGCAGATGTGGTTTGCAAGACCTCATAACTTGCCAGAGCCAAGCCAAAATAAAGAATAAGAAAGCTCTGAGCAGCC
>Ga0209960_1000364_pt1 | contig 105167 bp, 98 predicted proteins | sample ThiBiot_500_plan_2_FD_183947 | JGI IMG/M metagenome (GOLD analysis project Ga0209960, IMG submission 183947) | Wastewater bioreactor microbial communities from Cape Town, South Africa - Thiocy_expt_500_plan (SPAdes) | ecosystem: Engineered > Bioreactor > Thiocyanate-remediating >... | reverse complement strand
ATCGTGGAACATAAATTTGCTCGGGAAAGAGCTTTGGCAGCATATAAAAAAGCGTTGAATTAATCTAAATATTTGCCACAGAGTAAAGTTATTTTTAGTTTTGCGAAAAAATAAAACACGTAACTCTGATGAAAAAAATTGCAATCGTTATTTTTCTTCTAATCTTTAAATTATTTTTCACGCAAAACCGCGAAGCTAATGATTGCATTAATTATATTCAAATCTGCGGAAATCAAACAATTACATTAAATCCAACAGGCTATGGTTTACAGGAATTGGATAGCACCAAAGTATGCCATAGTATTGAACATAATTCTCTTTGGCTAAAATTCACTGTGAAAACTAGTGGAACTTTAGGCTTTGATCTTATTCCGACAAGTTCTGCCATTGATGTCGATTATGATTTCTGGATTTTTGGGCCCAAGGCTTCTTGCAGCGCATTGGGAAGCTCTATCAGATGCTCTACCACAAATCCTGAAGCAGCTTTTTTGGCTGATAATCATACAGGGATGAGAGATTCAGAACCTGCCGGTGATTTCTCTGAAGGTCCGGGCGAACTTGGCGATGGTTATATAAAATCTCTAGATGTTCTAGCTGGTGAATCTTACTTTTTAGTTATTGACAGACCTATTGGCAACGGTTCATTTACTCTTAATTGGACAGGAACAGCAATGCTGGAAGACCCATTCAGTTCTGCGCCCAATCCTTTCGGAGCAGTTCCAGATATCGCACTATGTAACACAAGTACAGTTTATGATTTTTCTTCTTATACATCTAATATATTAAATGGTAATCCTGATTTTGAGGTAACTTATTACGATACATACGAGGATGCTACTTATGATGAAAATAGAATTACCCGGCCTTTAACACTTAACAATCATAACTATTTTTATAGGATTCAAAGTAAAGTAACAGAATGTTTTCGGGTAGAAACAATCAAGGTCGAGTGGAAACCACTTACACTTTTAAATCCTGATCTAAAAGTTTGTAAAAACAACTTGAACCAAGGAGTCTTTAATCTTAAATCTGCAGTTCTTACCAGTGAACCGACATCAAGCATAAAATATTATCTGACATTACAGGAAGCTCAGGATCATATTCCCGGAACAGAAATTCTAAATCCTTCAGCTTACACTTCAGCCGGAGGTTCTGTGTTTGCCTGGGTGATCACAACCAATGGGTGTGAAAACTCTGCAGAAATATTTTTAAATTTCTATCCTGTTCCCAATGTAGATACAAGCTTATACGATGCTAATCTTTGTGATAATGATCTGGATAATTCAATCAGCTTAAAACTATCTGATATTACTCCTATTATTGTTAATAATCCTAACAATTTTGAAATCTATTACTATCTGACATCTAACCCGGTAACACCTTTATCTGACAATTTTACTTTCACAAGAAATACTTCAGTCATTGTTGAAGTAAGAAGTAAAAATGCTTGTTCGTCAGTTTTTGGAACAATCAATTTTAATATTGCCCCACAGATTTTACTGAATAGTGTATCACCAATAGAAATATGTGATACAGACCGCTCCGGAAACGAACCAATTAACCTGATTGATTACATTAATTTATTTACTACACAGGCATCTAACATTACTTTCTATGAAACCTCGAATGATGCAAAAACAAAACTAAATAGTATTTCTAATTTACAAGATCTTAAAGCCGACAAAAGCTACTTTTTCCGCTTTGAAAATAACATCGATTGCCCAGCAGTCGGAGAATTAAAATTAATTTTCAAAAATCCGAAAATATCAAGTATGCTACAAGATGTTACTATCTGCAAAGAAAACAATATAATCTTGGATGCCGGATCAGGTTTTGATGGTTATTTATGGGATTCTGGATCTACACTCTCTACTTCTGGATCATTAAGTGTGGGTGAACATTGGGTTGACCTTACATATGATGGCTGTACAACCAGACAAAAAGTGAATGTAATTGCTGAGGAAGAAGTTGTTATCAAAATTTTAGAAATTGAAAATAACATATTAAAAATTACCGCAACTGGGGGAACCGCTCCATACGAGTATTCTATGGATGGAATAATTTGGCAATCTTCAAATACTTTTAATAATGTTCCAAAAGGAATTCAGAAAGTGTATGTAAGAAGTGCTAAAAAATGCATTCCCTCTGTAAGAGAATTTTCTAATATCAATCTTGTTAATATTATAACTCCTAATGGCGACGGAAAAAATGATATACTGGATTACTCAAGCTTGAACCTGAAAGACCATGTCACATTTAAAATAGTTGACCGTAACGGTCAAATCGTTTTTGCATCAAAAGACGGAAAATATATTTGGGACGGAAAACATAACGGACGAATTTTACCAACTGCATCATATTGGTATATGCTGGAATGGACAGAGCCAGACACAGGAGTGATTCATAAATACAGCTCTTGGATTTTACTGAAAAACAGATAATTCCTCAATAGCCTGATTGTAGTGGAAATCCCGCAGCGAGGCGGCGGAGCGAGGAATTGCAACGGAGAGCAGTTTCCCGGCTCCTAAAAATTGAAAGTTTAAAGTTCTATTCTTAAGGTTTTTAGATTTTTTAATTCAAGCTATTGAACATTGAACTTTTTTTGTATCTTTGCGCACTTAATATTTAATCGGGACGTGATCCCACAAATTTAAAATTTATGTCAGTAAAAATCAGATTACAAAGACACGGATCAAAAGGGAAACCTTTTTTCCACATCGTGGTTGCAGATTCAAGAGCTAGAAGAGATGGTAGATTCATCGAGAAACTAGGAACTTACAACCCAATTACTAACCCTGCAACTATCGATTTGAACGTTGATTCTGCTGTAAAGTGGTTAAACAACGGAGCTCAGCCAACTGATACTGCAAGAGCTATCCTTTCTTACAAAGGTGCTTTGTACAAAAAACACCTTCAAGGTGGTGTTGCCAAAGGTGCTTTTGACGAGGCTGAAGCTGAGAAGAGATTCGCTGCTTGGGTTGAGGCTAAAGATGCTAAAGTACAAGGAAAAGTTGAAGGTTTATCAACGGCTAAAGCTGATGCTAAAAAAGCAGCTCTGGAAGCTGAAGCAAAAGTAAACCAGGCAAGAATTGATGCTGCTGCGAAAGCTGAGGCTGATGCAAAAGCTGCTGAAGAGGCTGCTAACGCTCCTGCTGAGGAAGTTGCAACAGAAGAAGCTGCTACTGAAGAGCCAACTGCTGAGGCAGAAGGAACTGAAGAAACTCAGGCTTAATTCTTTAACAAAAGATACAAAACAAAGACACGAAGTTTTCGTGTCTTTGTTGTTTAAAAATTCATCATCGGAAATAATGAAAAAAGAAGATTGCTATTTTTTAGGAACGATTACCAGAACACACGGATTACAAGGGAATGTTATCTTAAAACTAGACACAGACCAACCTGAGATGTACAACAAACTGGAATCGATTTTTGTGGAAGTCAATGGTTTACTAGTTCCTTTTTTTGTGGAGAAACAATCCTGGTCCAAAGCAGACACCAAAATTATTTCTTTCAAAAATTCTTCCGAAGCCTTGGTGAATCAATCGCTTGGAAAAGGTGTTTATCTTCCACTTTCTACTCTACCGCCATTGACCGGGAAAAAATTCTATTACCACGAAGTGATTGGTTTCGAAATCCGTGAAGCTGATGGAAAAACTTGTGGAAATATTGTTTCTATCAATGACCAGACCGCTCAGAATTATTTCATCCTTGACCTTGCCGGAAAAGAAATCATCATTCCGATTATCAGAGACTGGATTCTGGAAGTGAATCGTGAAGAGAAATTCATCAAGATGTTTTTACCAGAAGGTTTGATGGACGTTTTCCTGATTCCTTCTAAAAAAGATGAATAAAAAAATCACTCTTTCAAAACGGCTGGCAACAGATATTCCTGAACAATTTTATCTACCTGCGAATGTGCATAAGGTCTATTATAAGCCTTTGCCGTGATAACTATTACAATAGGAAACTCTTTAAAAATAATAATTTTGTTTCCGCCGTTTCCGCTGGATTGATAAGATTCATAGCTTTTGTTTCCGACTTTGTAAACTTTTCGCCAAAACAGATAACCGTAACCTTCTGATTCTTTGTTATCAGCAAAATAGTTGGTAAAGGTTTTCTGAATCCAATTCTTTTCCAAAATTCTTTTCCCGTTCCAAGTTCCGTTATTTTTATAAAGCTGCCCGAACTTGGCAAAATCCAAAGCTCGCATTCGTAATCCACCTGCTAAAGAAGGTTTGTTTTGAGGTGTGAACTGCCATTTGTAATTCGTAATGCCAAGTGGTTGGAATAGTTTTTTGTCTGCATAATCCTTTAAACCTTTAGGAACAGATTTGTCCAGAATATCTCCGGTAACAACAACTCCTGCGGTGAAATAATGCCAAGTTTTTCCAATCTTATTTTCAGTCATTGGCAAATCCAAAGTAAATTTCACCCAATTATCCGTTGGATACATATTTTCCTCATTACCTGCAGAATCATAATCTTCATCGTTTCCGTCAAAAGCAGAACTCATTGTCAATAAGCTTTTAAGCGTAACACTATCTTTTTTCAGAGAATAATTCTTGAATTGTTTCAAATCATAAAAATCTTTCAGAGTTTGATTTTCATTTTTGATATAACCGTCTTTGATTGCAATTCCCATTAAAGCTGAAGAAAAGGATTTCCCGACCGAACGTGTATCATTTAAACTGTCTCTTCCATAACCGTTGAAATATTCTTCCAGCAATAGTTTTTCATTTTTAACCACAACAATTCCTGTAATCTCTCTGAATCTGTTTTCAGCAATTTTCTGATTGAGAAGTCTGATTTTTTCTTGGTTGATTTTCTCATTAGAAACTTTCCAACCACTGTTTGGTTTGATTTTTTGAAAAGCGATCTGTTCTTCGGAAATATTCTTTTTTGGAACAATTAAGTTGATTTCGCCAGAAGCAATTACATTTCCAATTTTCAAATCTGGATTTTTTAAGTATGGCTTGATTTCGATTTTCAAAGTATGGTTTCCAACATCCAAAGCATCCATTCCGCCATTTGCAAAGAAAAATCTCATCCAAAGATATCTTCCCCAAGAATCTTCATTTTGGGTGTTCAGAAACGGAATTCTAAAATTGGTTTTAATTTTTTTATCTTCCATTTTTCCCGCTCCGGAATTTAGATTTTCGGTATAAATCAATTTTCCGTCAACATAAAAATTGAATTGGTAATTTCCTTTTTTAAGCAACTCATCAACAGTCAAAGAATCATCAAGCTGATAAAGATAATTGACCAAAGAATTATCCAGAAAAACCCGAATATCAAAATCTTTGTCCTCCTGAAAAGTCATAGTTTTAAGAAAATCAGTTTCCTGTAGATTGTCAATTGAAACTACTTTATCTAAAAATAGAATTTGATTCAAATGCTTTTTCTGAACAGGTTTTTCGATTTTTTCAGGCTCAAAGATATTTTTAGTTTGACTTTGAGAAAATCCGAATACAAAAATCAGGAGAAATAAAAAAGTTGATTTCATTGTAAATTTTATCTGACAAAATTAAACTTTGACTTTTGAAAAAAATAGAATGAAATTAACATCGTTGTGATCCACAAAGACACAGAGATTTTCACAAAGAACACAAATTATTTTAATATTTGACGAAGTCAAACTTTGTGATCTTTGTGTTATAAAAATAAGCTTTTGTGTCTTTGTGGTAAATCAGAGTTTTTTCAGAATATTTTTAAATTTAAATGGCGTGACTCCAATATTTTCTTTAAAACACCGGATAAAATGACTTTGATCCGCAAATCCGCATTCCAAAGCAACTTCGGACAAAGAATCATTTTGATTAAGTAAAATCAATGATTTTTCGACTTTAAGTTTTCTGATATATTTTCCCAAGTTACACTGAAAATATTTTTGAAAATCACGACTCAAATGCATCGGATGAATGTTCAGAGTTTTTGAAAGTTCGGTTAAATTCAACTTTTCCGTAAAACTCTCGTGAAGAATTTCATCAATCTGATTGACCCAAATCGGTTTCTTTCCAGAGGAACTTTTCTGATTGGACAATTGGCTAAAAAGATTCAATAAAGTTTGATTAATGCTTAATTCAAAAGAATTATCATTCAATTTTGATTCTTTGAAAATCTGATAAATCAATAATTTGAAAGCAGGATTTTTGATATTAAAGCTGCCTTCCATATTTTCTTTCGAAAGATGAAATTTCTCAAACCATTCTTCTGTAATTTCGATATGGAAACCCCGCGTAAAAATGTCCGGTTTGATGTTGTAGTGCGCATCTTCCCAATGATGATAAAGCAAAGTTCCTGCAGAACAATCGTAGATTTCTTTCTTGTTCCCTTCCGTCATATTTCCCTGAAGCAGAAAAGTGAAATAAGGATTCTCGTGATAATGCCAATCGACATAAGGATGCGTGTATTCTGTGTCCGTAATGGTCAATCCATCGAAGTTGAGCTTTTCATTGGTCCGTCCAAAAAATTCGCCATTACGAAGTGTGTTCATTTTTTGAATTTAAAATAAATATCGGGATTTACATCAAATAAACAAATTTATATTTAATTCTATATCAATATGGTAGTATTTATACATTCAGGTTGTCTTTTTTTTCTAAATTTGCACTCACTTAATTTTAAAGAAGGAACTTTACAAAGTTTATACGATGAAAAGACAGACGATTAAAGACTTATTAGCAGATTACAAAAAAGTTTTGCATCACGACATTACCGTTCAGGGTTGGGTAAGAGCGTTCCGTTCTAACCGTTTTATAGCTCTTAATGACGGTTCTACAATCAATAATCTGCAAGTGGTTGTGGATTTTGAAAATTTCGACGAAGAAACTATCAAGAAAATCAATACTGCTTCGTCTTTGAAAGTTGTAGGTGAAGTAGTGGAAAGTCAAGGTGCAGGTCAAACTGTAGAAATCATCGCTAAGAAAATCACTGTTTTGGGAGATAATTTCTTTGACGAATTACAGGCAACCATTCTTCAACCTAAGAAACACAGTTTGGAAAAATTGCGTGAACAAGCGCATTTGAGATTCAGAACCAATTTGTTTGGAGCAGTTTTCAGAGTGCGACACGCAGTGAGTTTTGCGATTCATTCCTTCTTCAATCAAAATCAGTTTTTCTACATCAACACACCTGTAATTACAGGAGCTGATGCAGAAGGCGCTGGTGAAATGTTCGGCGTTACCAACTTCGACCTCGATAATATTCCAAAAACAAAAGAAGGAGAAATCGATTTCTCTCAGGATTTCTTTGGTAAAAAAACCAACCTGACAGTTTCCGGACAATTGGAAGGCGAAACTGCGGCAATGGGACTGGGGAGAATTTATACGTTTGGACCAACGTTCCGTGCAGAAAACTCCAATACAACACGTCACTTGGCTGAGTTCTGGATGATTGAGCCGGAAGTTGCTTTCAACAATTTGGAAGATAACATCGATTTGGCAGAAGACTTCCTGAAATATGTTATCAAATATGTTCTTGATAACTGCAAAGATGACTTGGATTTCCTTGACAAACGTTTTGCCGAAGAACAAAAATCTAAACCAGAAAAAGAAAGAGCAAAAGAAGGTCTTATCGAAAAGCTGGAAAATGTGATTGCGAAGAGATTCAAAAGAGTATCTTATACAGAGGCGATTGAGATTTTGCTGAATTCTAAAGAAAATAAAAAAGGGAAATTCGTTTATCCCGTTGAAAAATGGGGAACCGATTTACAGTCTGAGCACGAGAGATTCTTAGTAGAAAAACATTTTGAAAGCCCGGTTGTTTTGTTCGACTATCCGAAAGAAATCAAAGCATTCTATATGAAGCTGAACGATGACAACAAAACGGTTGCAGCAATGGATGTCCTTTTCCCTGGAATTGGTGAAATTATCGGTGGTTCTGAAAGAGAAGCGAGACTGGATGTTTTGAAAAATAAAATGGCAGAAATGCACGTTGACGAAGAAGAACTTTGGTGGTATCTTGACACTAGAAGATTTGGTTCAGTTCCGCACGCCGGATTTGGTTTAGGATTGGAAAGACTGGTTCTTTTTGTAACAGGAATGGCCAACATCAGAGATGTAATTCCTTTCCCAAGAACACCGAAAAGTGCAGAATTCTAAGCATTATTCAGACAATAAATAAAAGCAAAATTCCTTCAATTAAAAATGAAGGAATTTTTTTATGAATATCGATAAAATTTAAAATCATTAGATTTGAAAATATTAAAAATAAATCTTTAATGAAAAAGTTAAGCATTTACCTGATGACAGTCGGCGCCACCTTTTATGTTGGCAGTACTGTCACGGCACAGAACAAAACCGCAAGCCAGAAATCCGTACAAACCAACACGCCAAAAGATGAAGGCATCAACCTTTCCTATATGGACACTAATGTGAGACCTCAGGATGACTTCTATAATTATGTAAATGGTGGCTGGATGAAAACCGCAGTAATTCCTTCTGACAAGCCAAGTTGGGGCTCATTCAACGCTTTGAGAGAGGATGTGGACGTGGCATCTTTGGATATTCTGAACAAGGTGCTTTCGGAGAAATTTGCACCCAATTCGGAAGGCGAAAAAATTCAGGCATTGTACGGAACTTTCATAGACTGGAAAAAACGAAATGCAGAAGGTATCAAGCCTATTCAATCACAATTAGGAAAAATTGACGCCATTAAAAACGTCAAGGATCTACAAAAATATCTTATCGAAGCTACACCTTCCGGAGATAATCCTTTTTATGGATGGCGAGTTAGTGCAGACATGAAAAACTCCGTAATGAACGCGGTTTATCTGGGTGGACCAAGTTTAGGTTTAGGCAAAGATTACTATCAAAAAGTAAATGATGCCAATACCAAAACTTTAGCTGAATATAAAAACTACGTTGCCAAACTTGAGACGGTTTTAGGCAACAAAAATCCTGATGCAACAGCTCAGCAAATTGTTGATTTCGAGAAAAAACTGGCACAAGATCTTTTGACTCTGGAACAAGGTCGTGATGCGAATTTGCGGTACAATCCGAAAACCGTTGAAGAATTAAAACCTTTGGTGAAAAACATCAACCTTCCGGATTATCTTAAAACGGTTGGCGTTAACACAGACAAAGTGATTATTGGCGAATTGAAATATTATCAAAATATGGATTCTTGGATGACCGACAACAATATCGGACTCATCAAAGAATATATGAAGTATGACCTTCTTAACAACAATGCAGGCAATCTGGACCAGAATCTGGACAATATCCGCTTTGATTTCTATTCTAAATATCTGCAAGGTCAGCAGGAGCAGCGTTCTATGGAAAAACGTGGACTTGGAGTAATCAACGGCGTTTTAGGAGAAGCTTTTGGAAAACTTTACGTTGAGAAAAATTTCCCAGCGGAAGCCAAGCAAAAAATGGAAACGTATGTAGATTACATCAAAAAATCATTCAAGCTCCATATCGAAAATCTTGAATGGATGTCGCCAGTAACCAAGGAAAAGGCATTGGAAAAATTATCAAAATTCAAAGTGAAAATCGCTTATCCCGACAAGTGGAAAGATTATTCAAAATTAAATCTTAAACTCGCATCCAATGGCGGAACCTACTTTGATAATCTCGAGAAAATCACAGAATGGACATATGCGAAGAATCTGGACAAAGTAGGAAAACCGGTAGATAAGACGGAATGGGGAATGTCGCCACAAACCGTGAATGCCTACTACAGTTCTTCGAATAACGAAATTGTCTTTCCGGCAGCGATATTGCAACCGCCGTTTTTCAATTTCAAAGCCGATCCTGCTGTTAACTTTGGCGGAATCGGTGGTGTTATAGGACACGAGATTTCTCACGGATTCGATGACAGCGGTTCCCGTTTCGACGGCGATGGAAATCTGAACAATTGGTGGACAGACAGCGACAGAAAGAACTTTGATGAAAAAGTGGGACAGCTGGCAGCGCAGTATGATAAATACGAACCAGTGAAAGGAAGTTTCGTGAATGGAAAATTCACTAGTGGAGAAAACATTGGAGATTTAGGCGGAATTAATGTCGCTTACACAGCTTTACAAATGTATCTGAAAGACCACGGAAATCCTGGAAAAATTAGCGGTTTGACACAAGATCAAAGATTCTTTATGAGCTGGGCAACCGTTTGGAGAACCAAATCTACAGACAAGTATATGACCAACCAGGTTAAAACCGATCCGCATTCGCCGGGATATTACAGAAGTTTTGGACCACTGGTGAATATGGATGCATTTCAAAAAGCATTTGACATCAAGCCTGGAGACAAATTGTACGTAGCTCCGGAACACCGAATCAAAATCTGGTAAATAAAAAACCTTCAGACCGCAATCTGAAGGTTTTTTATTTTACTAACTATTTAACTTAAAATTAACACATCAAAAATCGTGCTAAACTTGTTGTTTTTAAAAAATATTTTTCTAACTTCGTAAAGTTGATCATTAAATTGACAATTGAAAAATTATGCTAAAGCAAAATCTACAACTTAAACTCGGTCAAAAACTAGCGCCTCAACAGATCCAATTGATGAAGCTGATACAACTTCATACTTTGGAGTTTGAAGAGGAATTGGAAAGAGAACTGGAAGAAAACCCCGCTTTAGAAAAAGTAGCGGATGAAAATGCGGAAGAAGACTATTCCAAAGCAGACGAAGAATACGAAAGTGAGGGCAATGAAAGTATCGAAACAGATTTTGATGTTGATGAATATCTTTACGATGACGAACCAAGCTATAAAACCGCAAGCAGTAATTATTCCGCCGATGATGAAGAATTTGACAATCAGTCCCTTTTAACAGAAGGTCAGACACTTTACGATTATCTCTTGGAACAAATTCGGCTTTCTAATATTGATGAAGAAGATTTGAAAATTGCAGAATATATTATCGGAAACCTTGATACAGACGGCTACCTGAGAAGAGAAATCAAATCCATCGTTGATGACCTAGCATTCTCACAAGGTATATATACAACTATCGAAAAAGTAACCGATATTCTTGAAAATTATGTTCAAAAACTGGATCCGCCAGGTGTTGGCGCAAGAGATCTGAGAGAATGCCTTCTTTTGCAGATTGAGAAAAAAGTAAGCTCTGACTCCGCGGTAATTTTAGCAGGAAACATCCTGCGAAATCAGTTTGATGCATTAGCAAATAAGCATTACAATAAAATCCTTCAGAAGTATGACATCGAAGAAGAGGATCTGAAAGAAGCTTTGGACGAAATCTCAAGATTATCGCCAAAAGTTGGAGGAAACTTTGATACACAAACGATCACTATTAATCAAGAGATTATTCCGGACTTTGTGATTCAAATCAAAGACAACCAGGTTATCCCTTCTTTGAATAATAAAAATGCGCCCACTCTAAGGGTTTCTGAAGAGTATAAAGAAATCCTATCAACTTATTCTCACGATAAAAATTCTGCAGAACATAAGCAGGCAGCACTTTTCATCAAACAAAAACTGGATGCTGCAAAATGGTATATTGATGCAATCAACCAAAGACAAAATACACTACTGCAAACTATTACTGCGATTGTAAAACTTCAGAAAGATTATTTCCTGACCGGCGACGAGAAAAACATCAAACCGATGATTCTGAAAGATGTTGCTGACATTACAGGCTTCGATATCTCGACCATTTCCAGAGTAGTAAAAAGCAAATATGCAGACACTCCTAACGGAATTGTTTATCTTAAAAACCTGTTTTCTGATTCATTAACCAATGATGACGGCGAAGAGGTTTCTACAAAAGAAATCAAGCAACACCTGCAGGAAGCTATAGACAAGGAAAATAAGAGAAAACCTTATACTGATGACGCTCTTGTGGGAATCCTCAAAGAAAAAGGCTACAACATTGCAAGAAGAACAATTGCAAAATACCGCGAACAACTGAATATCCCGGTAGCAAGATTAAGAAAAGAATTATAAATCCAACCTCGAATTATTTCGAGGTTTTTTATTGATTTTACAAACTGAATATTATAAATTTCGAGATATTCGTTAACATTATTTTAACGTTATTTAGAAAGATTACAAACTGTATTTTTCTGACATTTCTCAATGTTATATCACTCAACTATTTTCTAAATTTGTGAAAATTCAAATAACAACAGAATTATGGCAGGTATTACGTCTTCTATAGGCAGAAAATATGCTATGGCACTTTCAGCAATGTTTTTGCTGATTTTTTTGGTGATGCACTTGTCCACCAATTTTATTTCAATCTTCAGCGAAGATGGATTCAACACGGCATCTCATTTTATGGGATACAATCCTGCCGTTCAGTTTTTGATGCAGCCAATCCTGATTTTTGCAGTGGTTTTCCATTTTGTAATGGGCTTTGTTCTGGAAATCAAGAACAATAATGCACGACCTGTAAAATATGCGATGAACAATGGTTCTGCAAACTCTACATGGATGTCCAGAAACATGTTGATTTCCGGCGCTGTTATTTTAGCATTTTTAGCTTTGCATTTTTATGATTTTTGGTATCCGGAAATCAGTTATAAGTATATCCAAGGGAACAATCCTGATGAGTTGAGATATTGGGAAGAATTGCACCACAAGTTCCATGATATATGGAGAGTTGTTCTGTATGTAATTGCTTTCGTATTATTAGGCCTGCACTTAGCACACGGATTCCAGTCTTCTTTTCAATCTATAGGAGCAAGACATCCAAAGTATACGCCATTTATCAAAGCATTTGGAAACTGGTATTCTATTATCATTCCGCTTGGATTTATCATCATTGCAATTTATCATTTCGTTACTCAATAATATAAAAGTTAATTATGGGTTTAGATTCAAAAATTCCTGCTGGTCCGCTTAAGGACAAATGGAAACATCATAAAGATCATATGAACTTGGTTGCTCCAAACAACCGAGACAAAATAGATATCATTATTGTTGGGACAGGATTAGCCGGCGGTTCTGCTGCTGCGACTCTTGCTGAACAAGGCTATAATGTAAAAGCATTCTGTTATCAGGATTCTCCTAGAAGAGCACACTCAATTGCAGCTCAGGGAGGAATCAATGCGGCTAAGAATTATCAGGGCGACGGTGATTCAACTTACAGATTGTTCTATGACACGATCAAAGGTGGAGACTACCGCGCAAGAGAAGCTAACGTTTACAGATTAGCCGAAGTTTCTGCTAATATTATCGACCAGTGTGTTTCTCAGGGAGTTCCTTTCGGGAGAGATTACGGTGGTCAGCTAGATAACCGTTCGTTTGGTGGGGTTCAGGTGAAAAGAACATTTTACGCAAAAGGACAAACGGGACAACAGCTATTGTTAGGTGCATACTCTGCAATGAGCCGTCAGATCGGTAAAGGCAGAATCAAGATGTACAACCGTCATGAGATGATGGACCTTGTAATTGTTGACGGAAAAGCAAGAGGAATCATTGCAAGAAATCTTGTAACCGGTGAGATCGAAAGACATTCAGCCCACGCAGTTGTTATTGCTTCCGGAGGTTATGGAAACGTGTATTTCCTTTCTACCAACGCAATGGGATCCAACGTTTCTGCAGCCTGGAAAATTCATAAAAAGGGAGCCTATTTTGCAAACCCTTGTTACGTACAGATTCACCCGACTTGTATTCCGGTTCACGGAACTCAGCAGTCTAAACTGACTTTGATGTCAGAATCTCTTAGAAACTCAGGAAGAATCTGGGTTCCTAAAAATATTGAAGATTCTGTAGCGATCAGAGAAGGAAAACTTAGACCTGAAAATATTAAAGAAGAAGACAGGGATTATTACCTTGAAAGAAGATATCCTGCTTTTGGTAACCTGGTACCAAGAGACGTTGCCTCCAGAGCTGGTAAAGAAAGATGTGATGCAGGTTACGGAATTGAAAATAATGATACGAAAGAAGGCGTTTACCTGGATTTCTCTACAGAAATCATGAAAAAAGGTAAAGAAGCCGCTATCGAAAAACATATCCATAATCCAACGGAACAACAGATATACGATCTTGGTAAAAAGTGGATTGAAGAGAAATACGGTAACTTATTCGTAATGTACGAGAAAATTACTGCTGATGATCCTTACAAAACGCCAATGAAAATTTATCCTGCGGTACACTACACAATGGGTGGCGTATGGGTAGATTATAATTTGCAATCTACAATTCCCGGATGTTTCGTAATCGGAGAAGCTAACTTCTCAGATCACGGTGCTAACAGATTAGGAGCGTCTGCTTTGATGCAAGGTTTGGCAGACGGATATTTCGTCTTGCCTTATACAATTGCTGATTATCTTTCTGCTGACATCAGAACTGGTAAAATTCCGACAGAATCTGCAGCCTTTGACGATGCAGAAAAAGAGATTAAAGATAAGATCAATTTCTTCTTAACTAATAAAGGAACGCATTCAGTTGACTATTTCCATAAAAAACTAGGCCACATCATGTGGAATAAAGTGGGAATGGGAAGAACGCCTGAGGGCTTAAGAGAAGCCATCAAAGAAATCGAAGAAGTAAGAAAAGACTTCTGGCAGAATGTAAAAGTTCCCGGTGAAGCCGATAATCTGAATCCTGAATTGGAAAAAGCTTTCAGAGTTGCTGACTTCCTGGAACTAGGACAACTGATGGCAATCGATGCGCTAAACAGAAACGAATCTTGTGGAGGACACTTCCGTGAAGACCACTCTACTCCGGATGGAGAGGCAAAACGTGATGATGTGAATTACAAATATGTTGCCGCCTGGGAATATAAAGGTATGGACATCAATGCCGAAGTAATGCACAAGGAAGAGCTTGTGTATGAAAATATCGAAGTTAAAGCAAGAAGTTACAAATAATCTCCATTCAAAAATATATAAAAATGAGTGCAAAAAAAGGCTTAAATCTTACGCTGAAAATTTGGAGACAAAAAAATAATAAATCGAAGGGACAATTCGAAACTTATAAAATTTCTGACGTTTCAACAGATTCTTCATTCCTGGAAATGTTGGATATCCTGAATGAACAACTAATCAACGACGGGAAAGACCCGGTTGCATTTGATCATGATTGTCGTGAAGGAATCTGTGGTATGTGTTCGCTATATATCAATGGTAGAGCGCATGGTCCGGACACTGGGATTACCACTTGTCAGCTGCACATGCGTCATTTCAAGGATGGCGAAACGATCCACATCGAACCTTGGAGAAGTGTTGCTTTTCCGGTAATCAAAGATTTGGTGGTTGACAGAAGCGCATTTGATAGAGTAATGGCTGCAGGCGGCTTTATTTCTGTGAACACATCCGGGAACACCACCGATGCAAACAATATTCTTGTTCCAAAAGAAGATTCTGATAAAGCAATGGATGCCGCTGCCTGCATAGGATGTGGAGCTTGTGTAGCTACTTGTAAAAATGGTTCTGCAATGCTATTTGTGGGTGCCAAAGTTTCTCAGTTTGCATTATTGCCACAAGGTCGTGTAGAAGCGAAAAGAAGAGTCCTGAACATGGTGAAAGCTATGGACGAAGAAGGTTTCGGAAACTGTTCCAATACCGGAGCTTGTGAAGTAGAATGTCCAAAAGGAATCTCTCTGGAAAATATTGCAAGAATGAACAGAGAATATGCCGTAGCTAATCTTACTACAGCTAATTCTTAATCTAAAAAACAGAGCATAAAAAAATATAATCCGGTTGCAATTCAACCGGATTTTTCATTTGGAATAACTTACAAATCAAAAACACTCGGCCTTTTGGTAATGATACAATCCTTTACCCAAAGCATAAAAGCCAGGCCAAGATAAAACAAAAAGAAAATCCCTGCTGTTGCAAAAGTAGAATAGATAAAGAAAACCCGTAATTTGGAAACAGGAATACCGAGTTTGGTTCCGTATCTCGTCAAAACACCAAACCACTCCCTTTCCATCTTATGTCGTAAACCGTTAACAACTCTAGGCTCTTTCATTTCTTTTAAATCGAATTTTAAGCATCCGTTTTCAGCAACTGAAAACCAATACTGCAATTTAAGCATTTTTTCTGACTGCAAAATATTTTGTACTGATAAAGAAAGGCCTGGGTCTGTAAGGCATTTTCGAATTTCATTCCTAATACTTTCCATTCAGCAATAATAGAATTTTTCTCAGATTTCATCTGCTTATAGAAATCAAAAATATCATCGACTATTTCCGGATTGTGATTTTTATGATAGAAATATTTCAAAGGCAGAATTGTATTAATGATTATCAAATCAATGAAATCTTCACTAAGATATTTTTTATTTTCTACCGTCGAAATCTTTCCGAAATTGAACCGATTGTCCCAATACTCGGAAGCTTTGACATTATTAAGCAGACTGTACAAATCATCAATCGTTTTTGCTTCAATCAACTTTGAAAAAAGATTAGGTTGAGAATGATAAAGATTGGCTATTTGGGATAATCTTATGGTTGGGAAATTCGGTGGACGAAGTTTGGAAAATTTGGGATAAATCCGGACATCCGGCAAATTAAATTTCAATTTCAAAAAATCAAATTCCCGTTTCCAGATTTGCATAATTTCATCTTTCGGAACCTCCAAAAAACCGCAGATTCCAAAAAACAGAGCTTCCAGGTGGATATCATTTTGCTTGATTTTCTGGACAACTGCAAAATCAAGACTTTCCGCTATTTGAAGAAAAATTTCGGCATTCACTTTTAATCCAAAAGTGTAAAGCAGATTTTGGAATAAAACAGCTTCATAATTGTTATGATTTTTGTGTAGTGATTCCTCGAAGATTTGGGATTTGGCTTCTAATTTCTTAAGCAAAACCGTTTCTTCAAAAAACAAAGGGATTTTATTCTCATCAAATAATTCTTCGCAAGCAATAAAGGCGTGTTCTGCTTTTAGATTTTGATGGGTCTGAATCAGCTTCTCATCAATATAATTTTTGAGTTCCAAAGTCGGAATATTCTGCCGTTCTAATTCCGGGATATCACAATCGTTGATATAAACCACATGAAGAATAAGGTTTTCAAACTCAGGATTTCCGGAATGATTGTGAAAAAACCAATCGGACGCTTTGGTGTGAATCTCGATATTTCCTGCAAAAATGATGTTGTCAATCTTAATTTTGGCAAAGAGAAAATCCGGACCAGAATTCTTATTCCATTCTCCGAACTCCGGGATTTCAATAATTCGTCCGTCAGTAGAGATAAAATCGAAGTTCAGGAATTTTTTGTAATTCCAGATGTATTGTAATATTTCTTCATTCATTTGTGTGGACGTTTTATATAAAAATTTTCAAGCAAAAAACCCTTTCAAAGTTTGAAACTTTAAAAGGGTTTTAAGTTACAGAAATATTTTAAATGTAGATTCGAAAATTTAAACAATAATTTCAGACTATCTTTTATAAAGCGGTGTTCTTTTCGCCAGATATTCTAAAGTGGCTTTGTAAGCATTCTCATAAGGCCAAAATGAATTATGGTTTTGAGTGAAAAGGTTATCGCCATTAACGGAAAAGATGTTCATCGTGATGCTGGTATTGTAATTCTGATACGTTGTTGAAGAGGACGAGCCCGTGGAATTAACCTTTGCACCATTATTCTTCTGCGAAACATCTGTATTGGAGCTGCCGTAATTGGAGGTATATGTATTCGTCTTTTCTATGGAAACCAATCCGCTGATGACATATTCTACATTCAGGATGTGGGCAATTTCGCCCATGGTGAAGCCTTGCATATTACTTTCATTGATTCCGGCTTTGTACAATAGCGCGTTGGTTTCCGTAGGATCCTGGAACTTAAGATTCTGTTTTTTGGAATTGAAAATTGTATAAGTTTCCTGCTGGATTTTTTTGGTCATTGTCTCATTGCTTTTTTCCTGGTCTCTTACATAGCTGAAAGGCAAGATCGCTACTTTGTTCTTGTAATCTACGGACTGTGAAGTGTTCGGCGCAGTAGCAGCCGCATTAAGGTACTCTATGCGACCGGAAGAAAATGTGATTTTGGAAATGTCTTTTTTGTTGAGCGTGTATTCCAAAGTCTCGTTCTGATGAATAAACGTAATGTCATTCGGATTATACTTAACGACTTTTCCGCGGAGCTCGCTGCCGTCGGTCATTGTAATGGTATCAGTTTGGGAATAAACTAAGAAGCCAATTAACAAAAAGAAGATTGTAAGAAAGTGTTTTTTGATACTCATAATGTTGTGCTTTTGATGATTCAATAAATTATCAGAAATATTTTTCTCTAATTTATAAAATAATTTTTAATAAAACATTAGTCCTCAAATAATTATACATTATAATATTTCCCTAAAACACTTCGATTCCGCTCAGTGTGACAATTGTAATATCCAGAATTTTCACACTGAACGGAGTCGAAAGACTTTTTTCTTAATTTAGATTTTTATCAAACTTCTTATACTTCGCTTCTTCAAATTTAGCGATGGTCGTTTCGTACATATCAATGTAAATCGGAAGAATATTTTTCAAATCAAATTTTATTGCCTGAGCCTTGGCATTATTCTTCATTTCCGCCAGAAGGTCATCATTACTCAAAAGTTTGATTGTATAATTACTCATTGCTTCTACATTTCCAATCTCGGCCAAAAACCCTGTTTCCCCCTGGATATTAACTTCCGGAATTCCGCCTGCATTACTACTAATAACTGGTGTTCTAGCAGCCATTGCTTCCAATGCCGCCAAACCAAAACTCTCCTGCTCGGAAGGTAAAAGGAAAACGTCCGACAACTGCAGAATTCTATACAAATCGTTGACTTTTCCAAGCAATTTGATTTTGCCAATCAAGTCCGGATTGTTTTCCATAAATTCAGAAATCTTCTCCATATCCGGACCTTCGCCAATGATTATCAGTTTGGATTTGATTTTCTTGTTGACATTCTTGAAAATCTCCAGAACATCCTGAATTCTTTTAACCGGACGAAGGTTGGAAACGTGAATCAGAATCTTCTCATCATCACTTGCAAACTGTTCCCTTTGGCAAGTTTTGCAATCTTCGTCAAAAACAGAATTATCAATAAAATTGGTAATCACCTGGATTTCTTTCTGAATATTGAAAAACTGCAATGTGTCTTTCTTCAGACTTTCGGAAACAGAAGTTATCGTATCACTCTGGTTGATAGAAAATTCCACGGCGTGTTTATAACTCGGATGTTGACCAACCAAAGTAATATCCGTTCCGTGAAGCGTTGTTACCAAAGGCACATCTTTGTGTTCAGCCTTTAACATTTGCTTAGCTGTAAAAGCCGCATAAGCATAAGGAATCGCATAATGGGCGTGCAAAATATCCAATTTATAAAGATTCACAACGCGGTAAATCATTGATGACAAAGCGATATCATAAGGCTGATATTGAAACAACGGATAAGTCTGAACGTTGACCTTATGGAAAAAAATATTCGGATTCGTAACATCCAAACGTGCCGGCAATGCCGAACTTATGAAATGAACTTCATAACCTTTGTCGGCCAAAGACATTCCTAATTCTGTTGCCACAATTCCGCTTCCGCCGTATGTGGGATAGCAAAGTATTCCTATTTTCATTTTACTTTCTTATTGTTTTACACAAAAAATGTGAAAATTTATTTTTAAAGTTTCTCACCGATTTCACTAATCAGCACTGATAAATCTGCGAGACGAAAATTCTTAAGTTTTGTGGTTATAAATTTACTCCATTACAATCTTAGAATTTTTAGTTTCTGAACTATTTTTTCTATCAGTTTGATTTTGAATTTTAGCCTCGACATCCATTCCCATTCCGAATTTCAAATTGTCGTTCACCAAAACCGGAAGTCTTCCCGATATTTTTGTTTGTCCTAAAATTCCACTGGCTGTTGCTTTCATAGAATCGTCATTGTTTTCATAAGAAACCAAAACCGTAGAAACATTAGAAATATCAACATCTTTCAAAGCATAAGGACTCCCGAAAACATCCAGCATCACATTCTGATTTTTGCTCAAATCCACTAAAATCTTCTTGCTTGTGTCCGAAATTTTGTAAGGTTTGTAAGCCGTAGAATTATCTTTATGAAAACCAACAATCACTTTTGAGTTAGCAGGGATTGTATTGATTTCATTAGCTTTTTTAAGAATTACAGTTGTTCCTGTATTGATTTGATTCAGGAAAGTGTCATAGGGCGCTTCTTCTAACGGAATGTAATAATAAGTTTCTTTACAATCCAATGGCAATAACTTTTTATCATCTTTGATTAATGTCAAAGCATTTGCATACATTTTCTGAACCAAAGCCGAATGTGATGCATTATTCAAATCTTCGTTAACGTTTTCAGGATTGATGCTGTTGTATTGGTTCAAACCAAGATAATATTTGGTCAAAAGAATTTTCTTAACACTCTCTTCTACTCTTGTTTGTGAAATTTCGCCATTGTCAATTGCTTTTTGGATTAGTTTTTTTCCGGTTGCAACATCCTGTGAAAATAACATAATATCATTTCCTGCTTTGAAAGCTAACGCATCTAATTCTCCAGCTTTGAATTTATTGGCAACAGCTCCCATATTCAGTGCATCCGTTATAATCAAACCTTTGTAACCAAGCTTTTCTTTTAGAAGCCCTGTAATTATTTTTTTTGAAACCGAAGCCGGAATGTCTTTTTCGTTTTCCAAAGTCGGAACATACAGATGAGCAACCATAACACCGCCAACGCCTTTATTCATCAATGCTTTGAAAGGCGCAATTTCTATTTTCTCTAATCTTTCCAAATTATGAGAAACAACCGGCAGATCCAGATGCGAATCTGTGGAAGTATCACCATGACCAGGGAAATGTTTAATCGCCGCCAAAATTTTGTTATCCTGCAAACCACTGGAATATGCCAAAGCAGAATTCACAACATTATTGACATCAGAACCAAAACTACGGTTTCCGATAATCGGATTATTCGGATTGGTGTTCACATCCACAACCGGTGCAAAATCCCAGTTGATTCCCATTCTTTTACAATCCTCGGCAATCTTAGCAGACATCTCATAAATCAGATTTTTATCCTGTATTGCTCCTAGTGTGATCGCCCAGGGAAACTTGTGTGCTTTTGCAATTCTTTGGAATAACCCCCATTCTGCATCCATCCCAATCATCAGCGGCACTTTTGATTTGGACTGAAACTCATTAACCAGATTAATTTCTCTTGCGGCGTCATCCTGCATCAGAATCAATCCCCCGATTTTATCATTGACAACAATGTTCCTGATCTGATTAATAAAATCTTCACCTTTGTTGGTATAAAGCGCTACGATAAAAAGCTGTCCCAATTTTTCATCCTGAGAAAGTGAGTTATAAGTTATATCAACCCAACTGTTTGCTTTTTTAATATCTACAGAAGATAGATTTTTAGGCTGATACTGAGTGAAATAAAATTGTGAAATAAAAGTTATTATAAATAGACTTAACTTTTTCATATTTTGAAAATCTAAATTTTAGAAAGTTTCCATAAAGATATTAATTCCACGGAAATTAGCTATTTTTATGGTCTGCAATTTGCAATTAAAATTTAACGTAAAATATTATACCTATGAAAAAGTTTTTGCCCCTTTTATTATTGCTAGTTACTAGTGTTTTTATCTTCAGTTGTAAGGACGATAATGATGATGTACAAGTTCAAGTAGATTACCCCACAGTATACGACCTTAATTTAAATCTTATAAGAAACAGTGATGATTATTATGGATTTAATCAGCGCTTTGACAGACCTATGCTTGGACAGGATATTGTTTTAGTTTATAGAAAAAATAATCCCGGCTCCAACACTCCTATTTGGGAACCGCTTCCTAAGTCTTACTTTTTCAATGAGGGAACAATGGATTATACTTTTAACTTTACAACAGCAGATGTTCAGATTGATCTAAGAGCAGATTTTAATATGACTATAAAAGAAGACAATAATTTTAAAGCCAATTTCATCAATGGTCAAACCTTTAGAATTGTTCTAGTTCCTGCTGTATATGGAAATAAAAACGCTAATACTACTGACCTTCACAGAATGTCATACGAAGAAGTTATTAAAAAATACAACATTAATGACAGCAAAGTTGGAACATTATAATCCAATCTTATAAAGAAATTAAAAACCACAGTTTTGTGGTTTTTTTTATAATTAAAAATAAATAATACCAAATTAGTATGAATTAAACTTTTATTCCTAAATTTGTTTTCCATTAATTACAAAATTTAAAAAATATGTCTATTAAACTTGGTGATACAGCTCCGGATTTTGACGCAGAAAGCAGTCTTGGAAAAATTAACTTTTACGAATATCTTGGCGATTCCTGGGGAATCTTATTTTCTCATCCCGCAGACTACACGCCGGTTTGTACAACCGAACTGGGAAAAACATCACAATTAAAACCCGAATTTGACAAAAGAAATACAAAAGTTTTAGCATTGAGTGTTGACGGACTTGACAATCACAAAGGTTGGATCTCTGATATTAATGAAACTCAGAATACAGAAGTTGAATTCCCGATTATTGCCGATCAGGACAAAAAAGTTTCAGAATTATATGATTTTATCCATCCGAACGCCAGTGCTACTTTAACTGTAAGATCTTTATTAATTATCGATCCCAATAAAAAAGTAAGATTAATTATTACTTACCCGGCTTCAACGGGAAGAAATTTCACTGAAATCCTTAGAGTTTTGGATTCTTTACAATTAGTGGACGGCTATGGCGTTGCAACGCCTGTTGACTGGCAAGACGGCGAGGATGTGATTATACCGCCGGCAGTTTCCCAGGAAGATGCTGAAAAGAAGTTTACAAAAGGCGTGAAGGTCATAAAACCTTATTTACGATATACTCCACAACCAAATAAATAATTCTGGATTTACAGAAAAAGAAAGCTCAGATTACCTGAGCTTTTTATTTTTATTTGAAATTACTGCTTGTTTAGTTTGCTATAAAAACTTCTTTGACAAAGTCTCCAGTATTTAAAGGGATTTCTATAACGATATTTCCATTTTCATAATAGCCCAAAGTAGACTCGCCAGACGCAAGTTTAACACGAAAAACATCATTTTTTGCGGTGGTTTTAAAAGTCGCAAAAGGAACACTGCTATTCCCATCAACCAAGATAAACTGAGACTCATCAATTTGTATTTTTTGTAATGTCAGGTTACCTTTAGAATATTTTTGGGCAGATTTTTTAATATCCTGAGCTTTGCTGCTAGCAGCAGAGTTATTTGTTTGCATTGCAATGGTTTCATTTGCGGGAGCTGTACCAACAGATGTATTGGCAGGATTGGAAACAGGAATTTTTGCAGCAGCCTGTCTCATAGCATCTTGAAAACCAGGTTCGAATTCTTTGATTGTGCTGCTGGATTTTTCGGAGTAAATGATTTTGTTATTACAATCCTTGAATTGTAAGGAAATCTTGTTTCTCAATAAGCTTTTTTCATTAAGAACATCAGCATTCAAAATTTTACATGGATTAATCAATGCATCATTAGGCCAGTTACTTTTTTCAGCAGATAACACTATATATTTTTTGGATTTCAGAGAATTTCTCAAAATCGTATCCATTCCGTAATTTTCTTTCAGTGTTGCAAATTCAGATGGAATCATGACATATTTATAATCACCAACAGTCTGAGCATTAATCGCAACAAGTAAAAAAACTGATAATAAGCCAAGTATCTTTTTCATAATTCGAATTTAATAATTTTTCTAATTTCTAAAACCCTGCATATCCAATTTCAGAGAAAAGAAATTGGAATAAAAATTAGAACCGCCAATTCCGGAATTGGTAATGGCATAATCCAGCGTCAAACCTTTGTAACGGATTCCTATACCTGCACTAGGCTGGAAAGAAACTTTTCTTTTAAGGTCTTCTATATCAGTAATTGATTGGAAACGATTCAATCCCAATCTTACAAAAATCATATCCTGGAAAATCAATTCTCCACCCAAATAAGGGGTGATACTGGCAAAATCGGTGGAAATAAGTGCAGCCGTTTTAGCAAAATCTATGTTGACACCTGCTTCCGGTAATAATTTTAAATCTCTATTAAACTCATAAGTTCTGCTGACACCAAGATTCAATTTTGGCATCGTGATTTCCATTTTGTCCGTTGGCGCCGGGTTAAATTCTTCCCCATTCACAACTGCCGATAATTCTTTCTGATTAATGGTCCAAAAATTGACCGTTGTTGTAGCATCTCTTAGCATAAATCCATAGTTCCAATCGGTATCTGTATGGTAAATAGCTCCTAAATCAAATCCAAAACCATAACCACTTGCAAATTTTCCAACATTTCGGTAAACCACTTTTGCTGTTGCCCCAACATCTAATTTTTGATTTCCGTTGGGATGAAAGGCGTAAGAAAATAATGCTGCGTAATCTGATGTTGAAAACGAACTGATTTTATCATAATCAATATTTCCCTCAGAATCTATCAATTGAGTTGTATTAAGAATATTATCAACACCTAATCTTACTAATGAAATTGCGAAAACGCCGTTTCCGTAATCCAAAGGCTTCGCATAGGCGATATAATCGTATTTGGCAATGGATTCAAAATATTCTGCATGCATCGCCGCAGCCTGCCAGTCGCGGTCAATTTTCATCAATCCTGCCGGATTCCACATAGGGGAATAAACATCATCCTGGTTAGAAACAACTGCTCCTCCCATTGCCAAACCTCTGGCACCGGCACCAATATTCAAAAATTCATTAGAATACTTCCTGATGATTTGAGCATCAACAAGTTGCGAAAAAACAATCAGTAAAAAAAATAAAATTCTTTTCATCAAAAGCTGTTTACAGATGGTTGGTTTCTGTAGTTATATCCTCTTTTTTCCGTCTTGATTTTATAATGCCGTTGATAACAATTGCTATAATCATCACCAAGGAAGCAATATAAAAAACAGGACTCATATGTTCTGATGCTCCAAAGATAAAAAAAGCCAGAATAATCCCATAAACAGGCTCCAGATTTACAGTCAAAATCAACGTGAAAGGTGAAATAAACTTCATCAACTTGACACTTTCAAACATTGGATAAGCAGTAAAAACAGAAGCCAATAATGTTATTAACGCAATATCTGTATAACTTATTTCACTGACAGAAGAAATTTGTCCTGTGAAAATAAAAAACAAACTGATGATTAACCAACCGCCGGCAATCTCGTAGAAAATAATATTCCCAGAACTGGTTTTACCAAAAATTTTACCATTGAAAACAGAAAAGATCGTCCCGAAAAGTGCGCAAAGAATGCCATAAAATATGCCTTCTTTATATTTCAGCTCGGCATTGAAAATCATAGAAATACAAATCACAATAATAACGCCGATAACAATTTCCATCCAATCCGGTTTCCTTCTGAATATCAAAGGTTCTATCAATGCAGCAAATAACGTTGATAATGACAAACATGATAAAGCTATCGACACATTGGAAACCTTGATAGACTGGAAAAAGAACAGCCAGTGAAAAGCCATTACGCTTCCGATCCCTACTAATTTTAATAATAAGCCTTTTGTCACTTTGATGCTCTCCTTTTTTACAATCCGAAGATATAAATAAAGGAAAACTGCAGCAAATGACATTCTGTAAAAAACAAGGATGTGTGCATCAGCCGAAATCAATTTTCCTAAAATAGCCGTGAATCCCCATAAAAAAACGATAAAATGTAACCGCAGCAAATAAGAATTCTTCATTGGAAATATTGATTTTGATTTGCAAAACTAAGATAAATTTATGGGTTCACAGAGCATATTTTCTAATCAATACATGAAAAAATCCGTATAAAATTTTATACGGATCTTTTAATAAGAAAACTTATTAAAAATAAACATAAACTAACTAAAAATTTATCTCATTTAATCAATAAAACGCCAAAAATCAAAAAATATTACAAAACGAATATTAAATTTTAGTACCCATCAATACGATTGTATAATTAATAAACTCTTTCGTTTTGGTATATGTCAAAAAATTTTATCTTTAGGCCCAAAGAAAACCCTTATGGATTTAGAATTCAATAAAAGAGAAGATATCAACAAACTGAAACTTTCTGACATCAGAGCAGCTTTGGCAAAAATCAAATTAGGCGGCGGTGAAAAAGCACTTCAGAAACAACGCGATCAGGGAAAAATGACTGCCAGAGAACGTGTTGAGTATCTTTTTGATAAGAATTCTGACTCTATAGAAATCGGGGCATTTGCAGGTTATGAAATGTACGATAAAGAAGGCGGTTGTCCAGCAGGCGGCGTTGTTGTAAAAATCGGATATATCTCTGGTAAACAATGTATAGTTGTTGCGAATGATGCTACTGTAAAAGCCGGAGCATGGTTTCCGATCACAGGCAAGAAAAATTTGAGAGCTCAGGAAATCGCTATGGAAAACCGTTTGCCAATTATCTACCTTGTTGATTCTGCAGGTGTCTATCTTCCAATGCAAGATGAGATTTTCCCGGATAAAGAGATGTTTGGCAGAATTTTTAGAAATAATGCGAAAATGAGTTCTGCAGGAATTATCCAGATTTCTGCCATTATGGGAAGTTGTGTTGCCGGTGGCGCTTATCTTCCGATTATGAGTGATGAAGCAATGATTGTGGATAGAACAGGAAGTATTTTTCTGGCAGGAAGTTATCTTGTAAAAGCGGCAATTGGAGAAAATATCGATAACGAAACACTTGGCGGAGCAACTACACATTGTGAAATCTCTGGTGTTACAGATTATAAAGCCAAGGATGATAAGGATGCTTTGGATCGCATCAAAAATATAATGAAATCTATTGGAGATTTCGAAAAAGCTGGCTTTGACAGAACCGAAAGCTTTCCTCCAAAAGAAAATCCGGAAAATATTTTCGGAATTATGCCGGCCGTGAGATCTGAGCAATATGATACTTTTGAAATCATCAAATGTCTTGTAGATAATTCGGAATACGAAGAATATAAACCAGATTATGGGAAAAGCATTATTTGTGCAACAGCCAGAATCGATGGCTGGAGTGTAGGAATTGTTGCTAATCAAAGAAAACTCGTGAAAAGCGGCAAAGGCGAGATGCAGTTCGGTGGTGTTATCTACTCTGACTCTGCTGACAAGGCGACCCGCTTTATTGCGAATTGTAATCAACGAAAAATACCGTTGGTATTTCTTCAGGACGTTACAGGTTTTATGGTTGGTTCAAAATCCGAACACGGCGGCATCATCAAGGACGGTGCAAAAATGGTCAATGCTGTATCCAATTCGGTAGTTCCGAAATTCACTGTGATTACAGGAAATTCTTATGGCGCTGGAAATTACGCAATGTGCGGAAAAGCATATGATCCTAGATTAATTGTCGCCTGGCCATGGGCAGAACTGGCAGTAATGGGTGGTTCACAGGCAGGGAATGTTCTTTTACAAATCCAGGAATCAGCACTCAAAAAACAGGGAAAAGAAATTTCGGAAGAAGAAAGAAAAGATATTCTGGATAAAATCCTGAAGGATTATAACAAACAGACCCAACCTACTTATGCTGCAGCAAGACTTTGGACAGATGCCATCATCAATCCAATTGATACAAGAAAGTGGATCAGCATGGGAATAGAAGCAGCCAACCATTCTCCAATTACAGAAAAATTTAATCTAGGTGTGATTCAGGTATAAAATTTATTTTATCTTTGCAGGACACACTTATAAAGATGAAAAATTTATTTATTCCGATTGCCGGATTCCTGGCGATCACAAGCTTGTATGGGCAATGTACCATCACTGCAAGCAAAATTCCGGTTCAGAACGAAACAACAACTTTCACAGTTGACACAAAAGCACAATGTGAAGAATGTTACTCCTGGAAAGTATCAAATGATGACGTTGTTAAAATTGAAGAAAACAGTAAGATCAATAAGATCAATGTCACAGGAAAAGGCACTGGTAAAAGCACAATATCCGTTTCTGTTTTAACAGCTAAAGGATTAGTCCAATGTGAGAAAGATATTAATATTATTGATTCCAGGCAACAACTTGTTGAAAGCAGCTGCGGAATCAAAATCGATGATTTCAAAGATGTGAAAGTTAATGAATCCGTTATTTCATTCTTTCCCAATGCCAATTCTTCTGATTATCTTTACAAATGGACTGTTGCTTATTCTAACGGAGAATCCAGCGAATCCGATGATAAGATTCCACAATTCAATTATTCAGACAGCAATTACATTACTTCCGTAAAAGTTAAAATAACCAACAAGGCGCTTTTGTGCTCTATTACACTGATGAAAAAATTTGATCAGAATTACTGGAGAGCTACAAAAAACATTGTAGAGCAAAAAGCTTATTCACCAATCAGCTACAGTGATTATGTAAAACCCGAAAATAAAACTAAGATCACAAATTAATTATAAATTGTATTTATGTAAGTGAACCTCTCAATAATGAGAGGTTTTTTATATTTAAATAAACATTTAATAAAATTAAAATATTTTTTAACTTTATTAAAATTATCATTACATTTGTAAAACAAAAATAGAATAAATGAAACTTCCAATCATATGTCCAAGCTGCGACCATACTCTGAATGTAAGCCAGATGACTTGTCCATCTTGTGCAACTCAGGTGAATGGAGACTACGAATTACCTGTTCTTTTGAAACTGAACAGGGAAGAGCAAGAGTTCGTCCTCAATTTTTTTCTGTCCAGCGGAAGCATCAAAGAAATGGCAAAACAGGCTGAGTTGTCCTACCCAACAATGAGAAACAAAATGGATGATCTCATCGAAAAAGTAAAAAAACTTCAAAACTAAACCTATGACCTGGAAAACTATATTCAATCCGTTTGGGAAATTTAATGATATACATCTGCTTATTACAGGAATTATATTTTTCATTGTGAACATCTTTGGTTGTTATTATTCCGGAAATGTAAATGACAGTATTTTTCATCTTTCTCATTTAGATGAAAATCAAACGATTTGGGATGTTGCGAGAATTAATTCTTTAAGCTTTCTCTTTGCAATTATTATTTTATTTATACTTGCCAAATTCTTTAATAATAGAACGAGAATCATCGATATCATTAATACTATTCTCATATCTGCCATTCCATTAATTATAATAATGCCAGTCTACGGAATGTCATTTTTTAAGAATGCTACGGATAGTGTTACAAAAAGCGCAGGCGATCCAGGTCAAGTGGAAACAATTAATCTCATTATAGTTACGGCTTTTGCATTAGCAACTTTACCATTGATGATTTACAGTTTCGTATTGTATTATAACGGATTCAAAACGGCTACCAATATCAAAAAGTGGCAACACATTGTTCTCTTCGTAGTTGTTTCATTGATACTAATAATCGCGAGCCAGACTATACTTTAAACAAAATATAATTTTATGAAAACCAAGCTTTTATTGGTGCTGATTTTATTAGCACAGACTTTTTACGCCCAGGATTTAACCGGTTCCTGGAGAGGAGAAATCGATCTAGGCGCAATGAAACTGCCTTTGCTTCTTGATATCAAAAAAGAAAACAACGCTTATGTTTCTACTGCGAGAAGTCCAAAGCAAGGAGACAAAATTATTACAGTCGATAAAACCGAATTCCGTAACGATGAATTGATTTTTGAAATGAATGAGCTGAAGGCTTCTTACAAGGGTCTATACAAAACCGATCATTTTGAAGGAACCTTCGAACAGAATTCAAGATCGTTCCCGTTAAACCTTTATCGAAATGACGGCACCGTTAAGTCAAGTCCACAAGATCAAAAAATCAAAGACATCGGCAACAGAGAAATTAATACTAAGAAAATTGATGATTTCTTAAACTACCTGACGGCGAACAAACAGTCTGTTGGAAGTATTTCGATTTTCAGAAATGGGAAAGAAATTTATCAAAGAAATTTCGGACAAGACCAATTACCAAATGTCAAATGGAATCCCGACACACAGTATCAGGTTGGATCTATCAGCAAATTGTTTACAGCCGTAATGCTGATGCAACAGGTAGAAAAAGGAAAACTGAACATCAACGACAAGCTGTCCAAATATTATCCTGACATTCCAAATGCAGACAAAATCACCATCGAAAAACTAATGAATCACACCAGCGGTCTGGGAGATTATGTTGGAGAACATTATCAATGGTTATTCAAAAAACCAGTCGGAGACAAAACAATTCTTGACACGATCAAAGCACAAGGCGTAGAGTTTCAGCCGGGAGAAAAAACGAGATATTCCAATTCCGGATATTATCTTTTGAGCAGGATTCTGGAGAAAATTACAAAAAAACCTTATAATATTCTCTTAAAGGAAAAAATCACGAGCAAAGCGAATATGAAAAATACTTTGTCAGTTTTGGATAATCCTACCAATGTTTTCAGATCTTACAAGAATAAAGACGGTAATTGGACAGAAATAGAGGATTTCGATTTTCACAATTGCATCGGTTTGGGCGATATTGTTTCGACACCTTATGATCTAAATCTTTTTATTAATGCCTTATTTAACAATAAATTCGTTAAAAAAGAAACACTGGAAAATATGTTGCCAAAGCCAAGTTCAGATTTAAAATTCGGATTAGGAATAATGCCTGTTCCGTTTTACAATCAGGTTTCTTTTGGACACGGAGGTGATACAGCCGGAAGCCACTCGATCACTTCTTATAATACAAAAGAAGATTATTCGGTTTCTATGATTATTAATGGAGAAGAATTTCCCCACAACAATCTGGCTATCGGTATCCTGAGTTTGATTTATGATTCAGGTTATGAATATCCAAAATTTGGAACTCAAACTAATGATATTTCTAAAACACCTGAGAAATTCCAAAAATATATTGGTAATTATACTTCGCCTGATATTGCTATGGGTTTGAAAATCTATTCGGAAGATGATCAATTATTGGCGCAGGGAAAAGGACAATCAGCATTTCCTTTGGAATACGTTGATAAAGATCTGTTCAAATTCGCACCAGCTAACATCGAGGTGGTTTTCTTCCCGAATCAATTGCAGCTGAAGCAAAACGGCAAAACATACTATTTCACGAAGGAATAAAATTTAAAGGCTTCTTTTTTTGAAGCCTTTAAATTTCAGCAACTTTGGGAATTTTGCCTGTAATCTTTTTCCTGTGCTCAATGCCCCATTCTGCAAGATTCTCAATGATTTTTTTCAAAGTTCGTCCGTAGTCCGTTAATTCATATTCCACACTAATCGGTTGTGTGCTGAGAACTGTTCTTGTTACCAATTGATTGATTTCCAAATCTTTCAGTTCGCTGCTCAGCATTTTCGAAGAAACACCTGCGATTTCTTTCTGCAAATCAGAGAATCGCATTTTGTCATAACAAAGCGCCGCAATAATTTGAACTTTCCATCGGCCTTTCAAAATATCCATTGTATCCTGTACAGCGAGAAGGTTGGTTTTACAACATTTAATTTTCATAAATAATATCTTTTATTGAAGAAATGTAAATTAAATTTACGTTAATTCAATTTCACAACTTACTAATTATCAAATAAGTTACCTTTTTGTAACAGTAACTTTTAGTAACTTAATTACAAATATAAACTTTTGTTTTTTAACTTTGATGCCTCAAATCAAGAAAATTATAAAAAATGAGTTTATTAGAAGACTTAAACTGGCGATACGCAACCAAGAAAATGAATGGACAAGCCGTCCCTCAAGATAAGGTAGATTACATCGTAGAAGCTGCAAGATTGGCACCTTCGTCATCAGGTTTGCAACCTTACAGATTATTCGTCATTTCCAATAAAGAATTATTAGAAAAAATCCGGCCGATTGCTTTTGACCAGGCGCAGATTACAGACGGTTCTCACCTTTTGGTTTGGGCAGCTTGGGACGGTTATTCTCACAACAGCATCTCCGAAGTTTTTGAAAAAACAACATCTGAAAGGGGAATCCCTAAAGAAGCAATGGATGACTACAAAACCAGATTATGGGGAATGTACGAACCGCTTGGAAAGGAATGGCATGCGACACACGCTGCAAAACAAGCCTACATTTCTTTTGGATTGGCAATTGCTGCAGCTGCTGAGCAGAAAGTAGATGCAACACCAATGGAAGGTTTTAATAATGCTGCTCTTGATGAATTGTTAGGATTCCCTGAGAAAGGTTTGAAAAGTGTTGTGATTTTACCGCTGGGCTACAGAGAAGAAAATGGCGACTGGCTGGTGAATCTTAAAAAATACAGAACTCCAAAAGACGAGTTCGTTACTGAAATCAAATAAAAAAATATTTCTCTCGCTGATTAGACAGTTTACGCTGATTGTAAAAAATCGGCTTAATTCATAAAACCTACGAGAAAAATCAAATAAAAAAGCGGAAATAAATTTCCGCTTTTTTTCGTCTATTATCTTTTATCTAAAAGTCTATTGTCTGAATTTAATATCCCAAAAGTTTCAAAACATCTTCTGGTCTTTGTTCTTCCCGGAATAGTTCGTAAGTGAAGTTTCCGTCTTCATCCTTATCAATCAAAATATGTTTTGGCTGAGGCATCAGACAGTGGTGAACACCGCCGTAACCACCTATAGTTTCCTGATAAGCGCCTGTATGGAAAAAACCAATGTACAAAGGTTTCGTTTCATTGAAAACTGGCAGATAGATCGCATTCGTATGCTGTTCAGAATTATAATAATCATCTGAATCACAAGTCAATCCACCAAGAAAAACTCTTTCATAAGAATCATCCCAACGATTCAACGGCAACATAATGAAGTGACGGGAAATCGCCCAAGTATCAGGCAAAGTTGTCATAAAAGACGAGTCAATCATATTCCATTTTTCCCGGTCGTTCTGACGTTTCTGAGAAATTATTTTATAAAGATGGCCACCACTTTCTCCAACTGTGAAGCTTCCAAATTCTGTATAGATATTTGGCTCTTCAACGCCTTCTTCTTCGCAGAATTTTTTGATTTGAGACACGATCTCGTTAACCATGTAAGCATAATCGTAATCAAAATTAAGTGAAGTTTTGATTGGGAAACCACCACCGATATTCAACGAATCAACTTCCGGCGCAATTTTTTTCAATCTTGCATAGACGCGAAGACATTTGTACAACTCGTTCCAATAATAGGCCGTGTCTTTGATTCCGGTATTGATGAAAAAGTGAAGCATTTTCAGCCTAGCATTAGGATGCTCCGCAATTTTTTGGCTGTAATAAGGAATAATATCCTTGTATCCTATTCCTAATCTTGAGGTATAAAATTCGAATTTCGGTTCTTCCTCAGAAGCAATTCTGATTCCGATGTCAAAAGTCCTGTCGATACTTTCCGTTAGCTTATCCAACTCTCTGTAGTTATCAAGAATCGGTGTGATATTTTCGAAACCATTATTAATCAGCTCCGAAATTTTCGCCAAATAATCATCAGTTTTGAAACCGTTGCAAATGACTTCGATATCTTTAGTCACTTTTCCTTTGTCGTAAAGCGACTTCACGATATCCATATCATAAGCCGAAGACGTCTCCAGACTAATGTCATTTTTCAACGCTTCCTCTACAACAAACGCAAAATGACTGGACTTTGTGCAGTAGCAATATCTGTAATTTTTCTGATAATCGTTCTTTTCAAAAGCTTCTTTGAACCAGAATTTTGCCCTTTCTATATTCTGAGATATTTTTGGTAAATAATTGAACTTCAAAGGAGTCCCGAATTTTTCCACAACCTCCATCAGATTAATGTCGTGGAACTTCAGATTATTTTCTTCTACACTGAATTCCTCAGTTGGAAAATAAAGCGTTTGGTCAATTAGTTCAGAATATTTTATTTTCATTTCTGGCTAAAAAAGTTTAATTGTTTTACGATGCAAAAATGATGAAATAAACTGAATATTCACGTTAATAATTCCATAAAAATTAATGAATTAATTCCCAACAAAAATCAGCAGGTCACCTTGTTTATACTCAATTATAACATCTTTATTTTCAGCAACATTCCGTGTTCCGATTCGTTCTCCCAAAATTAAATCTTCTTTATACAAAGGCCATTTCAACCCTTTTGTTTCGATATTTTTTGCTATAGGAAAAGGCATCAAAGAAATCATCTTCCCTTTAACATCAGAAATTATGAATTTTTTCGGAATAAAGTAATATGAAGAGTATTCATCAAAAAAACGAAGATTCACTTTATCCTTAAATGCAAAAGCAACACTCAGATTCCCGAGAAAATGGTCTTGTTCTCCTCCACTTCCGCCATAAACATCAATTTCATCAAATCCTTTTTCGATAATGATTTCTAAGGCTTTATGAAAATCCGTTTTGTTCTGGTCAGGCGTTTCTATGATTTCAAAATTGTCATTCTGAGCCTGTCGAAGAATCTCTTCCTCAATTTTATGAGAATCGAAATCGCCGGAAATAAAGTCCAGTCTGTCCAATGGAAATTTCAGTTGTTTCAAATAATGAAATGCACCATCTGTACAAGCAATCAAATCATAACCTGACAAATTCGGAATTGATTTCGGAGAATCTCCGTTGATGAAAAGAAGCGCTTTTTTCAATTGCTTATTAATTTATAAAATTCTAAATATTGTTGCCATTTATTATCCGAATAAAAATACAAGTAACCATTTGTGTGACAACAATCTCTGTAATAAATTATTGCAAACTTCTTATCTATAGAAAAAATGGGATTCGAAATTGAATAAAAATCACGATTTTCCTTCTCAACTTGGTCTTCCTGATTTTTTAATTCTTTATGACATTCTTTTACTTGCTTATCTTTACTCCAATTAGGATTTACCTTTACAACAATTTGATTGTATTTTTTATTACTGATAATGCTGTCAAATTTCTCTTGACTTATTTTTTTGTCAACTAAAATATACTCATAAATTGCATTTTTAAATTTGGGGATTTTATCATCTGAAAAAACATACGCCTTCTCCAAATTATAATCATTCCAATCAATCTCAGTTTTAGAATTAAAAAAATCATCTTTTCTAAAAAATGGAATTTTAAGTCCTGAATCTTCAATTGATTCATTCAGATAATCGACATCAAAATCTGCTCTAAAACTTTTATTTAATAAATTATAATACTTAAACTCTTTAGGAATGAAATCTTTTGTGAAACTATCCACAAGACTTTCTGTTTCAAATTTCTGAGAAAAAATAAAATTTGAACAAAATAAAATAATTAATAGAAAAAATTTTTTCATTGATAGAATATATTTCAATCTAACTTCTATCATTCGGATTCCAATATTCCTCCGGCTCATTATTCAATTTTGAAACATATCTTGCCAAAACAAAAAGGTAATCCGACAAGCGGTTCAGATATTTGATTAATTCCACTCGTACTTCTTCCGACTGATTGAGAAAAACCAAACTACGTTCTGCACGTCTGCAAACCGTTCTCGCCACGTGAAGAAAAGTCGCCGCTTTTCCGCCTCCGGGTAAAATGAAATATTGCAAAGGCTCAACTTTCTCTTCCATTTCGTCCATCCAAGTTTCCAATTCTTCAATTTCTTTATCAGAAATCACAAGTGGAAGCCGTGCTTTTCCATTAGCCAAAAACAATTTATCAATCGGTGTTGAAGCTTCTGAACCAACGGTAAACAAATCAAACTGAATTTTCTTAAGCTGAGCAATGATATTCTCATCTTCGATATGTGATTTTGCAACACCAATATTAGCATTCAGTTCATCGATGTTTCCATAAGATTCTACTCTTGCGCTGGCTTTGGAGATTCTACTTCCGCCATAAAGTCCGGTTTCACCTTTGTCACCTGTTTTTGTATATATTTTCATTGTTTCTTTTTACGAAAGTTTAAAATTAAGGTTTTTATTTTTGAACCATATAGATACAGTAGAATTTTAAAACACTTAAGTCACTTTAGAAAGATATTTATATTGAAAACAAAGTTCACTAAAGATTAAAATCTTTGATTTTATAACTAAAGTGCCCTTACGTGACTTTTGAAATTAATTAATATAAAACTTAACTGTTAAACCTCTATATGTCTAAGTAATTTTAAATTAATTCTTAACTTGCTGTAATGAAAAAACCTTTTCAGAAAACAACCAATCTCATCCATATTTTCAATCAGCTAAAAAGTTTTATAAAACCTTACAAATGGATGGTTTTCGGGACTCTGGCTTTGACTTTTATCGGTGCTTTGTTTGCGCAGGTGAATCCGATTGTCTTGAAATATACGGTTGATGAAGTAACTAAGCTGACGCAGCTTCCACATCCGATGTCGGAAGGGATTCACGTTTTGATTCTGATTTCAATTATACTTTTAGGAAAAGAATTAGCCAATATTTTCATTCAGTTTGGTCAGAAATTTTATGGCGAAAAGATCCGAATTAATGTTAGTTCAGAATTGGCACAAGCGGCGATTGACAAAATTCTAACCTACCGAATTGCTTATTATAACGACGATAGACACGAATCAGGAAAACTTCAAATCCGCATCGACAGAGGAATTGAAAGCTTGACAAAATTGGTTCAAAATTTTTTCATTGATATTTTGCCCTTATTTTCAACTGCCATTATTGCTTTGATTGTAATGTATATGCAGAATCTTTACGTTGGTTTGGTTTCGACTTTTGTAATTCCGATTTACTTTTATGTAACCTCGAGGCAAGCTAAAAAATTAGGAAATGTAAGACGGACTTTAAGAAATCAACGGGAACAAAAAACATCCGGACTTCTGAATCTTATCAATTCCATAATGGTGATTAAGAGTTTTGTCCGTGAAAAATTTGAAGGCAGAAAACAGTACAATCTCCAGATGCATTTGATGGAAAGCCAGTTGTACACGCGCAGAACGAGTTTTATTTTCGATGGTTTGAAAACTTTTATCGAGCAATTTGGTGTCGTTTTGATTATCCTTTTGACGGTTTATCTGGTGCTTGACCAGCAAATGACGATTGGTGCGATTATGCTTCACATTATGTTGTTCAATAACGTTTCTGCGCCGATTCGCCAGCTTCACAGGATTTATGATGATATGAATGATGCTTTTATTTATGCCGAAGGTTATTTTGAAATCCTAAATGACGACGACGAAACCGAACCTAACGGAACGATTGATAATATTCCAATTCAAGGTAACTTTGAAATCAAAAACGTGGATTTCACTTATCCTAACGGTATGAAAGCCTTGAAAAATGTTTCGCTTAAAATACAAAATGGAAAAACGACCGCTTTGGTTGGATTGAGTGGTGCTGGAAAATCAACAGTTATCAATTTGCTTTGTAAGTTTTACGAACCTGATTCCGGAGAAATCCTTTTGGATGGCAATAATCTGAATGATTTTGATAATGATTATCTGCGTGATGACCTCGGTTTGGTTCTTCAGAAAAATCACATTTTCAAAGGAAGTATTGAAGATAATATCCGTTATGGAAATCTGGAAGCCACTTTGGACGAAATCAAAGAAGCAGCTACAAAAGCTTATCTTCACGAGCAGATTTTGGATTTGCCGGATGGTTATAATCACGACGCTACGCAACTTTCCGGCGGCCAGCAACAGAGAATTGCCATTGCAAGATTATTCCTGAAAAACCCACCGATTATTTTTCTGGATGAACCCACTGCAAGTCTGGACGCGATTGCAACGGAGCAAATCAAAAACTCTCTGGATGCGATTAAAAAAGACAGAACTGTGATTATTATTTCACATTCGTTGTCGCAAATTTTAGATTCTGATATGATTTACGTGATGAAAAAAGGCGAAGTTGTGGAAAACGGAACGCACGAAGAATTGTACGAAAAAGATGGAACTTACCGAGAAATTTTCGATGCGTCTGCCAGGAGTCTGAATCTGGATAGATTGGTGAAAACTTATAAAGATGAATGAAGACCATTACATTAAAAAAATAGACCGAGTTACTTCGATTCTAACACAACTGCAAACCAAATCGATTGTCCGAGCACAGGATTTGGCAGATAAATTTGATGTCAGCATCAGGACGATTTACAGAGATATCAAGACTTTGGAAAATGCAGGAATTCCGATTTTTGGAGAAGCTGGTTCCGGATATTCTTTGGTGGATGGTTACAAACTTCCACCCGTGATGTTCACAAAAGAAGAAGTTCTAAGTTTCATTACTGCAGAAAAACTGATGCAGAAGTTTTCTCATGAAAGTCTCGACTCTCATTACAATTCCGCAATGGAAAAAGTGAAAGCAGTCATCAGAAACTCGGAGAAACATCTGGTTACGACTATTGAGAATCAAATTGACATCTATTCCTATCGCCCGAAAAATTCTGACAATGTCAAAAATATTATTCCAATAATTCTGGAAAGCATTGCCGAAAAGAACCAGTTAAAAATCAGTTATAAAAATGTAAAAGACGAGGCTAGCGAAAGAATTATCGAAGCGGTTGGTATTTTCTACGAAGTCAATTACTGGTATATGATGGCGTTTTGTACAATGCGAAAGGATTTCCGACAATTTCGTGTAGATAGAATTTTGAAAATCGAGAAAACTCAGAATTCCTTTCATCAAGAATATGGAAATGTTGGAGATTACCGAAAAAAATCAAAGAATCAAAAAGTGAGTGTTAAACTTTTGGTTGAGAAAAAAATCCTGCCTTTTCTGGTTAATTCTAAAAAATATTATGGATTGATTTCTGAAGAAGAAAGTGGTAACCGGATGCTGATGACCTTTGAAACTGAGTGGATCGATGAAGGTTTTCCGCGCTGGCTAATTACGTTTGCAGATTTTGCGGAAATCCTTGAACCTGAATATCTCAAAGATACGATGAATGATTTAATTAGTAAAATTTCTAATCAATTGAACAAAAAATAAAGTCTGCCAAAAAGCAGACTTTAAAATCAAATCAAGCGTATAAAATTATCTTTCTCTTTCCCAGAAAAACGGAGGTTCAATTCCCAAAGCTCTCAGGTAAACATAACCCTGACCGCGGTGATGAATCTCGTTGTCCACAAAATAAAGAATGTTTTGATAAACCGGAAACTCATATTGTCCAAATAAATTGAATGTCTCCTGAAATCTTTCCTCTGTAATTTGGCTAAAGTATTCATTAATCGTTTCCGTTTCTTCATCCCATTTTGCCAAAAGCTCATCTTTGGTTGTGGGGTTGAAAGTTTCATCGAATTTATTAATTGTCCCTTCAACAATAGATTTCAGGGCTGGTCCGCCAATAGCAATCAGTTCAAGAGCTAATTTTGAAAACGGTCTCATTCCACCAATCGAGAATTCGAATAAATCTTTCTCGGGAAAAGCTTCAATCACTCTTCTGGTCAGATTTCTGTGGCCTTGCCAATGGATTAAAAGTTGTTGTGAGTCAAGGACTTTTGCGTTTGCGTTCATAATAGTTTGTTTTATTTGATACAAATTTATAACGCTGTTGTGACAATAGTTTGTCAGTAGGATTTTTGAATAATTTTTTTTTTGCAAAGGCGCAGAAATATTTGATTTGAGCAATAAAAAAGCCGCCAAGTTTTCCTTTGCGACTTTATATATTTATAACAAATTTAAAATGTCCGCCTTTGCGATACAATCTAAAACTTTTCAAACCTGAAGTTTTCTCCAAGATAAGCCTGTCTCACTTCCGGGTCATTGGCAAGATCTTCCGGCAAACCTTCTTTCAGGATTTTCCCTTCGAACATAATATAAGTTTTGTTGGTAATCGCCAAAGTCTGCTGAACGTTGTGATCGGTGATCAGAATTCCGATATTTTTCTCTACGAGAGACCTTACAATTTTCTGAATATCTTCTACCGCAATCGGGTCAACGCCTGCAAAAGGCTCATCCAGAAGGATAAAATTCGGACTTGTTGCCAGACAACGTGCAATTTCCGTTCTACGTCTTTCACCTCCGGAAAGCAGATCACCTCGATTTTTACGAACGTGTTCCAGGTGGAATTCTTCAATCAATTCATCACATTTTTTTCTCTGCTCCTTTTTAGATAGCTTCGTCAGTTGCAAAACACCCAGGATATTATCTTCAACAGATAGCTTCCTGAAAACCGAAGCTTCCTGCGCGAGATAACCGATTCCTTTCTGCGCTCGCCTGTACATCGCATCTTGTGTGATATTCTGATCATCCAGAAATACATTGCCCAAGGTTGGCTTCACCAATCCTACAATCATATAAAAAGATGTTGTTTTTCCTGCTCCGTTTGGCCCCAAAAGTCCGACAATTTCACCTTGTTGAACCTCCAACGACACGCCTTTTACCACCTTTTTCGGTCCGTATTCCTTGATTAAATTTTCTCCTCGTAAAATCATAAAACAAAGATAGATATTTTTTATCTTCTCATTATAACAATTTGGACGTGTCCCTCGCCTTCAGCAATGCAACAGCTCGGGCCGGGCTATCCACTGCAATCTTTTTGAACGCATGGGCGTTCAAAAAGGATTTCCGTTACTATCCCTCACGCACTGCGCAGAGTTAAATATTAGTCAAAAATTCATTTCACGACTCATAACGCATCATTCATAACTACTTTGTACATTTGCAAAAAATATAAAAATGCTCATAGAAAGCCTTCAAAACGAAAAAATAAAAAGATTGACCCGACTTCTATCCAAAAACCAGGACAGAAGAAAAGCCGGTGTTTTCATCGTAGAAGGTCAGCAGGAAAACGAACGCGCATTACATTTCGGAAATCAGCCGGAAGAATATTTTATCTGCGAAACTATTTTCAAAGGAATATTGCCCGATTCCAAAATTCATTTTGTCTCGGAAAAGATTTATGAAAAAATCGCCTATCGCGGAACAACCGAAGGAATTATAGGAATTTATAAATTAGAACAAAGGAATCTTGATGAATTCAAACCGAAACAAGATTCGGCAATCATCATTTTAGAAAGTGTGGAGAAACCGGGAAATCTTGGAGCAATCCTAAGAAGTTGCGAAGCATTTGGAATAAACGCTTTGATTGTTACCGATACAAGAACGGACTTCTACAACCCAAACGTTATCCGCTCAAGTGTTGGTTGTCTTTTCGGGATGAATATTTTCCAGGCTTCTAATGAAGAAACTTTAGAATTCTTAAAAATCAATGACTACAACATTTTCACTACTTTTATGAGTGATGATGCAAAACCTATTCAGGAGAAAGATTTGACTGCCAAATCTGCTGTTTTATTTGGAACAGAACATTCAGGTTTGAGTGACTTCTGGAAAGGAAAAGGAGAAAATGTGTTGATTCCAATGTCCGGAACTATTGATTCTCTTAACCTGAGTAACGCTGCTGCCATTACTTGCTACGAAATTCTGAGACAGAAATTAGACAAATAAAAAAACCGCCTCTAAAAGAAGCGGTTTATAATTCTTAACAGGGTTAAGATTATTTTTTAGCAGCAGCTGAATCAACTTTTTTAGCAGCTCCTTCTACTTTAGCAGCAGCAGAATCAACTTTTACAGCAGCAGAATCAACTTTAGCAGCAGCAGAATCAAGAGTTGCAGCAGAAGAATCTACTACAGCAGAATCAGCAGATGCAGTTTCTACGTTTTCAGTTTTTTTACAAGCTACAAGAGCAACAGCAGCGATAGCAGCTACGAATAATGACTTTTTCATAATAATTAAATTAAATTGTTAGTTAATAGATTGTCCTTATTTGAACGGGACAAAATTATGACAACAAATAAATCTTGCTTTTGAAAATTAATTGTAATATATTTGTAAAACACGATTTACAAATAAGAACAACTGTAAATCAACAAATTAAGAACAAAATACAACTTTGAGCGATATAGAATTTTCACATTTTCAATCCTTAAAAAAGGCCGTTCAGGAAAAATATCTTGAGACACACTCGCCGTCCTATGATGACATTTCCAAATGGAAGGGTATTGACATTATATATTTTCAAGAGGACTTAAGACAAAAAGCCAAAGGAAATATTAGCGAAAAAACCTTTTACACTTATTTCAAAAATAATGCTCAGGAAAAAATCCCGAGAATCGATATGCTGAATATCCTTTCTGTCTATGCAGGCTATAATTCCTGGTTCGAATTCAAAAAGAAAAACCCAATCGTAACAGCAGTCAATGATAGCTTTCAGACATCTTTACCTGTCGAAGTCCCTTCAGAGAACAAACCTGAGGTAATAGAGTCAAAAGTTCCAGTTACAATTGCTGAAAAACCGCCGGTCTCAATCGACAATCAGGCGTTTGACGAGATTAATCAGAATATCAATTTTAATAAACCTAAACAAAATTTCCTGAGAACATATTTGTGGTTAGGCATTTCTGCATTTTTATTTGCTGTTGTTTTGATTTTGGTATTTTATGACAATTTATTTTATAAAAAATACACTTACGCTTTTACTGACGCTGACAGAAATTCTTCTATAAAAGGAGAATTGGATGTAAAAATCATCAGAGAAAACGAATCTCCCATACTTTTTAAAGTGAAGCCTAACTCTCCCTTTGTTTATGAAACAAAAAGCAAGAAGCTTAAGATGATCATCTCTTCCCCTTTCTACAAGACAGACACTGTCAGCAGGGATTTGACAAGCGCTCCGGAATCAGAAAATATTGAATTGAAGCCTAATGACTATGCCATTCAGCTTTATTATTATTCAAAATCAATCACGGACTTTAAGAAAAAAACTAATGAACTCAACAGGCTTATAAGTGACAACGCATTGATTTATCAGGTTGTAGATAGTGACATCTATGGCATTGAAACAATGGATAAACAAAAATACATCTCGCTGGTTACGCTTCCTACAACATCACTGGAAAATTTGGAAGTGATCGATTCTCAGATGAAAAACGGTAAAATAGTCATGATTAAATTCAAAATTACTGATGATGGAAAAGAAAAATAACTTATATAAATGGATGTTGATACCAGCTCTGCTGATTATCGGAATTATATCCTGTAATAAAAAATACGAAGGTGATGATAATTCTCTGGAAACACTCAGAAATGCTAACAATAACGCAACCTATTCCAAAACAAAGCTGGATAGTTTGCAGGCTACTAATGTGATTACTTCGCAAAAAGTCCAGGATCTATTAGATTTATCGGCACTTTATACATCCGGAAATAAGGATACTGAAATAGATTCCGTCATCTATACACAGATGCAAGCTCATTTTCTTACAAAAGATTCAAATAACCTTAAGCCTTTGTTAAAGGAAATGGATAGCCTGAAAGTAAGATATGCAAAGGTCAATAACCTAATGACATCAAAAAAAATTAAGGAAAAGGATACGCTTGACTTTGCAACTTTTGATGTAGAATATTATGATAACAAGAGAACTTATATTACTACAGTTAATAGAAAAGCACAATATATGCTGAAGGCTTCGCCTGTGAAATTCCAGAAAGAATTCAAATTCTATTTTACAAGTTTTTATCCAAAAAATATAGACAGTATCAAATAAAAAAAGCCGCTAAATAGCGGCTTTTTTTGTAATAATTAGAATCTAATTATTTTTTGATTTCTTCTTTTGCAGCTTTTTCGTCAGCTTTTACTTCAGCTTTAGCAGAATCAGCAGTAGCTTTTACAGAATCAACTGTAGCAGTAGCAGTAGAATCGATAGCAGCAACAGCAGAATCAGCTTTTGCGTCTACTGAATCAACAGCAGCAGCTTCTACGTTATCAGTTTTTTTACAAGCTACAAGAGCGATAGCAGCGATAGCAGCTACAAATAATGACTTTTTCATTTTCTAAAAATTTAAATTAATTATTGTGATTATATTATCTTTTAATATTGAATCATATTAACAAGACAAAATTAGGACGGTCTGATAAAAATCAATTAGAAATAACTTGTAAAGCGTTTGTAAAGCATTTTACAAAAAAATACTATTGATTTTCAATTAATTAATATTAAAATCAATAAAATTATAAGGCGTTATCAAACCATCTAAAGCTATATCTGATTCAAAAACATCAGCAACATCTTGATCCGGAAAAAAAAAGTTTAAACCAATTTTATTATGAATCCCAAAATCCCCTGAAAAGAAAGAATCATAAAAACCTTTTCCATAACCTACTCTGTTTCCAAATCGATCGCAGTATAATAAAGGGACTAAAACATAGTCCAGATCAACATTAGAGTCAATATTAGAAACCGGCTCCTTGATTCCCCAATTATTAACTTCAAAATCCGAATCAGGAAAAATCTCTACAGATATCATTTTATCGCCTTTAATTTTTGGCACAAAAACCTTTAATTTTTTATCAAAAAAATAATCAATAAAAATCTGAGTATTGATTTCATTCATTTTTCCAATCGGTAAAAAAACATTAACTTTTTGATTTTCAATTACATTAAATTGTAAAACGAATTGTTCAAAGATTTTTTGAGACAAAAAATTGACCTCATCTTGTGATAAGGCCATTCTTTTTGCTTTATAAATCGATCTAAGTTCTTTTTTTGTAAGACTGAGATTCACTTTTAAATTGTATTAATTTTCTAAAATCTTGTAAAGTTTATCCGACAAGCGAACTCTGAAAGGCAGCTCAAAAGTAATCTGATCTCCCGCTTTCGCCGTATCGCTGAAATCACCATTTACAAAGATCTGAGTAACCGTAATTTCCTGATCGCCTGTTGTTGGTCCGGAAATTAACACTTTATCACCTACGGAAAGTTCATTATTTTCAATGAAGAACTGTGCAATTTTTGATTTTGAATAATAATGCTCCGCTTTTCCGATCAAAGTTTTTTTCGTTTTTATTTTCTGGCGAATATCTTTTGTCCCAGCTTTAGTCGCTTTTGCTAAAGTCTGTGTCGACAGATCTCCGGAATTTTTAAATTTCAAAGCTTCAGATTTTCCTTTTCTGAATACCTTATTTCCAACCTGAAGGCCTTTTCTTAGTTTCACCTGCTCTTCCCAAGGTAAATGAATGGTTTCCAGACATTCCGTAGAACATGTATTTTCCATTGCTGCCTTACATTCATCACACTGGATGAAAAGTAAATGACAGGCATCATTGGCACAATTGGTATGATTATCACAAGGTTTTCCGCACTGATGACACTGTGCAATAATATCATCTGTAATTCTTTCTCCTAAACGATGATCGAATACGAAGTTTTTACCGATGAATTTACTTTCGATTCCCTCTTCTTTAATCTGGCGTGTGTATTCGATGATTCCGCCTTCCAGCTGGAAAACATTTTTAAAGCCCTGATGTTTGAAGTAAGCGCTTGCCTTTTCACAACGGATTCCACCGGTGCAGTACATCAAAAGGTTTTTATCTTCTTTAAAATCTTGTAATTGTTCGTTGATGATCGGTAAACTTTCTCTGAAGTTTTCAACATCCGGAGTAATAGCCCCTTCAAAATGCCCTACTTCACTTTCGTAATGATTTCTGAAATCTACCACAATCGTGTTTGGATCATCCAACATATCGTTGAATTTCTTAGCTTTAAGATGAATTCCTTTATTGGTAACGTCAAAAGTTTCGTCATTGAGGCCGTCAGCAACGATTTTATGCCTTACTTTTATGGTTAGTTTTAAAAAAGAATGATTATCCTGCTCTACCGCCACATTCAGACGGATACCTTTCATAAAATCATAAGCCTCCAGCGTTTCGCGAAATGCCTCAAACTGATCCGCAGGAACACTCATCTGAGCGTTGATTCCTTCATGAGCAACATAAATACGACCCAATGCATCAAGAGCATTCCAGGCTATAAATAAATCGTCGCGAAATTTTTTGGGATCTTCAATTTTGGCATACGCATAGAAAGATAATGTAAGGCGCTCTTTTCCGGCCTCATCTATAAGTCGAGCTCTTTCTTCTGCGCTTAAGGTGTTGTACAGTTGCATGCTATAAACGTTTTAAGTGAGAAAATAATGGCGCAAAGATAAGAAATTTAGCCAATATTTTTGGGTTGATAGTTGTCAGCTATTCAGTAGGTCATCAAACGATATGATTAAACAGTCAAAGTAATTAAGTAAACCGTCAATGGCCTTGAGTAGATATTAAAGGCTCTTAAATAGACAATCAAAGTGCTTTAGTAGGCAATCAAAGATCTTGAGTAGACTGTCAAAGGAGTTAAGTAGACAATCAGAAGAGTAAAGTTGACTGTCAGAGAAGCAAAGTAGATTATTACAGGAGTAAAGTAAACAGTTACAAGACCAAAGTTGGGAATTACAGAAGCAAAGTTGACTCTTACAAAAGTTAAGTACACTGTTACAAGATTTAAGCAGACTATTACAGATACAATTAACCTTATATGGACTAGCCTTAAAACAATTAATCTTTATTATATTTACGTCATTAAAATTTGAAAAATGAAGAAAATTCTCTTATCTGTTGTTTTGATGGCAGCAGTTTTTTCCCAAAACATTAGTGCACAGGAAATCACATTAGATAAGATCTATTCCGGATATTACCGTGGAAAAGGAATTTCAGGAATTGCATCGCTGAATGATGGTGAAAATTATGCAACCATAGAAAAAGACGGCATCGCAAAATACAGCTACAAGACTTTCCAGAAAGTTGGCAACATTGTAGACGGAAGTTATGAGTCTTATATTTTTTCGGCGGATGAATCCAAAATTTTGCTTCAGAAAGAAAGCGAACAGATTTACAGACATTCTTTTTTAGGGAAATTTGATGTTAAGGATTTTAAATCCAATAAAGTAATGCCACTTAATAACGGCAATTATATCCAGGAACCGAAATTTTCGCCGGACGGAAGCAAAGTGGCTTTTATAATTGATAATAATTTGTTTTACCAGGATTTGACCTCGGGGAAAATTACTCAAATCACGAACGACGGGAAGAAAAATTCTATCATCAATGGGCTTGGAGACTGGGTTTATGAGGAGGAATTTGGTCACGCTGATTATTATCAATGGAACAAAGCAGGTGATGCGATTGTTTTCGTGAGGTTTGATGAGTCCAAAGTTCCGGAAATCTATATTCCTATCTACGGAAAATCACTATATCCAAAGGAGATGCGCTACAAATATCCAAAAGCAGGAGAAACCAACTCAACGGTTACTGCCAATCTTTATCAATTAAATTCGGCAAAAACAACCGTTTTGAATTTGGGAAGTTTTGAAAATTATTACATCCCGCAACTTTGGCAGACGAATGGCAAAGACGAAATAGTGTTGGCGACCAGCAACAGACACCACAATCACGTGGACTTGCTAAAAGTGGATACCAAGTCCGGCAACATAACCAAACTGCTTACGGAGACGGACAATGCCTGGATAGAAACCGATAATCTGACTTTGGAATTTTTGGATGACAACTCATTCCTTTGGGCTTCGGAACGTGATGGCTACAGACAATTGTATTGGTACGAAAAAGATGGAAAACTGAAAAAACAGGTCGCAAAAGGACAATGGGAAATCACAGATTACTATGGTTACAACCCAAAAACTAAAGAAGCATACATCCAAACAACCGAAAAAGGAAGCTTGAATAAAGTAGTCTCTAAACTGAACATCAACTCCGGAAAAACAACGTTGATTTCTTATCCAGAAGGTAATAACTCGGCAAGTTTCAGTAAATCTTTTAATTATTTCATCAATACCAATTCAACTGCAGGAACACCTTACAGATATGTATTGAAAGACGCATCGGGAAAAGAAATCAAGGAACTTCAGAATAACAATGAGTTGCTTTCCAAACTCCAAAAAGATAACTTCGTGACAAAGGAATTCATCACCATTCCGAATTCTGTTGGCGACCAGCTCAATGCCTGGATCATCAAGCCGAAAAACTTTGACCCGAACAAAAAATATCCATTGTTTATGTTCCAATATTCCGGTCCGGGTTCGCAGCAGGTTTCCAATTCGTGGGACGGCGGAAACGGAATCTGGTTCGAAATGCTGGCTCAAAAAGGCTATGTCATAGCTTGTGTGGACGGACGCGGAACAGGTTACAAAGGTTCTAAATTCAAAAAAGTAATTTATAAGCAATTAGGAAAATACGAAATCGAAGACCAGATTACTGCTGCAAAATGGTTCGGAAATCAGTCTTATATTGACAAATCCAGAATTGGAATCTTCGGATGGAGTTTTGGCGGTTATATGAGTTCTTTGGCTTTGACAAAGGGTGCGGATGTTTTCAAACTGGGAATTGCTGTTGCACCAGTGACAAACTGGAGATATTATGATACAGTTTACACAGAAAAATTCTTACAAACGCCACAGGAAAACCCGGAAGGTTATGACCAAAACTCGCCAACCACTTTTGCAAATCTGTTGAAAGGGAAATTCCTGTTGATCCACGGAACGGCGGATGACAATGTTCATTTCCAGAACTCTATGGAGTTTTCCGAAGCTTTGATTCAGAATAAAAAACAGTTTGAGTTTATGGCTTATCCGGATAAGAATCACGGAATCTATGGCGGACAAACCAGACCTCAGCTTTATGAGAAGATGACGAATTTTATTTTGGAGAATTTGTAAAACTTAATCTAAAATTTTGAAAGGCATTCTGAGATTTCAGAATGCTTTTTTTATAAATAAAATTTGGGATTAATTCGACTATGTAAAACTGCGATTATAATAATTTGGTCATCTTTCAAAACGTAATGTAAATGATAAGGAAATTGTTTTAGTAAGACTGTTCGAATTGATTTGTATTTTATTTCGAATCCTAATTCGGAATTAACTATTCTCGATTTTGCTTCTTCAATTCTTTCAAGAAATTTAGCTGGTAGTTTTTGATTGATTTGAGAATAATATTCCAAAATCTCTTCGATATCTTTTAATGCCTGAGAACTTAATTCAATATACATTTAGGAATATTTTTTCTTCAATTCTGCAATTGTATTATCAAAATCTAAAGTATTATTAGGATTTTTTTCAAGATACAATAATCTCTCATCCAAGATTTCTTTTTGCCAATCTTCCAGCCTCATATCATTTGAATCTTGTCTGTGCTTAAATTTTAAAAATGCCACATAATCGCTCACCTGCTGAAGAAGTTCCGTCGGCAGCGATTTCAAATCCTTTTCTAAATCTTTTATTGTGATTTCCATTGTTCAAGTGTTTAGCCTTATCAAAGTTAGCAATTTTTTTAATTGGCTGAAAAAAGCTATCTTTAATCACATCCTAAATTTATGAATCGCAAAATCATCGTCCCCATTCTATTTCTATTTGACATTATGATTTTTAGTCAAAGTGATAAAGAAGTATTGTTGCTGTACAAAAATGTCATTGATAAATCGGATTCATTATTAGCGGTTGGGAAAATAGCGCAAATTGATTCCAAAAAAGTTCTTTCGGACGCTAAATTAGCGGATAAAGAATATCCTGTTAAGTATTTTGAAAAATCAATGGAATATTTCAGGAATCATCAATATAACGAAAGTGGATTTCTATTCTATCTCGGGAAAATGAGAACAGAAGACCTTAATAATCTGGGACAGGAACATTATACTACTGGTAGTGAATATGACACCTTGCTGGAGGAAGGTCTATTTATATATCTGGCTGTTGATGCTGACAATTATGCAAAGGTTTTGAAAATGACGCAGGATTATTATGAGAACAATGATTACACCTACATCAGCAAAACCAAAGGTTATAAAAAGCTGAAAGACCCGAAAAATTATTCGCAAATGATTAAAGCTCTGCAGGAAGACAAAGGAAAAATCCAGGCTGAGCTGAACGCAGAAAGAGAAGAAATGAAGAAAAGGATTACGCCTTATTTTCAAATGCTTAAAGAGTAAATACAACAAAAGCCTTTCAAATCAGAGAGGCTTTTTCGTATATTAAATTTAAAATCCTATTTTTGGAAACGTTGTGAAAAATTAAGTTATGAAGACTAAGCATCCTAAAGGTTTACCTTATTTGTTTTTTACCGAGATGTGGGAACGTTTCGGTTACTATTTGATTCTGGGCATTTTCGTTCTCTATCTGATAGAGCCACAAGGCGTTGCCGGCGGATTGGGAATACCGGATAAAGATGCCGATGATATTTTCGGAACCTTCATTGCGCTCACTTATCTTACACCTTTTCTTGGCGGATTTTTGGCAGACCGCGTTTTAGGTTACATCAGATCCATTTATCTTGGCGGCGTTTTGATGGCAATTGGGTATATCGGCGTTGGTGTTTTTAAAGAATTGCCTCTGTTTTACGGTTCGCTTGCATTAATTATTATTGGGAATGGCTTTTTCAAACCAACCATTTCTACACTTTTGGGAAATCTATATTCCGAAGAACCTTATAAAGCGAACAAAGACTCCGGTTACAATATTTTCTATATGGGAATCAACATCGGGGCATTTATCTGTAATATCATTGCGGCATTTATGCGTAACAAATTCGGTTGGGGCGAAGCATTTATAACAGCCGGAGTTGGGATGTTGCTTGGATTGGTCATTTTTACGATTGGCAGAAAGCACTACATCCATGCGGCACAGATGAAACCGAAACAGGAAGGTGACACCAAATTGTCTGAAATCCTGATGAAAGTTTTTGTTCCTGCGATTATAGCGGGCGTTATCGGCTGGTTTGCTCCAACAATGGTTTTAGGAACCAACATTTTCGGAAGTACGAATACGGACGCCTTTATTTTTGCCTGCATTCCCGTGATTTACTTTTACGTTTCGTTGTATTTCAAATCGAATCCATTGGAGAAACCGGCGATTGGGGCTTTGCTTTCGATATTCCTCATCAGTATGTTTTTCTGGGCGGTTTTTAAACAAAATGGAACAGCTTTGACACGTTGGGCGAATTATTACACAGATAGAAGCGTGTCTGAAAAAGTCGAAAAGCCTTTGGCTTCGCTATATCTTGTCGAGGAGAAAAGTTATGCTGATAAAGAGACACCTATTTTTGATGAGCAATTCCGGTCTCAGAAAGATGCTGATGGAAAAACCTTAAAAGAAACCGGAAAAGATATATACTTTAGAAATGTTTCCGCTGGGAAAAAAGCAGAATTAGAATCCAATCCCGACAAACCTGTTTTCCTATACAACACAGAGTTATTCCAATCGATCAATCCTTTTTGGGTAATAGCTTTAACGCCAGTCATTGTTGGTTTCTGGGCAATGCTGAGAAAACGAGGAAAAGAACCTTTGACGCCCACGAAAATCGTTTTGGGATTATTCATCACCAGCTTATCTTGTCTTGTAATGGTTGCAGCCGTTTATGCTGGAAATAATGGTGCAGAAAAAGTCTCTTCACTTTGGTTGATTGCGGGATACGGCGTAGTAACAATTGGGGAACTTTGCCTGTCGCCAATGGGATTATCATTCGTTTCAAAATTATCTCCGGCAAGATTGACAGCCTTGATGATGGGAGGATTCTTCTTAGCCAATTCTGTTGGGAACAAATTGTCGGGAATCCTTGCAAGTACCTGGTACAATTATGAAAACAAAGCCAATTATTTCCTAGTCAATTTTGGCTTATTGATATTTGCAACATTGCTAGGATTAATGATGCTAAAACGACTGAACAGAATAATGAAAGAAAGTGGACATTAAATCGACAAAGACCTATTCATAGAAATTCATAGAAAGCAAAAGCGAAATTAGTCTAATTAATTTCGCTTTTTATTTGCTTAAATTTCAATAAAGTCATAATACTTTTTCAAAAGCTTTCCTTGCACTTCCCCGGAAATGAACTTCTCCACAATATTGGTAGCCTAATTTATCCAGAATCGCCAGCATTGCCGGATTATCAAAGTTGGTATCCACTTTTATACTGAATGTATTATTCTGTTTTGCAACATCTTCGATAAAACTAAAAATCTTTTTAGATAAACCTTTCCCCGCAAATTTATCTGAAATCGCAACTCTATGAACTACCAAAAAGTCTCCATTAGTCAGCCATTCACCTTCGATAGCGTCATAAGCCGGCTCATCATTGAAAATAAGTGCACTGTAACCGGCAATAATCCCGTCAACCAGTAAAACATAACCCAATCCTTTTTCGATATCAGATTTTACAGTTTCTAAGTTCGGATAACCATCCTGCCACTGCCGGCTGCCGTCGTTTTTTCTCCTTGTAATAGCGTCCTGTAATATTTCCCAAATCACCGAAGAATCTTCGGTAATTGCCTTTCTAAATTCTAAATACATTTCCATAAAAAGACAAAATTAAATCAAATCTGTAAAATATGGATTATTAAATCTTGCATAAACAGCAACTTGAATCACTTACGTTGATGAAAAAAAACTATATTTGTTACCTTTAAGAAAATTTAACAATTAATTTATATGGAGACAGTTCAGACTAATTCAAAACATCCTAGAGGTCTATGGGTCCTTTTTGGGACGGAGATGTGGGAGCGTTTTAATTTCTATGGAATGAGAGCTTTACTTACCTTATTTATGGTAAACTCTCTCTTAATAAGAGAAGCCGATGCTTCTATCATCTATGGTGGATTTTTAGCATTGTGTTATTTAACGCCGCTTTTAGGAGGTTTTATTTCTGATAAATATCTTGGAAACAGGAACTGTATTATTCTTGGAGGAAGTTTGATGGCAATTGGACAATTCCTACTTTTCCTGAGCGCATCTACTTTTTCTGACAATCTTGGAGGTGCAAAAGGCCTGATGTGGCTGGCACTTTTCATCATTATTTTCGGGAATGGATTCTTCAAACCGAATATCTCATCAATGGTGGGAAGTCTTTATCCAAAGCAAGAAAAGTCCAAACTGGATTCTGCTTTCACGATTTTCTATATGGGAATCAATATCGGAGCATTTCTAGGTCAGTTCATTTGTCCATACGTAGGTGATGTCAAAGATGCTGCCGGGGTAAGAGATATCTTTGCTTTCAAATGGGGATTCTTAGCCGCATCTATTGCAATGATCATCGGAACAGTGACATTCTTCATCCTTAAAAACAGATATGTGGTAACACCGGAAGGAAGACCAATCGGAGGATTACCAAAGCATAATACAAGCGAAGACTTTGAAGAAGGTGAAGCCCAAACAGCAAAATTCACAGGAAAAGCGATGGGAATAACAACGGTATTATTTGTGATTTTGTTTTTTGTCTTCAGATATTTTTTAGTAGGCGAATTTGGATTCAATTCTGTGGAAATGGGACAGCTGATTAAGGGAATCATTTATCCTTTCATCTATGCAGCCGGGATTTCATTAGCATTCCTGATTATGAGTTCTGCTGAAAATAAAATCGAAAGACAAAGAATCTGGGTAATCTACATTGTTTCGTTTTTCATTATTTTCTTCTGGGCAGCTTTTGAACAAGCAGGTTCATCACTAACCTTCATCGCAGATAATCAAACTGACAGAAATATTTTTGGCTGGGATATGCCGCCATCAATGGTTCAGATTTTCAACGGGCTTTTCGTGGTGCTTTTGGCTTTACCATTCAGTTTGCTTTGGGATAAATTAAGAGCTAAAGGCAAAGAGCCGGTTTCTCCTTTGAAACAGGCGATTGGTTTAGCTTTGATTGCACTATCTTATTTCATCATCGCTTACAACGTAAAAGACCTTGGAAACTCAGGATTATTAGCAATCAAATGGTTGATTCTACTGTATCTGATCCAAACAATGGGTGAACTTTGTTTATCGCCAATCGGATTGTCTTTGGTTGGTAAATTAGCGCCAAAAAGATTCTCATCTTTATTATATGGTGTATTCTTCATCGCCAATGCTGCAGGTTACGCGTTAGCCGGAACTTTGGGAGCAATCATCCCTGCAACTGGAGACAAATTTGCAAAAGCGCAGGAAATTGGTGTTAATCTTCAGGATGTTCTGGATAAAAAAATAACACTTAATCCTGAACAGGCAAAGGCTTTTGCTACAGCGCAATTGCCGACAGAATACACAACATTCGCAGGTTTTACCATTCACAATCTTTTCGAATTCTTTATGGTATTCGTGGTTCTTTGTGGAATTGCAGCCGTATTATTAGCCTTCTTATCGCCAATTCTTAAGAGAATGATGCACGGTGTGAAATAAAAATTTTCACATTGATTATAAATTCAAACCACCGGATATTCGGTGGTTTTTTGTTAAATTCGTATAATGGAAATCTCAGAAGACTCTTTGTTTCTTTCCGTAAAAGAAATTATTAATCAATCGCGCGAACGTGTTTTTCGAATGGCGAACTCTACTCTGTTGATTTCGTATTGGAAAATCGGACAACTCATTGTAGAAGATGAACAAAAAGGAAATGAGCGTGCAGAGTATGGAAAATTTGTTCTTAAAAATCTTTCTAAAAAACTGACTTTCGAATTCGGAAAAGGTTTTGATGAGAGCAATCTTAGAAATATGCGCTCTTTTTTTAATGCATTTCCAAAATGTGACGCATTGCGTCACGAATTGACCTGGACTCATTACAGATTGCTTTTAAAAATAGATAATCCTAATAAAATCAATTACTATATAGAAGAATCTATACAAAATCACTGGAGTTCCAGAGACCTCAAAATACAAATCAATTCTCTGGCTTACGAAAGAGTTTTGGAACATAAGAAATCTCCTGTTGATAATATCCAAAGCGTTCTGAAGGACCCATACATTTTTGAATTTTTAGGATTAAAAACGAATGAAAAGATTTCGGAAAAAGAAATCGAAACTGCCATTATTGACCACATTCAGAAATTTCTGCTTGAGTTTGGGAAAGGTTTCGCCTTCGTAGCCAGGCAGCAGCATATTTCTACAGATACTTCAGATTTTTATATCGACTTGGTTTTTTACAATTATATTCTGAAATGCTTTGTCATCATTGATTTAAAAACCGGAGAACTTTCTCATCAGGACATTGGACAAATCGATATGTATGTCAGAATGTACGATGATTTGAAACGTAACGAAGGCGATAATCCGACAATCGGAATTTTGCTGTGTTCTGAAAAAGATGAAACCATTGTAAAATATTCTGTCCTTAATGATAAGAATAATCTTTTTGCAAGCAAATATCTGCTCTACCTTCCAAAAGAGGAAGAACTGAAACAGATTATAGACCAAGATAGAATCCGGTTTGAGCTAGACAAAGAAAACAATAATTAAAATTTAATATCATAAACTTATTATGAATCTTACCCTCGAAGAAATTCAGAATTTCAAAGGCAAATACCCTAAACAGATTTGGTCTTTATTTTTCTCAGAAATGTGGGAGCGTTTTTGCTTTTATGGAATGCGGGGAATGCTCGTTTTCTTTATGATTTCCCAATTAAAATTTGGCGATGAACAGGCTAATCTTCAATATGGCGCAACGCAGGCATTTGTTTATGCATTTACATTTGTAGGCGGTTTGTTTGCCGATAAGATTCTTGGATTCAGAAAATCCTTATTTTGGGGCGGAATTCTGATGATTATCGGAAGCCTTATTCTTGCGGCCAATCCTCACGATTATTTCTTTTTAGGAATTTCATTCACTGTTGTGGGAACAGGATTTTTCAAACCGAATATCTCCACAATGGTTGGAAAACTATATAAGCCTAATGACAGCAGAACAGATGCGGGATTTTCCCTGTTCTATGCAGGAATCAACCTTGGAGCGCTATTGGGAGGCTATCTTTGTATTGCTATTGGAAAGGGCGAAATGTTTTCAGATCTGATTCCGGAGTACAAAAGATGGAATATAGCTTTTGGATTAGCGGCTATTGTTATGGTCGTTAGTCTGATTAATTTCATTTTTACACAAAGAAGCCTTGGGCCAATTGGACTTCAGCCTCAAAAGCTGAATGCTGACGGTACATTTTCTCCACTGGACAAATGGAAAGAATATGGCGTTTACATTTTATCATTAGTTTTCATTCCGTTGATTATGATAATGGTTTCCGTTCCGCAATACACGGATTATTTTATGTGGACGGTCGGACCATTGACACTGCTCTATCTTTTTTACGAGATGACAAAAGTGAATTCAGCCGAACGCAAAAAACTTTGGGCAGCGTTGATTTTCATTATTTTCTCCATTTTATTCTGGGGAATCTACGAACAGAGCGGCGGTTCATTAAGTATTTTCGCAGCGAAAAACCTCAACAAAGACCTTTTCGGATTGGATCCAAATGGCGTTAACAATTCTGGTGGTGCTTTCTTTATCATTTTTCTGGCACCTCTGGTTGGATTACTTTGGATCTGGTTAAATAAAAAGAAACTGGAACCGAATACTATTAATAAATTCGGGTTAGGCTTTATATTCCTGGGACTAGGTTATTATATTCTTTTCGGAACCAAATTTTTCGCTAATCTGCAAGGGATCACCTCGCTTAATATTTTCACCATTGCATTATTAGTAATCACTTTCGGAGAACTATGTTTATCACCAATCGGACTGTCTATTATGACAAAACTGTCTACAGAAAAACTACAGGGAATGATGATGGGAATGTGGTTTCTTGCCTCTGCTTATGGACAATATGTTGCGGGACAAATAGGTGCAGGAATGGCAAAGGTAAAAGCCGGCGCCAACAACTATGATGCGCTCATCACTTATACCGATGGATATAAACAATTGGGATTATACGCTCTAATTGCCGGAGTAATATTAATTTTGATTTCACCTTTTGTAAAAAAACTAATGCAAGGTGTAAAGTAAACTGAATCATTGAAACGTCTATAATTATGGAAAGCTAACTGAATATAAACACAGATGAAAAAAATACTATTATTAACCTTATTTCTAATTCAAGCTTCGGGTTTTGCACAGGTCCGCTGGATGACGATGACGCAGGCTTTGGCTGCGCAGAAAAAAGAGCCTAAAAAAATCCTGATTGACTTCTATGCTGATTGGTGTGCACCTTGTAAAGAGATGGACAAATTCACGTTCAATCATCCGGAGATTGCGAAGATTATCAATGAAAAATTCTATGCTGTTAAGTTCGAAAGTGACGGCAATGAGACAGTTAGTTTTGCCGGACATACCTTCATCAATCCTGACTATAAAAACAAGAAAACAAAAAATCCGCTTCACCAGTTTTCCAAGTATATGAACATCAATATGATTCCGACAATGGTTTTTCTGGATGAGAAAGCAGATCCAATCACCAGCCTTTCCGGAGCGCTCAAAGCCAAAGAAGTGGAACCCTATTTCACAATGATTGCTTCCGACGAATATAAAAACATCAAGACCCGAAAAGAATGGGAAAGCTACCAGAAAAAGTTCAGGTCGAAGATTAAGGATTAATTTAAATTCAAAAGAAAATTAATGCTACATTCTTTTCCGGGGACAAATTTTGCGTTTTTCTTTTGTGACTTTTGTGGTTTACTTTAATTTTCCCGAAATTCGTCGGAACAAATTTTTCTTGTTTGACTTTAGAAACTTCCATAGAATTTCTCAAAAATATCGGAACCGAACGCGCAAAACTCATCAAAAACGTGTTGGGAATCTCGACTGTGGAAGATTTGCTAACCTTTTATCCCATACGTTATATTGATAAAAGTAAGATTTACAAAATCGGTGATTTGACAAAAGAGCCGGATGCGGATATTCAGTTGAGAGGAAAAATCACAGATATCCAGGAAGTTGTTTACGAAAAGGGAAAACGTTTGTCCGCAAAATTTCGGGATGAAACCGGAACGATGGATTTAGTTTGGTTCCGATATACGAATTGGATGAAAGATTCGATTCCGTTAAATAAAGAAATCTTTATTTTTGGGAAAGTTAACCTGTTCAATGGGAATTTTTCGATGCCTCATCCAGAGATTGAAGCCGATGAAAAAAAAGCGTTGTCAGGTACGCTTTTACCGGTTTATCCTGGAAGTGAAAAACTGAGTAAGCGAGGCATTAATAATAAGTTTTTTCAAAATATCATTTTCAACCTTTTAAAAGATCTGCCTCAACTGATTTCAGAAAATCTGCCGGATTATCTTTTAAAATCGATGAAATTAATGGGAAGGCTGAATTCCTATTACAACATTCATTTTCCAAAAGATTTCAAACATTTTGAAGCGGCTGACACACGATTGAAATTTGAGGAAGCTTTTTTCTTTCAGCTAGGCTATGGCTTGAAAAAACTGCATCAGAAAACAAAATCATTTGGAAATCCGTTCCCAATTGTCGGTGATCATTTCACTAATTTCTATAACAATAATCTTCCTTTCGAATTAACGAACGCTCAAAAACGTGTTCTGAAAGAAATCAGAACCGATATGAAACGTTCGACTCAAATGAATCGCCTTTTGCAAGGCGATGTAGGCTCAGGAAAAACGATGGTTGCTTTGTTAACGATGTTGATCGCGATGGATAACGGATTCCAGTCTTGCCTGATGGCTCCGACAGAAATCCTGGCTCAGCAACATTTCAATTCGATCCAAGAATTATTACAAAATACGGATATCAACGTCAGACTTTTGACCGGTTCATCCAAAGCTTCGGAAAGAAAAATCATCCACGAAGAATTAGAAAATGGTCAACTATCTATCCTGATCGGAACACATGCAATCCTTGAAGACAAAGTGAAATTTCAAAAATTGGGATTGGCAATTATTGATGAACAACATAGATTTGGAGTAGCTCAACGTGCGAAACTTTGGGCAAAAAATAATATTCCGCCTCATATTTTGGTAATGACAGCAACACCGATTCCGAGGACGTTGGCGATGAGTTTTTATTCGGATCTGGATGTTTCTGTGATTGACGAAATGCCAGTTGGAAGAAAACCAATCATTACGGCACACAGACGGGAAAAAGACCGCCTTTCAGTGTATCAATTTTGCAGGGATGAGATTGAAAAAGGTCGCCAGATTTACTTTGTATATCCGCTCATCGAAGAATCGGAAACCATGGATTACAAAAACCTGATGGAAGGCCTGGATCACGTAATGACTTTCTTCAAAAGCTATAATGTAACAATGGTGCACGGAAGAATGAAACCTGCAGAGAAAGATATCAATATGCAATTCTTTGCTTCCGGAAATGCCCAGATTATGGTTGCAACAACCGTAATAGAAGTTGGCGTCAATGTTCCCAATGCTTCTGTTATGGTGATTGAAAGTGCGGAAAGATTTGGGTTGTCACAGCTTCATCAGTTGCGGGGACGTGTTGGAAGAGGTGCTGAACAAAGTTATTGTATCCTGATGACAGACGACAAACTGAGCAAAGAAAGCCGGACGAGAATCAAAACGATGGTTCAGACGAATGACGGTTTCAAAATCTCGGAAGTTGATATGGAATTGCGTGGTCCTGGTGATATTCTCGGAACTCAGCAAAGTGGTGTCATCGATTTCAAAAAATTAAGCCTGATAGAAGATTCTGCAATTATCAAAGCTTCAAAATCAACTGTTGAAAAAATCCTGGAAAGAGATTCTCTTCTCAATCATCCCGATAATCAAGTGATGAAACAGTATTACATCAGGCAATATAAAGGAAAAAATAAATGGTCGCAGATCAGCTAATTGGTAATTCCATCAGATAGTCATCCATTACATAACCGTTTCCAACATCCAAAATTTTTTCTTCATAAATTTTAAATCCTTGATATTCATAAAATTTTTGAGCAGAATTATTTTTATTAACCGTTAGAATCAGTCTTCGGTTTCCATTTTTCTTAGCTTCATTTTTCACAAATTCCAAAACTTCTTTGCCTAAGCCTTTTCCTTGTGCTTCTTTCAAAAAATAAATCCTATGGAGCTTTGTAGTTTCCGGTTCTTGATGGAATTCAAACCCAACAAAACCTAAAAACTGATTTTCTTCCCGGATCAGATAATAATGAAAATTGGGGTTTTCGAAATGTTTTTTCAAAGCTTCTTCAGAATACATCATATCCAACATGTAATCAATCTGATCTTGTTTCAAAATATCGGCATAAGCAACAACCCAGGACTTTTTTGCTAAGTCCTGAATGGTGGGAATATCTTTTTCTTTTGCTTTGATAATCATAATTAAAAAATTTCTTTAATAATTTCTAGGGATTTTGGCTCTCTGAAATCTGCTAAATGATAATGGTAATATACTAAAATAGAGTCCAGAAAATTTTGTTTTACAATTCTGCTAAATTTAATGTCATAAGGATTTTCTGACATCAACAATTCTTTCCAAATGGCTGAAATATCCTTATTAAAAAAATGATGTGATTCAGTTTCTTCGAAGTTTCCGGACTCAGGGTTCAAAAAAACATGTTGGTTGAATAATGGTTGTAAGCCCTGATGCTTCAGTAACTGGAAAATAAAAACCAAATGTGACTGGAAATTTTCTGTTTGCAATTCATATAGAAAATTAGTTATTTCATAAAAAATATTCTGATTCTGACTTTCATTTCTGAGAACCTGATTCAACAGATCCGATACAAAAAACAAAACGGAATTTTTTCTGATATCAGAACTGAAGAGATTAGCATTCTTTTGCTCTATCTTCAATATATTCCGGATATTCTTCTTTCTGTCTGATGTCTGAAGAAATAGCTGGTTCAAAGGAAACAGGAATGCTTTCTTTTTGTTCTTTGGAGCATAAATTCCTTTTGCAAAGAAACTTTCGAATCCGTTTTCCTTACAAAAACAATGGAGAACAGCATCGTGATCTCCATATTTTGTATATGACAATAAAAAAACTTCCTGTGTCATTGATTAGTTCACAACGGCAATTTTTGCGGTAGCCTTATCTGTTCCGTCTTCGTTTGTCATCAAGACATAATAGATCCCCGAAGCCACTCTCACACCACGTTGATTATTAAGATTCCACTCAAAATAACCACCATTCGCGACTGCGGAATGTACAAGATTACCAGCAGCATCAGTAATTCTGATATTTGTTTTTTGCGCTAATCCACGGATTCTAACATTACCTTTGTATTGAGCATACACTACCGGATTTGGATAAACCAATACATTACCAAAATTGGATGTAACTTCAGAAACATCACCTTGATAAACCACAATACCATCTGTAGTCGCAAAATAAACTTTGCCTGTTTTTTCATCAATTTTGATATCTGTTACACTGTTGTTGGGTAAGGATGAATTAGACTTAGTAAAATGATAAATTGTTCTATCACCATTGGGTGTGATATAAAAAACACCACCACCATCAACAGAAATCCATTTTTGATTTCCGGAATCTACTACAATCTGTAAAATTTTCGCATCCCTGAAAAGTTCTTCGGCCAATCCATTTTCTTCAATAACAATAGGATCGGTCTGCGGATTTTCTTCCAAGATAGCAGATTTGGGGTTAGATAGAATTCTAAGCCCTTCTCCATTCCCTATCCATACATCATCATTATTATCCACAGATACAGATGAAGTTCCATTGATAGGTAAATTATTAGTGGTTTTTAAAACTTTGAATTTGTCATCCGATGTTGATGCTGCAGTATTATTGTAGTCATACATCAAGAGTCCGCCATCCGAAAAGAAAGGTGCAGGAATATATATAATACCGTTTTTCGTAAGCGGTTTTTGTATACCCCCGATATTAAAAGTAGTAAATGGATCTGCCCCGAAAGCATCTGCGGCTTTATTAAACAGATAAAAACTGGAAACACTACAGTTACCGCTTAATGCCGGGATGGTACATTGTACACTACAGAAAAGGTTATTTTGCTCATCAAAAGTAAGCCCCACAGGTCTGTAATAATAAGCACTACCATTATTAAAGTTATATCTTTTTACAAACTCATTATTTTGCATTTTGTATACACCTTTTTCGGCTGGAGCAGGTCCGTTAGCAAAAAAGTTTGTAAAATAAACAGTAGTAGGATCAGAAGGATCCGGAACTACATCCAGAATATTAAAAAGAATAGTAGAGTTGCTTACAAAAAACTGTGGGTAGTTCCATTTTGTGCCATCGTAATGATAATAACCAATTTTTTGTTCATTAGGTTTTGAAGGTGTAGCAATAGGGTCTGCATCTCTATTTCCGGAAGATACCCATATCTGATTATTGAGAAGGGATAATTTATAAGATCTATTATTATAGGGTCCATCTGGTTTAAAAATGCTTTTTTGTTCATTATACATCCCGGAAACCTTGGTTCCTGTAAATAAAGCATTATTATATACCAAAGCAGTATTGATCAATTCTCCCGCATTAAAATTCTTCTGCTGAATTCCATTTGTACCATAAACATAAACCTGTGATTCATCGGATACGATGATCTGATTATTTGTAACTTTCACATCCTGAATATTGGTGAACGTTCTGGGAATTGTTGAAAAAGTTGTCCCTGTACCATATTTGACCTGATTATTACTTGCAAAAGCAATAACAGCATTTGCATCTACTTTTTTAAAAGCTCCCGACTGAAAGTTTGCCCAACTGGAATATACGGGAAATGTGGAATTAACCTCATGATACTTTAGTCCTGCGTCGGTCGCTGCATATACAACGTTATCCTTTAATACTGCTGCATTTACAGCCTGATAAACTCCCCCTACAGCAAAAAATGCAGTATCCCCAAATTCTCTTCTCGAAACATTAAAAATTGATAAGCCATAACCTGATGAAATAATTGCTCTATCACCATTAATGGATATATGATTTATATTTTTACTACCATTATAACCTGTTGCCAAAGGAATGTCAACTACCATAAAAATACCGTTAGGAGTAATTACATCAAGTGAACCACTTTGATAACCCACAATGCCCGTTTGAGTTTCTGCATTATAATCAAAGGCGGAAATTTTAACTTCATGCAAACCATTGGCTTTTGATAGCTTTTTAATTTCTCCTGTTCCTGGATAATAGTAAAAGATGCCATTCTCGGTAGCCGCAATTATACGATCTCCATCTTCACGTATTACCAAAACGTTATTGTACGAAAACAAATCACTCCATTTGGTTGTCTGCGCCTGAGAAATCAGAATTATAAAAATTGATATAAGTAATAAAATTTTTTTCATCTTAAACTATTATGCTTTCATCTATTAACTGATTATTCCACGAAATATTTTTTATGTTTTTGTTTTTATCAAAATAAAAATCTAATCTTCCTAATAAAATCCCTGCCCATCCTACCTGATTGACTATAACGTTTTTACCATTTTTATTCTGAAAGCTTAATGGTTCTTTCAAAAAAGTATGTGTATGGCCTCCTAAAATCAAATCTATTCCGGAAGTTTTTGCTGCCAAATGTTTATCCGACATTTTCTCAGGCTGGTCCTGGTAATCAAAACCAATGTGGGACAAGCAAATTACCAAATCACATTTTTTCTCGTTTCTTAAAAAATCGGCATAATGCTGAGCCACTTCAATTGGATCGTGATAAACCGTTTCTGCATAGTTCTTCTTTCCAACCAAGCCATTCAGCTCGATTCCGACTCCAAAAATTCCTATTCTGATTCCGTCTTTGTTGAAGATTTTATATTGCTCGGTTTTTCCGTCAAGGATTGTATTTTTGAAATCATAATTAGAGCAAATGAAAGGAAATTTTGCATTCGGAAGGACTTTCAGAAAACCTTCCAAGCCATTATCAAAATCGTGATTTCCCATTGTTGACGCATCATATTGCATCATACTCATCAGTTTAAATTCCAATTCGCCGCCAAAGAAATTGAAGTAAGGTGTTCCCTGGAAAATATCGCCGGAATCCAAAAGCAACACATTTTTTTCCTCGCTCCTGATTTTCTTGATCAATGACGCTCTTCTGGCAAAGCCTCCTTGATTTGGATTTTTGGTGTAAGAAGCGTCGAATGGTTCGATTCTACTGTGTTGATCATTCGTGTGAAGAATCGTTAGTTTATGCGCTGACTCTTTTTTCAGAATATCAAATGGCTCTGCCAACAAAAGATTAGGAGACAATGTCAGAGCGAGACTTCCACCTCCGATATATTTTAGAAACTCTTTTCTTTTCATTATTCCTGCACTTTTTTGTTTTTGAAAATCAATCTTACGTCGTCTGGAGAAGAAATCTCTGGATTTTGTTTGAACTTTTCCAGGAAGAGATCACGCATCTTGATCCCTGTTGATATCATTTCACCCTTGCTAAAAAAGAACATATTATCTCCTCCCAAAGCCAGATAATCAGAAGTTGCGATATAATAATTTTTATTATAATCGATTGTTTTTCCGTTGATCAATTTTTTAGAAATCGAATTATTTTCATCCGTTTCAATGACCAAATGAGAAACCGGATTATTTTTCTGAGTTTTCAGATAGTAATCAAATAATCCTTCCACGTCTTTTCCATTCATTTTGATGATGACGATTTCATTTTCGAAAGGCATCACTTCATAGATTTGTTTGGTCACAATATCTCCTTTTGGGATGATGGTTCTGATTCCTCCGATATTGATCACTGCCGCATCTATTGCAGGAATGTTATTCTTTTTCGCCCATTCGTCAGCACCTTCGAAAGTATAATCCGCCAGAAGGTTTCCCAGGTTGCTGTTGTCTCCTGATTTATTAAGTTCCGTATTGGTATGAGAAATTTTGGTATTCATTTTACCTTCCAATTCGTGTTTGTAAGGTTCTATGATAGCAGCCATTTCTTTATCCTCCGTGAGATCGCTGGTGATGTAAATATTCTTTTCGGTATGGATGTTTGCTATATTGAGCGGTGCTTTACAACCAATCAACAACAAACTGATGATACCAAATCCTAATAATTTATTTTTATTCATTTAATTTTTATCTTAATTACTGAATCGTGAATCTCCGATTTCATTTAAAAATAATATGGATACAAATCTAATGATTTTCGGGTTTTAAAACTAAATTAATCCTGTTATTGATTCTTCAAATTGGATTCTTAATTATAACATTTTGAGATGTTGTTTTTATGAAATGAATTGCACGCAGCCCGGCCTGAGTGGAGCTCATCCGCCACAGGCGGATAGCGGGAACGGAGGACGGAAATAGCTGCCCAAATAAAAATATTAATATTGACAATTTAACAGCAACATCAATGTTTTAAATAAATATTGTGAGTGAGTTCTATTGTCTGTTTATCAAAATAAATTAACTTTGAGAAATTTAATTTTCAAATAAAAATGGGTCAGCTAAAAGGCGTAGGTGTAGCTTTGGTAACACCTTTCAATGAAGATCTATCCGTAGATTTTGATTCTCTTACGAGATTAATCGATTATAATATAGACAACGGAACCAGCTTCCTGGTTGTTTTGGGAACTACAGCTGAGGCTGCAACACTTTCTAAGGAAGAAAAGGACAGAGTCATTGCTCACATCACCAAGATCAATAATAACAGATTACCATTAGTTTTAGGAATTGGCGGAAATAATACGGCTGAAGTTGTACAGCAAATCAAGGAAACGGATTTGTCAGATTTTGATGCTGTTTTATCGGTTTCTCCTTATTACAACAAACCAAATCAGGAAGGGCTTTACCAGCATTACAAAGCTTTGGCGGAAACTGGCGAAAAAATCATCATTTATAATGTTCCCGGAAGAACTGGTCAAAATGTTGAAGCTTCTACAACTTTGCGTTTAGCTAACGATTTCCCGAATCTTTTTATGATTAAAGAAGCAGCACCAAATATTTTGCAGTATTTCGATATCCTGAGACAAAAGCCAGAGAATTTTTCACTAATGTCTGGCGATGACGAATATACTTTGCCAGTGACTTTGGCGGGCGGTGACGGTGTCATTTCGGTAATCGGCCAGGCCTATCCCAAAGAATTTTCTACAATGGTAAAATTGGCTCGCAACAGAGAAGTGGATGAAGCTTATAAAATTCACAATTCTTTGGTAGAAATCACAAGATTGATCTTTGCTGAAGGTAATCCTTGCGGCATCAAAACTATCCTTGCGGAAAAAGGTTTGATTAAAAATTACTTGAGACTTCCATTAGTTGCGGCTTCGGAAGGACTTCAGGAAAAGATAAGACAAGAGATGCAAAAGCTTTCTTAAAAAATAAAAAGGTTCAGAGATTCTGAACCTTTCTTGTTATATATCCAATTTGATTTTATAAACATCGGAAGAGTTTCTTACAATACCTTCCTGAAAAAATCCGCCATTCTGAGGAATCAATTCGATAAAATCAAAAACGAGACAATCTTTTGGTAATCCTGAGAAAATCAATGTAAACCAATATTCTTTTCCATAAGGGACATCTGTCCAATCCGGGAACAAGCTGATATTCTCAAAATGAATCAGCTTGGAAATATGTTCAGAATGCCTGTCAACCAAATAAGTTGAAGACCAAATTCTGATTTTCTCCTCCAAAAACATATCTGATTTGTAACAGCAATGCAATATGACTTGCTTTTCTTCCAGGATTTCCGTTTTCAGTTTCAGAAGAAGGTCTTCGGAGATATTCGGTTTTACTTTTGTTTCACTCATTGGTTGAGTTCTGTATTAATAGTCCAATTCCAGTTTTTCTTTAGAATAATCTCTGATGTGATGAATCAATTCCGGATGCTCAGCTAATTTTTTACCATAACTCGGGATCATTTCCAGAAGTTTATCATACCAGTCTGTTGTCAGTTTCTTTTCAAAACATTTCTCCAAAACCATTATCATTGCAAATGCAGATGTACTTGCTCCGGGAGAAGCCCCTAATAATGATGCGATATTTCCTTCTTTGTTCACAACAACTTCTGTCCCGAACTCTAGTCTTCCACCTTCGAAACGGTCTCTTTTAATAATCTGGACTCTTTGTCCTGCATGTTTCAGTTCCCAGTCTTCTTCTTTTGCATCTTTCACAAAATCCCTCAGATGTGACATTCTCTGAGATTTGTTCATCGTTACTTGCTGAATCAAATATCTCGTTAAAGGCATATTGTGCCACCAAGCTCCGAACAAAGAACGGATATTTTTGAAGTTGACACTTTCCGGCAAATCCAGATAACTTCCTTCTTTTAGAAACTTAGTTGAAAATCCTGCAAAAGGCCCGAACAACAATGCTTTTTTTCCGTCAATAATTCGAAGATCAAGATGTGGAACTGACATTGGCGGCGCACCAACCGTTGCCTGTGTATAAACTTTAGCGTGGTGTTTTTCCACCAATTCCGGGTTGGTTGTAACCAGCCATTGCCCGCTTACAGGAAAACCGCCATAACCTTTGCTTTCCTCGATGCCTGAACTCTCCAAAAGTGGTAAAGCATAACCGCCGGCTCCTATGAAAACAAAGTCAGCGTTTACAGTTTGTTTATGAAGATTTTTCCTGTCATTGACCTGCAGTTCCCAGCCACCTTTTCCATCGGCATCAATATCTTTAACCTCGTGGTAAGTGAAAACTTCTACAGATTCAGTTTTGTTGAGATGATCAATTAATTTCGACGTTAATTTTCCGAAATCGACATCGGTTCCCAGATCCATTTTAGTTGCAGCCAGTTTGTCCGATGGCATTCTTTTATGCATCATTAGCGGAACCCATTCGTTCAGTTTTTGATGATCATCAGAATATTCCATCCCTTGGAACAGAGGCGACTTTTGTAATGCTTCGTGTCTTTTTTTAAGATATTCCACATCTTTTTCACCAAAAACAAAGCTCATATGTGAGCAGGAATTAATGAATTCTTTCGGCTTATCAATAATACCTTTATTAATCAGGTAAGACCAGAATTGCTTAGAAACTTCGAACTGTTCAGCAATATATTCCGCTTTTTTGATGTCAATTTTACCTTCTTTTTCCGGCGTGTAATTCAGTTCACAAAAAGCGGAATGTCCTGTTCCTGCATTGTTCCATGCAGATGAACTTTCTTTTGCCACTTCGCCTAATCGCTCAAAAATTACAATTTCCAGATTCGGGTCAAATTCGTGAAGCATTGTTGCCAGAGTTGCACTCATTATACCACCTCCGATCAATGCAACATCATACTTTGGTTTAGGGGTCATTTATTTAGATTTTTTGGTTACAAAATTACAGATTAATGTCAAGTTTTGTGCCTCATTATTTTCAAAATAACTTATCATTTGTTAAGAAATCTCAAATCTGGTTGTAAAGTGTTATCTGAAATTTTAAATCATTAATTTTGCAAGGACTTTGGAAAATCGGAGTGTAAAAAAAATGAAAGCTTTAAAAACACTGAATCCATATTTCTGGAAACATCGCGTCTTACTTTTTTGGGGATTTTTATTCATTGTCCTGAGTAATTTTTTCGCGATCTACAAAATCCAGTATATCGGTCAGACCATTAATATCATTGAGAAAAATTACTCAACACTTAACTTATCATCAGACCTTAACATCATTGATAATGTTAAGAATAACTGGACTTATTTCAGAGTAATTTTTATCAACTCAGGAATATTAATTGGGTGTTCGTTACTTTCGGGCTTCTTTACCTTTATGATGAGGCAAACCATTATTGTAGCATCCAGAAGGATTGAATACGAACTGAAAAATAAAATCTATCGCCATTATCAGGAATTGTCGGTCACAGATTATAAAAAGACAACCATTGGAGATCTGTTGAATCGCTTGAGTGAAGATGTTGTAGCCATCAGAATGTATCTTGGGCCTGGCGTGATGTATGTTGTGAATTTGATTATCTTATTAATCATTACCAGCGTTTATATGTTTATGACCGATCTGCAGATGACACTTTGGACTTTGATCCCGCTTCCGATCCTTTCTTACGGGATTTATAAAGTGAGCGACATTATCAACAAAAAATCGAAAGTCATGCAGAAAAGCCAGTCTGCAATTTCGACATTTGTACAAGACAGTTTTTCCGGAATCCGGGTTGTAAAGTTTTTCAGTAAAGAAAGATATATTGAGAAAAATTACGGAATCAAAGTAAAAGATTATCAGGACAAAGCGCTTGATCTGGCTAGAACTGAAGCTTACTTTTTTACGATTATCATTTTCGTCATCGGGCTTCTGAATGTTGCGATTCTTTACATTGGCGGGCAAAAATATATTGCCGGAGAAATGAGTGTAGGAACCATTGCCGACTTCTTTATGTATATTAATATGTTGATTTTTCCTTTCTCTATGTTGGGTTGGGTAACGTCTGTCAATCAAAGAGCGGAAGCCAGTATGCAGCGTGTGAATGAGTTTCTGGATTTGAAATCTGAAATTATTAACACAAATAATGAAGTTTATCCGATAACAGGCGACATCGAATTCCGAAATGTAAGCTACACTTATCCAAATACGGGGATCAAGGCTATAGAAAATCTCAGTTTTAAAATTAATGCCGGAAAATCGCTTGCAATAATGGGTAAAACCGGAAGCGGAAAATCAACAATCGCACAATTGCTTTGCCGGTTAATTGATCCGGATGAAGGTGAAATTCTTATCGACGGTAAGAACCTAAAAACTCATAATCTGAAACTTTACCGAGACCAAATCGGTTATACGCCACAAGAAAGTTATCTTTTTTCTGACACGATAGAGAACAATATTGGATTCGCCATTGACAATCCAAATCATAATTTGGTAGTAGAAATGGCGAAAAAGGCAGATGTTCACAAAAATATTGAAGAATTCAAAGAGCAATATCAAACGATGGTTGGTGAACGCGGTGTAATGCTTTCTGGCGGGCAAAAACAGAGGATTTGTATTGCCAGAGCAATGATAAAACAGCCAAATATTCTGATCTTTGATGACTGCCTTTCCGCCTTGGATACCGAAACGGAAGAGAATATTTTACAAAACATTGATAAGGATATCAAAAATACAACTTCCATCATAATAACTCACAGAGAATCAAGCGCAAAAAGAGCAGATGAAATTCTATATTTGAATTAATCGACAAATAAATTCAACTCATTTTTTATCAATATTTTAAGAAAAAAGAGGATTTAACAGATTTTTTTAACAAAATATTTTGAAATTCCGAGAATTCTGTTATATTTGTTAATACAGATTTCTAAAAAATATTTAACAATGAGTGAATTTAAGGAACGACATGAGAATGAGATTTTCACTAAAGTGTTGAAAGCAGGAAGAAGAACTTATTTCTTTGATGTGCGGGAGACAAAGGCGGGTGATTATTATTTGACCATTACAGAAAGTAAGAAAAACTTCGGGGAAAATGGCGAGGCTACTTTTGAAAAACACAAGATCTATCTTTACAAAGAAGATTTCAAAAGTTTCCAGGAATTATTTAATGAATCGACAGATTTTATTATCCAGCAAAAAGGCGAAGATGTAATCTCTGAAAGACATGATAAAGACTTCAAATCCAAATCTTTTACGATAGATTCTGACGACGAGGTTTAAAAGAAAAAGCGCATTATATAATGCGCTTTTTTATTTCAGGTATTTTGTAAATATTTTCCTATTTGCAATTTACCATAATTAGCTTTTAAAATTACCGCTATAAATATTGGATAATAAAGCAACATATATCTTGGCAAAGGTGCAATAACATAAAAGAAAAGAAAAAATAGATATAAACCACCCGTAATATAAACGAGAAAACTTCTTTTATTTTGCAGATAAAGTTTTTTTAATGATATTATTAATAAAATCTGAATAAAAATACTATACAAGCTATAAAATAAATAGACCTTATTGCGATTGAGTCCTTCGTAGCCAGGAAAATATTGCGTTAAATTAATTAAAAATTTAATAACTGTCTGTTTTACAAAAAGTTTAGGGTTATTTTCTACAAACTCCATATTCAGATTGTGCAAATATTCATTCATATCTTTTTCATTTGTGAACATTTTTGACAGTGTCGTATTTGATAGAGTCAGTTTTAATTTTGAAGAATATGGATTATTAAAAGTAATATAAGGATCATATTTTTCACTATAACCTTTAGCAAAATTAAAATTAAATGATGTTGAATATGCAAATGTTCCTATTTTATAATAGTTTCTGATACACCAAGGTAAATAGATCAAGGATGCGACTAATAAAAATGATATCGCATTTTTTAAAGATATTCTTTTCGAAATGTAAAAAGCAATAACTGATAGAATAATAATAAATATAAATTCATATCTCAGATACAAGCTTATCGTACAGATAAGAACAATAGAAAGCCATTGTTTATTGCTGATTGATTTTGATACTGATATTCTATAAATTACTGAAAAGAACAAAAGCATTGAACTGAGAGAAAATGCAAATGAGCTAACTTTATAAATCCCTATTAAAAGCGGAGGAAAGAATAATATTGAGCAAAACCCTGCAATTACAATTATAGATGTAATTTTCTCTTTAAACAGAGTTTTGAAAAGCGAGAATAACGAGAAAAAGATTACTAATCCTTGTATAAAACATACAATTTCCAACCAATTGCTTCCGAAAATTTTGCTCGAAATTAGTAGAAAATAAGAGTAAAAAGGAGGCATGTATGCCGTATATTTTCCATATAAACGATATTCCCAGCCGTAATTGGAAAAGTCTTTCATAATAACCATCCACTCATATTCTAATGAGATCTGTTTTCTTAAGAAATAAATACTGACTATCAAATAAATCAAGAATATCAAAAAATATATTTTCTTCATGAGTTTTCTAGGAAATTACATTTTTCTTCTGTTTAGATTTTTGATACAAGATAACTAATAAATATGAAACCAAAATCAATTGATACCATTCAAAATCTAACTTAAATCGAATGTTTGCTGCATGACCTATCAGATAAGGAAAGGTAAAATTGGCAAAAAATAAAAGTGAAAAATAAAATAATAATTTTGATCGGCGGTATAAAAATACGAGTGAGATGATGGTTAGGATATTTAATACAATAATGTACAATTTTCTTGTTACCAATACTGATAAAGAATTGTCATTATAATATTTCAAAGGAACATACCAAAGACATATAAAATTGCCCACAGCTTTCTTTACGAAAAAATGAGGCTCAAAATTAGTTACTTTTCTTACTTCATTTTTAAAAACCTTTTCATATATGAATTCATCATGCTCGTTTCTCATTTCATATAAGGTTTCATCTCTTTTAAGAGGGATCAATTTCAAATCATTAAAAAACTGAACATTATCCTTGAATCCAAAATAAATGTTTTGCCAAACCGGAGTCTTTGAAATAATAATTTTGTCAAATACAACATAATTTCTAATAACCCAAGGCGAATAAAACAAAACTGTTCCAAAAGAAATTAATATCAAATTTTTGAAATTAATCTTTTTGAAAATCAGTAATGATAAAATTAAAATTCCGGCTATTGGAATCACAACAACTTGTGTCAGAAATAATATTCCGCTTATAAAACTGAAAAAAATATAGCCTTTAAAACTACCGGAATCCCGAAACCAGATTTTTAAATATAAATAAATCCAATAAAGAAATAACGGAACAAATATGTTAGTCGCCTCTATTATAAATGAATAAAAATAGTAAGCCGGAGACAATAAAAACAAATATCCTGCAGCTATCCCAACTTTTTCCTGATTAAAAAATCTCGTGATTTTGCACATCAATACAGGCACTAAGAAAAATAAAGCAGATTGCGCTACAGCAGCATATCTGAGTGCTTCACTGTTAAATAAATAGACAAATACGCTGACAAATAGAGGATAGATCGGTAATTTATAAGCAGTAGAGCCTAAATTAATAAACTCGGAATATTGATGATATTTTATGAGGTTTACAGCAATAGTATAATCTTCAAAGACCGAAAATTGTTCTTTAAAAAATAGTATGACTATACATTTAGAAAGTAATACAAGAATATTTGCTATCAATAATCTTTTATAATTAAAAACAAGATTAAAGTACTTTTCCATATATTAATTATAGCTTACAATATAATAAAAAAAACGCTTCTCTATGAGAAACGTTTTAGTTTTGGGTGAATGATGGGTCTCGAACCCACGACCTTCGGAACCACAATCCGACGCTCTAACCAACTGAGCTACAATCACCGTTTTGCGTGTGCAAATATAGAGAATTTTATCGATTACTAACAAACAATTCCGTCAAAATTTTTGAAAGCGAGCAATTTTTCTGTTGTGAAGCCTTCAGCGTACTCTACTCCTGAAAGTCTTCCGAGATCTTGTGCTCTGTAAGTCAGACTCTCCAAAAAGTCTTTGGTTGCAATTGGTGTTATCGGTTCGTTGGATTCGGGATTATAAAATTGAGTTTTGTAGGCTAGACAGGCTTCAATTTTTTTGTTCAGAAAGCCAGATATGTCAACTACAAAGTCCGGTGTTATATTTTTCCATTGGATATAATGAAAAATTTGCTTCGGTCTCCAGACATCCTGAATGTTTCCTTTATCAAAAGTTTCTATCTTTCTCAATCCTGCCAAGAAACACGCATCGGAAACTAGCTTTGCAGCTTTTGCATGATCCGGATGACGATCATCTATAGCATTAGCCAATACTATTTCCGGTTGATACTTTCTTATCTTTTCAACAATTTTCAATTGATACTCTTCAGAATTATTCAGGAAGCCATCTTTTAATTTAAGATTTTCTCTAATGCTGATTCCCATAATATCTGCCGCGTTTTTCGCTTCAACAGCTCTGGTATCGCGTGTCCCTCTGGTTCCTAATTCACCTTCGGTTAAATCAATAATACCAATTTTTTTACCTTCAGAAATCAATTTCACAATGGTTCCGCCACAGCCCAACTCTACATCATCGGGATGAGCTCCGATTGCTAAAATATCACATTTCATTTGAATCTAATTTTTATACAAATTTACTAAAACAAAACTTCCCAATTTTTGAAATTGGGAAGTTTGATAATGAAAATAATTTTAAAAAATTATTTGTTTAAAGTCTTTTGAAGATTAATTGCATCCTGATATGTCGGCTCATATTCAAGTGACTTCGCAATCGCTTGTTTTGCTTTTTCAGGATTGGCATCTTTTTCCATATAAGCTATAAAGAAATAAGCATAACCTAGACTCTGCTTACTCGCTTCTATTTCAGCCGGCTTCACAAGAGAAATAAATTTTTCGTAAGAAGATTTTGCCATATCATTATTTCCTGCCTGCTGATAAGCATAACCCTGGCTATAATAAGCAGGAGCCCAATCTGGTAACGCAGAAGACATCTTGCTCCAGGTTAATATAGCGCCATTCCAGTTCTGAACATTTTGATATTCCTGAGCAAGTTTATAAAGTGAGTCGGTATCTTTAGGATTAGCTGCTACTTTGGCTTTTAACGCCTCTATGGTAGCATTTGTCGGACCTTGATTAGCAGACGCATTACTGATTCCGCCTTTTATTTTAGCCAATTCTTCGTCCCATTTCAGTGTTTCATCTTTTGCGGCTTTCGCAAATGCAACTTTCTGTTGAGCCACTGCTTCCAGTTGTGCTTTTACAGCAGCATCCTTTTCAGTTTTTGCTAATCCGGCAGCAATTAAACCTTGTAAACCTTCATCAGAAGCCTGTACTCTACTTTTCTCAGCCTGAGAAAGGAATGTATCCATATTTTGTTTCGCACCAGCATAATCACCATCTCCATATTGAATATAAGATCTTAATTTATATTTGATCGGGTCATTAACCTTATCAAAAACCTCGTCTAAGGTTTTTTTGGCATTGGCATAATCCTCATTAGTAAAGTAAAGTTTTGCTATTTCCAATTTGGTATATGGATCATCGTCCGCATACTTTGTATAATTAATAAGGTTTTGTGTAGCCTCAGCATTTTTCTGATACTTGATATTAAATCCAGCAAGAGCTTTGTAAGCCGGTGCATAAGTAGGATCTACGGCAATTGCTTTATCAATATTCTCTTTAGCTTGCTGCCATTGTTGTGCAGCAATCCAAAGAGTACCTTTTCTTGTGAATACAGAAGCTTTATTTTTGGCTACAGCTTCTGCTTTATCATAAGCAGACATGGCATTTCCCGGATCTTTTTTCAAACGGTAAGCGTCGCCTAAAGAATAATAATAATTGGCAGGAACACCTCCTTTTTGTGCTTTTTCAATCGCTTTATTAAGATATGTAATAGCTAGATCAGGAGAACTGTTTTTTTCAAATAAAGTCAAAGCTTCTCCCGCTCTGAACAATACTTCAGCATCCTTTTCTTTAGAGTCTTTTACAATCTGTTGAATTTCTGCGATTGCTGATTTGTCACCTTTACCAAGTTTTATAGAAGCCAACCCGATTTTGTTTAAATAACTTTTTGGATCTGCGGCTAAACCTTTATTAAAACTTTCCTGAGCTTCTGTGAAGTTAGGATCGAACTGTGTTAAATATGTGTTACCTAAGTAAAAATAGTTACTTGCTTCCTTAGGATTTTGGTTAATTAAATCAGTAAAATTTTGTTTTGCCTTAGCATACTTTTGACTGTCTACATAATTGATACCGTCCTGGACACTCTGCCCAAAAGTTAGATTCACAAAAAAACCTACTGCAGCAGTTAAAGCAATTTTCTTCGTTAAATTCATTATATACTTTGTTTTCATTATTTTTTCAAAAAATTAAATCGCTGGTATGAATCGCAATATTCAGACCATTATTTTATAAAAAAAAGTTTTTTAAGTTAAAATAATATTAAAATTTAATATTATCTCATTTGTACCTCCCTTTTGAATATATTGTAAGGTTGTAAACCTTCTTTTTCAACAATGATCTGCCCTAATTGCTGACAGGAAAATCGTATAAATCCATTTCCTAATCCGTAATAAGCTTCATTGGTTAAAAAATAGAGAACCCTTGTAAAGGGATATCTCATATCTCTCAAATTATCAAGAGAAGCTTCATAGCTTTTATTTCCTTCTGTAATTTTGAGAACTTTTAATTGGGCTCTTAATTTTTGAGCTTCTTCCCCAAAAGGGCGGCTAATCGTATTAAAACTAATAACGCCAATTTTGTCGGGATAATTCTTCAATTGCTCTACTACATTTTCATTACCATTGATAATTGAAAATTTCAGATCAGATGGATTTTTATTAAATTTTTGAGCAATGAAATTAAGATTATTGGAGTTGGTACCATCAAAAATCAACCGTTTTTTATCAGACATCAACTCAGTATTAATTTCATCCATAGAGATTGATTCTAAAGGAGAATCTTTAGGTACAACAAAAAGAACTGCATCCGCAGCAAATTTGGCAGGTTGCCAAGGCAAATCAATTTTGGCATCGTACGCTTTTTTTTCGTCGTCAGAAAGCTCACGAGACATTACAATAACCCTAACTTTTTTATCTAAAAGATCAAGTAAACCTAAGTCTTCTTTTTTGATAACAACATTGATTTTTGTTTCAGGATTAAGTGCAGTATATCTTTCTACTAAAGCTTCTGTAACGCTTTTAAAAGACTCATCTGCCTCAAGGGTAATTTCACCTTTGTTAGGCGTATCAATTTCTTTTGTCTTTTCTTTTGAACAAGAAAAAGCAATAGCATAAATAGCCACTAGTAAGAAAAATATTTTTTTCATTTTAATTATCATTTTTAATTCTGAAAATAGCCCGTACTATTCTGAAGATACCATAAGCTATTAATAAACCTCCTAATGGGTAAGCCACATTAGGTTCCAGAATAATGATGAAGAATTTATAAAGTATAACAACGATTCCTAAAACTATGTAGAAAATTCCTGTTATCAAAGAAAGCCAATTAAACATATACAAATCTAATAAAAAAAGAGAAGTTATAAAAACTTCTCTTTTAATATGATATTACAAAAAAATTCTATTGGAAATTCATTGTAATTGGGAATCTAAATCTAGATCTTACAGGCTGTCCATTAACTTTACCAGGAGTCCATTTTGTCTTGATTCCTTTTACAGTAGCTTCAGCTTCTCTATTAAAATCAGCATTAGATCCATTGGCTTTTACCTGAGTTAGTGTACCATCTTTTTCAACTACGAAAGTAACTTCCGTTTTAAGAGTACCTTCACCTTCCAAGTTACCAGAGTCAAAATTATTTTGAAATTTACTTCTGAAAGAATTGATACCTCCCGGGAATTCAGCTGATTGATCAACCGATTCATAAACTTCGTTTGTTACTGGTTTTACCTCAGCCGTTGTAGATTTACCTGTGGACGGCGGCGGTGGCGGTGGCGTATAAGTTGGCGTTTTCACACCTTCCTGATTCTGCAACCCCGTTGTAGTTTCCAATTGTTGTGTAATTGGTGGTGGTGGTGTTTCAATCTTTGGAACTCTTTTTGGCTCCGGAACAACATTCTGGATTACCTCCTGCTTTTCTTCCTCTTTTGGTGGAGGTGGTGGAGGTGGTTCTTCTTCTTTCGGTTGCTCAATGATTGGTTCTTCTTCCAGGATATTTACCAGATTTGCATCCACTTCGGTTTTTTCCTTAGCATTCATTTGTTGAATCTTAAGGTAAATCAGCGGAGAAACTGCCAAAAGAAGAAAGAAAGCTGTCCCAATTAAAAAAGACCTTGTAAGCAACTTAGGATAAGTAGTCCTTAGATCATAAGCTCCATACTCTTTATTTCTATTTTCAAATACAATCTCATCAAGAGTCAGATCGTATTTTAGATTATCATCTGCCATTGTTTATATTTTTAACATGATACTTGTAGAGAGGTTATTCCCCAACTTTCTTTTTATAAACAGCCAATTCCCATGGTTTGATATCGGTAACCCCATATCTCTCATTTTTGGTAATAGCCATTTCATCAAGAATATCTACAAAGTTCTTATATACTGCATCGTCAGTCGGCTTGATAATTACGGTGAATTTGTCTTTATCAGCTGCTCTAGCTTTTGCTTGCTCAATTACTTTTCTAATTCCTTCTCTATCAAAGTTGGTTTCAACAAGAGTCTGATCGTTAAGACCTTGTTGATCTTGCTGATGATAAAAAATCTTATTATCCTTACCTATGATGATAGAAATTGAATTACTTAGTTTAATCTCTGTATCTGGTGGTTTTTGGTTTTCCTTCGGTTTCGCAGGAAGACCAAGATCCATTACGTTTGGTTTGCTAAATGTGGTGGTAAACATAAAGAATGTAATCAAAAGAAAACCTAAGTCTACCATCGGCGTCATATCTACGCGGGTATTCTGCTTTTTCGAACGGACCTTGCCGCCTTTCCCGCTATCCTCTTTTACTTGAACTTCTGCCATTTCTATTGATTATTCAGATTTTTCTTGTGATGTTATCAACCAAAATTTAAGAAAGTCAATATCTCTTAAACCTTCAAACAAACTTTTCACCTTCGGGTATTTTGTAGTTACATCTCCTTTAATTGCTAACTTATAGTTAGGATTAACGGCTAAACTTTGTTGAACCCAGTCAATTAATTGCTTGTTTGTACTATCCATTGGAATACCATCTTTCGCCTTAAAAGTTTTTTGCTGATCTTCTGGAAGATTCAAATAACTTTTTAGCTGCCCCATTGGTACTCCTACCGCCTGTACTTTTGTAAATGCTACTTTCTCAGGATCAGTGAAACTCATTCCGTATTTCTGACCCATTTTATCCAATAGTTGCATTCTTTCTGTACCGTTTTCAACCGGTTGAAAATAGAATACACCATTCTGAGTAACATTAATCGTCATAAGACTTGCATCAGGAAGCAATTTCTCTGATATAGAAGAAGGCGGTTTTATCTGCTCCACATCAGGTTTTTTGAACTGTGTGGTTAATATAAAGAATGTAAGTAGTAGGAACGCAACGTCGCACATCGCGGTCATATCCGTAACTACCCCATGTCTTTTTGGTTTAATTCTCGCCATTATTTAAATGTCTTTGTTAACTAATTTATGATGATTTTAAAAATGTAAGTTTTACATTTTTATTTATTTCCAATTGCTATTAATTTCTTAGTGAAACTCAGCAAAAGACTGTTGGATACTCATAGAGATTTCGTCAATCTTATAAGTTAAACCATCTATTTTAGAAGTAAAGAAGTTATAAAGGATAATTGCGATAGCAGAAGTACCAATACCCAAAGCTGTGTTCATCAAGGCTTCTGAGATACCGATTGATAATGCAGCAGCATCCGGAGTTCCACCTCCACCACCTAAAGCAGCGAACGCTCTGATCATCCCGATTACCGTTCCCAATAGTGCTACTAATGTTGCAACTGTTCCCAAAGTAGAAAGGATCATCATGTTCTTTTCCAACATTGGCATTTCAAGAGTTGTTGCTTCTTCTATAGCTTTGTTAAGAGCCGCCATTTTTTGTTCTTTGTCTAGTGTAGTATCTTTCGCCAGTGCTTTGTAAGTAGTTAAACCTTCTTTTACAACATTACCTACAGATCCTTGTTGTCTGTCGCACTCTTCAAGAGCTTCGTCAACTCTGTTTTGGTTCAATAAACTTCTAATTTTTAAAACAAAATTATCAAGATTACCATTACCAGAAGCTTTGCTCAAAACGAATGCACGCTCGATCGCGAAAACTATTACTGTGATCATGAATGTAATAAGGATTGGTACAATAAACCCTCCCATGTAAACCATCCCAAGACCGTGTGGGTGCAATTCCTTACTTTCGATATCTGCAAATGCAACCGAAGCTACACCATTGATACGCGCATCTTCTTGAAAGTTAGACGGGTTACCACAAACAAATAAATAAATGGCAATACCTATTACTAATAAGATAGGAATAATTACCGCTGGGTTAAGACCTCCTTTTTTCTTAGCAACTACTTGCTCATCCGTGTTTGAAACATTCATTTCCATATTAAAACTAAATTATAATTGTTAAATTTTATCGTGTAAAATAAAGTCAAATTTTTGAAAAATGCAAAATTATTTTCCGTTTGACTTGTAATTTTTTTATCTGCTAAAATAGCAATTTTTAATTATTAATTAAATTAAAACAGTGTTTTTATGAATTCATTATCTCTTTTAGAAACATTAATGGAAGATATATAAAATTGATTTAAATAAATTATGATTTTAATTTTAATAAATTCCAAAGTAAAGAATGATAATTTTTCTTAACATTTCTTAAAACCGTAAAATCACATAACAATATTAATGATTTTCTTCGGAACAAAAATGAAATTTTTAACTGATTTATCTCCTAAAACCTTCTTTACGTCATCATTCTCCATCATCAATTTTTCAACATCTTCCTTACCTAAGTCGGCCGCTAATTTGATTTTAAATTTCATCTTACCATTGAAACTTACCGGATAATCTATCTCATCCTCAACAAGATAGCTTTCATCAAGAACAGGAAATGGTTCAAATTCAACAGAATCATTATTTCCCAGCAAATTCCATACCTCTTCGCAAATATGTGGCGCATATGGTGAGATAATAACAGCCAAAGGTTGCAAAATATTGCGTTTATTACATTTTAATTTCTGGAATTCGTTCACAGCAATCATAAATGATGATACAGAAGTGTTGAAAGAAAAATTCTCAATATCGAAATTCACCTTCTTTATTAAGGTGTGAAGGATTTTATATTCCTCTTTTGTTGGCTCTTCATCAGAAACAGAGAAATTATCACCATCGAAATACAAATTCCAGAATTTTTTCAGAAAACCATAAACGCCGCTAAGACCTTGTGTGTTCCAAGGTTTGGATTGTTCTAATGGACCAAGGAACATTTCGTACAATCTTAAACCGTCTGCTCCATATTCATTACAGATATCATCTGGGTTGACGACATTGTATTTTGATTTGGACATCTTTTCTACTTCACGACCTGTGATGTATTTTCCATCTTCCAAAATAAATTCAGCATCAGCATAATCTGGTCTCCAAGCTTTGAAAGCTTCAGTATCTAATTCGTCTGTTGTTCCTTTTAATAAAGAAATATCTACGTGAAGGGATTGAATATCTCCCAAAAATAGAACATTATCCAACATTTCCACATCAGAAGAATTAATATTTAATTCTTTAAGTTTGTTATAATATATAATTCCTAACTCATCTAATTCGTGAGGAATTTCAACTTCATTGTAATAAAAATCTAAACCTCCATTTTTAAAATCATCCTTAACAGCTTTATCTGCGACTTGTTTTTTATAATGAGAAATTGCGTCAGCATATTTTTTTGATACAAATAGGTTATCAGGTAAAATGAGATTAGAATCTTTCAAATCATATTTAATATCTGAAGGGTAGTCAGGAAGTAATTTATATACAAACGCACTCATCCCCAAAATCATCCCTTGATTAATTAATTTTTGGAAAGGCTCATTTTGTTCAATATAACCTCTGTCTTTCAAAAACATATTCCAAAAACGGGAATATAGCAAATGTCCGGTCGCGTGTTCACTTCCTCCTATGTATAAATCTACCTGTCCCCAATAATCTGCCAATTCTTTTTTTACAAAAACCTCATCATCATTTGGATCCATATATCTTAGGAAATACCATGAACTTCCTGCCCAACCCGGCATTGTAGATAATTCTAACGGGAAAACCGTTTTTTCGTCAATTAAATTAGTATCCACAACTTTTTGATTTGCTTCGTCCCATGCAAAAGTTTTTGCATTTCCTAGTGGCGGATCTCCGTCTTCAGTTGGCAAATATTTTTCAACTTCAGGAAGTTCCAAAGGCAACGCAGAAGTTGGTAATGTGTAAGGCATTCCATCCTTATAATATATAGGAACAGGTTCTCCCCAATATCTTTGTCTTGAAAAAATCGCATCACGCTGTCTGTAGTTCGTTGTTCCGTGACCAATTCCTTTTTTCTCAATGGCTGCAATAATCGCTGCTTTTGCATCATTATAATTAAGACCGTTTAAGAAATCCGAATTCACGCAAACAGAATCTTTAGAATCAAAAGAAGCTTCCTGAACATCTTCGTCAGTTTCTACAACTTTTTTAATTTCTAAATTAAATTTCTTCGCAAATCTGTGATCACGTTCATCATGTGCGGGAACAGCCATTACAGCTCCTGTTCCGTAACCCATCAGAACATAATCTGAAATATAGATCGGCATTTTTTCTCCACTGAACGGATTGATCGCATAACTTCCCGTGAAAGCGCCTGAAACGTTTTTCACGTCAGACATTCTGTCTCTTTCAGATTTTTTGGAAGTTTCTTCAATATAAGTATCTACTTCAGCTTTTTGTTCTGCCGTAGTAATTGTTTCTACTAAAGGGTTTTCAGGAGCCAGCACCATAAAAGTTGCTCCGAAGATCGTATCAGGTCTTGTCGTGAAAACCTCAACGATTTCGTCATGACCTTCAACATTGAACTTCACCTGTGCCCCCTGAGATTTTCCGATCCAGTATTCCTGAGAATCTTTCAACGGCTGTGGCCAATCCAAAGTTTTAAGACCCTGCAACAATCTTTCGGAATATGCAGAAATTCTCATACTCCACTGCATCATTTTCTTTTGAAAAACAGGAAAACCTCCTCTTTCGGATTTTCCGTCTTTTACCTCATCATTTGCTAAAACTGTTCCTAATGCGGGACACCAGTTTACAGTCGTTTCTGCTCTGTAGGCTAAACGGTAATTTAAAAGGATGTCTTCTTTATCCATTTCAGAAGCTTCTTTCCATTCTTCTGCCGTGAAATTCAATTCGTCGTTCTGATTGGCATTTAAACCCTCTGTTCCTTTTTCTTCAAAACGTTTAATCAAAGAAGAAATGGGCTCTGCTTTGTCTGTATCTTTATTATACCATGAATGGAACAATTCAATGAAAATCCATTGTGTCCATTTATAATAAGAAGCGTCGGAAGTTCTTACTTCCCGGCTCCAGTCGAAAGAGAAACCGATTTTTCTCAGCTGCTCTTCGTATCTTGTAATGTTTTGTTCAGTCGTGATCGCAGGATGCTGTCCTGTTTGAATAGCATACTGTTCAGCAGGAAGTCCGAAACTGTCATAACCAACCGGGTGGAGCACATTAAAACCTTGATGTCTTTTATATCTTGCATAAATGTCGGAAGCAATATATCCAAGCGGATGACCTACGTGAAGTCCTGCCCCGGAAGGATACGGAAACATATCGAGAACATAAAATTTGGGTTTGTCTGTGTTATTGGAAGTTTTGTACGTTTGGTTGTCTTCCCAGTATTTCTGCCACTTTTTTTCTATCTGCTGATGATCGTAAAACATTCTATGAAGTAAGAATTAATAATGATTTTTTTTTAGATTCACAAAGTTAAGATTTTGAGAGGAAATGACAACTTTAAATTTAACACTATTAATTTTCGAGTCCTTTCTCTTTATTCTTTTATCTTACATGCTTTATTTATCTTTGCAAAAAATCGCAAGTGGCAGAAATTTCTATAATCACACCGAACTATAATTCTTCAAAATATCTGAATGAAACCATCCAATCTGTTCTCAATCAAACTTTCCAGGATTGGGAATGGCTGATTACTGATGATTGTTCGACAGATAATTCGGTGGAAATTTTAGGAAAACAAAGCGATCCGAGAATAAAAGTTTTCAAAGCTGAGAAAAACGGAGGCGCCGGACACGCAAGAAATATTTCCCTTGAAAATGCGACAGGAAGATTCATTACTTTTCTGGATGCAGATGATTTTTGGGAACCCAATTTCCTTGAAGAAATGGTCAATTTTATGAAGTCCGAAAATGCAGAATTGGCTTATTCCACTTATTCTCGTTGTGATGAGAATCTAAATCCTACAAAAATTGGTGATTTTGAAGCAGACACCATTGTGACCTTCAGTAACCTTTTGAAGACCTGCCGATTATCGCTTTTATCATCTATGTATGATTCTGAAAGAGTGGGGAAATTCTATTTTCCGGAAGGTACAAAACGTGAAGACCACGTGATGTGGCTGGAACTATTAAAAAAAATCCCACAAGGAAAACCTCTGCAAAAAACTTTATCAAAATACCGAATGCTTCCCAACAGCGTTTCAAGGAATAAATCAAATATTATGAAAGATCAATATCTGGTTTATAAAAATTATATGAAATTTTCAACTTTGAAATCTTTGTATTATACAGCCAATTGGGCTTTTAACGGATTTATGAAATATTCTAAACTATTCAATTAATGGAATATTCAAAGGAATTTAAAGCCGCGCTCAGTCAGTTTTCGCATTCGGAAAAGGATAAGTTGATTTTCAGATTACTGAAGAAAGACAAATTACTGTCCAAGAAATTGTATTTTGAGCTTATCGATGAGGAAACAACAGATGACAAGCGCAACACAATGGAAGCTTACATCAAGGAAAGAATCTTAGAAATATCAAAGTACATAGGCAATCCGAAATATTTCCTGGTTTTAGTACGAAAATTAAGCGCTGAAATCACAGAACATGTCAAAGTGACAACGGATAAATTTGGAGATGTTTATTTGAATTTATTTTTGATTAATGAAATTTTGGGACACAACGATAAATTACAAAAACAGAGATTCGATGCGGTTTATAAACTTTACATTTACCTTATCAACAAGATTTTCAAAGCCTTAATTCAAATTAAAAAATTGGATGAAGATTATTGGTTGGAATTTGACGAAATTCTATCAGATATCGATTCCAAAATCCATAATAATCTTTATTTTGAAAAGCTTTGCATCAATAACGGTTTAGATTTCAACTGGCTGAAATGTGAAAATATCCCAGACCATTTTGAATTGATTGTGAAGGAGATAAAAAGTCAGGGATTTTTGAAATAGGATTTTTAACCACAAAGACGCAAAGTTTTCACAAAGAACACAAAAATTACAGCTCAATTCGTTGTGAACTTTGCGACAAGCCTTGTGAGCATCGTGTTTAAGTCGACGATGTTTTGTTCAAAATCTTCTTTACAATAATCTCCGTCGCATCAGGCTGAGAATTCACAAAATTGTAAGCATTTTCGGACATCTGTTTCAGGAAAGATTTCTCTTCATCCTCTGTCTGCGAATCTTTATTAATCAATTCTGTGATAAAAGCTGAAGCCGCAACAAAGTCGTCAAAACATTTGGCTCCTTTCGCCTCAATCAGTGTATCTGCCTCCGGGTTCTTCTTGTACTGATTTCCAAAAATCACCGGAACACCATAGACCGCCGCTTCCAGAATATTATGCAAACCAGCCGAATGAAATCCGCCTCCCACAACCGCAAGATCCGCATAAGAATACAATTTGGAAAGTTTCCCGATACTATCTATGATGAGAGTTTGAGAGTTTGAGAGTTCAGGGATATGAGAATTTGTAAGGGAACTGTATAATATAGCATTCGGAAATAATTTCTGCAGATGCGGAACCCTGTGCAAATCGTGAGGAGCAATGATGAGTTTCATTTTGGGAAGTTTTTTTGCCACAACCTGAGCAATATCTTCCTCTGCCTGCCAACTGCTTCCGAAGACAATCAGCTTTTGGTCCGCTTTGAATTCTTCTATGAATTCCAGGTGATTATCTCTGTCTAAAAATTGTTTCACCCGGTCAAATCGTGTATCACCAGAAACCGTAGAATTGGTCAATCCTATTTTTTTTGCCAAAGCCTGTGATTTGATAGTCTGATGAAAAAACCAGTCGATGTTTTGACGAAGCTGTTTTGCAAACCATTTTCCATAACTTTCAAAAAAAACCTGATGCTCATAAAACAAAGCCGAAATCACATAGATTTTCACGCCCCGATTCTTCAACTCTTCCAGAAGATTGTACCAATAATCATATTTAACCGTGAAGAAAATCTCCGTCTCAAAAGAGGAAACAAAGTCTTTCACATCTTTTTTTCTGTCAAAAGGCAAATAGCAGACAGCATCAGCAATCTGTTTTCTTTTCTTCACATTCTCATAACCGGAAGGCGAAAAAAACGTCACTAGAGTCTTATGTTCCGGGAATTGTTCCTTCAGCTTTTCAAGAACCGGAAGTCCCTGCTCATACTCGCCAAGACTTGCAGCGTGCATCCAAAGCACTTTTTGTCCCTGGATGCTGTCTAGAACGATTTTAAGAGATTCTTTTCTTCCCCGGACTCCTTTTTTTGTTTTGGAATCGAAGAGTGAGAAGACTTTCATCCCGAAAATCATTAAGTGAACGAAAAGATTGTATAGAGATTTCATCTTTTATTTTTCTACTGCAAATCTATCATTATTTGTTGAAGGATTCGATATGACGAGAAATTCCAAATTAACATCTGATTGATTTTCTATCAGGTGATTTCTATTTGGCGAGATATGAAATCCCGAGTTTTCAGCAACCTCGAAAACTTCTCCATCAACAGTAAACGTTGCTTTTCCTTTTAAAATAAAGAAAAACTGTTGGGCGTTTTTATGGAAATGCAATTGCTCTTTTGAATTTGGAGGCATCGTTTCCTGCTTAATGGAAAGATTATTTGAGTTAAGCAAAACCCAACTGTCGCAGTTTCCACCCCAGATATAATGTTCTGTATTTTGTTTTGATTTTATCATAGTTTGTTTTTGATTAAGACAAATTTAAAGATTAGAAATTATAAACCGTAACTTTGTCATTCTGAAAGAATCTCAACAGTCTAGATTCCTCGGGAATGACAATATTGGATTTTGCAAACTGTTGTTTTTATGTTGAATCCGCAGCCCAACTTGAGCGGAAATCCTTTTTATGCAGTGGAGTGAAAAGATTGACTTCGTCGAACCACTTCGTTAGGTTTGGGAGCGGAAGGCGGAAATAGCTGCCATAATTATTGAAATAAACGGGAAGTGAAAAATTAACATAAAAAAGTTTTTAAATATTTGCCACTCAAAATAAAATCCCTATATTTGCAGTCTGAAAATAAAAAGATAATTACGAACTAAATATATTAGTGATGAGTAAAAGAACATTCCAACCATCTGAAAGAAAAAGAAGAAACAAGCACGGTTTCCGTGAAAGAATGTCTACACCAAACGGAAGAAGAGTGTTGGCAGCTAGAAGAGCGAAAGGCAGAAAGAGCTTAACTGTTAGTGCATCTCGCGCTAAGAGATAATTTTCTTTAATTATCATATACAAAAAATGCTTGAAAAATTTTCAAGCATTTTTTGTTGTTAAAATTTCCCAAAAGTAAAAGCGGAAAAATAAGTTTTTGCTATTTTTGACTTTCACAAACTTTCAATTTTCTAATTATGCCGCACAGAAATGATCCGGGTATCGATATTATAGATTTGAGCAATGCTAAGATTGTACAGAAAAACTTTACCGTCCTGAATGATGTTGATCTTCATATCAAAAAAGGAAAATTCTGTTATCTGATCGGGAAAACAGGTTCCGGGAAAAGCTCTCTTCTGAAAGTCCTTTACGGGCAACTTCCCTTGCAAGGCGGAAGCGGACAAGTCGCAGGTTTTGATTTGAAGAAACTGAAACAATCTGACGTTCCAAACCTAAGAAGAAAATTAGGAATTGTTTTCCAGGATTTTCAGCTTTTGCCGGATAGAAATATTGAAAAAAATCTTCTTTTTGTCCTCCAGGCAACCGGCTGGAAAGACAAACATAAAATGGAAGCAAGAATTGATGAAGTCCTGTCCAGCGTTGGGATGAAAACAAAAAAACACAAGATGCCACATCAGCTTTCCGGTGGTGAGCAGCAACGTGCCGCGATTGCAAGAGCTTTGTTAAATCATCCAGAATTGATTCTTGCAGATGAGCCAACAGGAAATCTTGACCCGGAAACGTCAAACGATATTATGACGCTTCTTAAAAATCTAGCGGAAGAAAACCATTGTGCAGTTGTAATGGCGACACACGATTATCATATGATTCAGAATTATCCCGGCGAAGCCATCCGGTGCGAAAACGGACAGGTTTCTGTTCTGGACACAGCGGAATTATTCGAATAAAAAAAATTATTAGTTATAGATAAAAAAGCTCTCTGAAAATTCAGAGAGCTTTTTTGTTGAATATATGGAAATCTTTTGTCAGCTCAAGATATTCATCGGAATAAACTCTTGGTGACTTTTCAATAACAAAATTCTCTTTTTTAGTTCCCGATTGTTGGAATGAATATTCTAAAACTACTCTTTTCGGTTCAGCCGTTTCGATTCCTTTAATAATGACCTTTCTTTTGAGAAACAGATTATTATTAAGACAAATCTGAGTGAATTGTTTTTCGGAATCAATAGGAATAACAACAGAAAACAAACCTTCATCAGAAAGTAATTGTGAAGCCTTCTGGATCAAATCAGAGAAATCCAACTCCAATCTTTGTCTTGCCAGGATATCTTTGTCAGAGCTGTTAATTTCAAAATAAGGCGGATTCGAAATAATTAAATCAAATTTTTCCCCGGTTTCAAATTGTTTAAAATCCTGAAGTTGACTTTTGATTCTATCTGAAAAAGGAGAATTTAAAAAATTAGTTTGAGAGATATTAACAGCTTCGGAATTAATATCAATGGCTAAGATATTGGCATCAGGATTTCTCTGAGCCAGCATCAGGGAAATAATTCCGGTTCCGGTTCCGACTTCCAGAATTTGTTTTGCTCCCATCACATCAGATAAAACACCTAACAAAACGGCGTCTGTCCCAACCCGGAAAACATCAGAACTCTGCAGGATGTCGAATTGCTTAAATCGAAACGATTTCATCTAAAGATTGGAAGGCATTGAGATAGTGAAAATCGCTCCTTTGTCAATAGTTGAAATCACTGTAATCGTTCCGTTATAGTCTTCAACCATTCGTTTCACCATTGTTAGTCCGATTCCCATTCCACTGTTTTTTGACGTGAAATTCGGGTCGAAAATTTTGTCGAGTTGATCCGCCGAGATTCCTATGCCATTATCTTCCACTGTGATTCGGATTCGTTTTTCAATTTTCTCCAGATCAACATTAATGACCGATTTTCTACCATCCGCTTTGGCCTGACTGGCATTGGTTACAAGGTTGGTAATGATTCTTGTCAGATAATCCCTGTCGATCTTCATCATTATGTTGTCATGGTTGGCATGGACAAAAATATTTTCATCACTGAAGATCGTCAGAACATTTTTGATTTCTTTATTAAGATTGATTTCCTCATCATTTCTTTTAGGCAGTTGTGCAAACTCCGAAAAAGCACTTGCTACTCTACTGATAACATCAATTTGCCCGATGATTACTTCACTTAGATTTTTAACTTTCATTTCGTTATTCGGATCATTGGGATCAAATTTTCTTTCAAAATTCTGCATCATCAGTTTCATAGGCGTCAGAGGATTTTTAACTTCGTGTGCCACTTGTTTTGCCATCTCTTCCCACGCGGATTGTTTTTCGATATAGCTAAGACGTTCCCTTTGGTCAGCAATTTCAGAGATCATTTTATTATAAGCTTTTACCAATGCGTTTAGCTCATCGTTCTTATAGTATTTAATCGGCTGGAGATTTTTATCAAACAGATTAATCCTGCTAATCATAGATGTGAAACGTGTAATTGCCTCTGTTAGGTTATTTGAAATAATCCAGCTAAACCAGATACTGAACAGAATAATCAAAAGATTAACACCGATGATGTATGCAAAATAATGTTTGAAAACCTCCATATAAGCACTCTCATTGTGGTAATAGGGGAAATAAACATAGGCAATATCTTCCAGCATGTTATTCTTCAGCACCATATAAGAAGAGACAATTGTCGCTTTCAATCTATCATCATAGGATTTATCATCATATTGTTTTCCGTTTTTTCTGATCGCCTTGATGACATCAGCAGGCATTTTTTTCTGGATGACAAGATTCGGTTCCTTGTTGGATAAAAGGTAATTCCCTTTCAGATCATAGATGATAATATCGTGTTTGTTGATATCGGCAATCTCATAGATTTCGTTTTCAAGAATTTTAGGAATGTCATTAGTTTCTACCTGAGAATGACTAAGTGCATAATCCAGAGAAGACATCAGCGCTTCGGATTTATTCTGCATATCCGTTTTGCTTTGCATCTTGGCATTGTCACGCAAAATCACAAACGACAAAGCAGCCGAAGTGATAACACTTAGGAAGCAAATCGCTAAAAATCCAATAAAAACCCTATTTCTTAACCGGTAACCTTTATAATCACTTAATGGCATTTTGCTTTTTCAAAAGTTTCGCAACATATTTCCCAATGATGTCGAATTCCAGATTCACCACATCACCTATTTTCAAATGCTTCATATTTGTAAACTCCCACGTGTAGGGAATTATTGCAACAGAAAACCTATTTGTATCGCTCTCGGCAACCGTCAGACTCGTTCCGTTTACAGTAACAGAACCTTGCGGAACCGTTGTATATTCTGTAGTTTCTTCGTAAGAAATTGTAATAAAGTAACTTCCATTCTGGTCTTCGATACTTTCTACAACTCCGGTTTTGTCAACGTGACCCTGAACGATATGACCATCCAATCTTCCTTCGAATTTCAAACAGCGTTCCAAATTCACTTCCGTTCCCACATTCCAAAAATTAAGATTGGTTTTTTCCAGTGTTTCGTTGATCGCCGTTACCTTGTAAGAATCGCTGTTGATTTCCACAACAGTCAGGCAACAGCCGTTATGAGCCAGGCTTTGGTCGATTTTCAACTCCTGTGTGAAAGGACAACTCAGTACAAAATCGATATTACTTTCGTTCTTGTCAATTTTCTCTACTTTTCCCGTTGCTTCAATTATTCCTGTAAACATTCTTTTATTTTTTATTGATTTTTTTAGGAGCTTAATCCCGCTTTCCGTTGCAATCTTTTCCTTTTCAAAGAAAAGAAAAAGGATTTCCACTACAATCGGGGCTATGGCATTTGTCATCAATATAACATTTAGTTATAGAACTAGTATGCAACCAACCTAAAAAAACCTAAATTTGTAAAATTCTTTTAAATGTCAAAGATAAACAAATGAGCTCCAAACATCATAAAATCAGAGTAGGAATTTCAATCGGCGATTTCAACGGAATCGGACCCGAGATTATTCTGAAATCTCTGAAAGACAAAACCATTACGGATTTCTTCACGCCGGTTATTTTTGGATCAGGTAAATTATTTACTTATCAGAAAAACGTTTTCAAATTGCAGACGAATTTTAATTATATCAATTCTGCAAAAGAAGTTCAGGGTGGGAAAATCAATATGGTAAACCTTACAAAAGAGAATAGTAATATAGAATTTGGTGTTCCTACAGAAGAATCCACAAGAATGGCGATCGATTCTTTGGAAGCTGCAACAGAAGCTCTACTTAAAAATGAAATCGATGTTTTGGTAACCGCTCCTATCAATAAGGATGAGATGATGAAGTACGGCTTTGCTCACGCCGGACACACAGGCTATTTTGAAGAGAAAGCGCAGAAAAAAGCGGTAATGTTTATGGTAACAGACGATCTGAAAGTTGCTGTTTCCACGCATCACATTCCAGTTGCTGATATTGCAAAAAACATTTCGAAAGAAAAAATCAAGAAGCAGATCAGACAATTGATAACAACTTTGAAGGAAGACTTCTGCGTACAAAAACCAAAAATTGCAGTTTTAGGACTTAATCCTCACGCTGGCGACGGCGGCGTCATCGGCAAAGAAGAAATTGAAATCATACAACCTGCCATTAAAGAACTTTTTGAAACTGGCGCTCTGGCTTTTGGTCCGTATCCTGCCGACAGCTTTTTCCAGCCGGAAAAATACAAGGCTTTTGATGCAGTTTTGGCAATGTATCACGACCAGGGATTAGCACCTTTCAAAACCATTGCTTACGAAGAAGGCGTCAATTACACTGCCGGCTTACCTTTTATCAGAACTTCGCCGGATCACGGTGTTGCTTATGACATCGCAGGGAAAAACCTGGCTGATGAAACTTCTTTTTCGGAAGCTATTTTTACAGCCATCAGGATTTTTAAGAACAGAACCGAATATCGGGAACTGATGGAAAACCAGCTTCGTCCAAAAGCCATGCATATTAATAACGGCGTGGATGAAGACCTTCCAACCGAAGCTGAGTAAACAAAAATATTGGAAGTAATTTTTTGCATTTCAAGTATTTCCAAAAAACATTTTGTTATTTAAAAAAATTAAATTATTTTTGCACACCATTTTTTATGGACAGATTTAGAAACTACGATATTGCTTTTTCTGGTCTTAAAACCGGAAAGCACGATTTCAAATTCGAAATCAATCAGGAGTTCTTTGATTTATTTGAGACTGAACAAGAGTTTTTTAACCCAAAAATTGATGTGGATGTTCACTTGGACAAACACACCACATTTTTGGAATTCTATATCAACGTTTCAGGAACAGTTCAATTGATTTGCGACATCAGCAATGATGAATTTTCTGAAAACATTGAGAATGATCTGAAGGTTCTTGTAAAATTTGGTGAAGAATATGATGATAGTAATGAAGATATTATCACGATTCCTCAAAAAGATAGCGAGTTCAACATAGCCAATCTTGTATATGAAGCCGTTGTTTTATCGATCCCGATGAAAAAACTGGCGCCATCCGTAAGAGACAATGATGAATATCAAAAACTCCTTGACCAATACAGTCCAAAAGAAATTGAAGAAGAGGAAGAACAAAGCACCGATCCAAGATGGGAAGCTTTGAAAAAGTTAAGAGACAATAATTAAGTATAACTATAATTCGTTTGAATTTTTAAAATAATCAACAATGGCACATCCTAAGAGAAGACAGTCGTCTACAAGAAGAGATAAAAGAAGAACTCACTACAAAGCTGTAGCGCCTCAATTAGCAAAAGACGCTACTACTGGTGAATTGCATCTTTATCACAGAGCTCACTGGCATGAAGGAAAACTTTACTACAAAGGAAAAGTTGTATTAGAGAAAACTGTAGAAACAACAGAAGAAAACTAAGATTTATCTTCCGATAATCTTATACACAACATAAAAAACCACTCGGATTTTATCAATTTGGGTGGTTTTTTATTATATTTGGCGTTCAAAACAATTTAAAAATTTTATGGATATAAAAGACATTCAGAATCTTGTAAGATTTGTTGCAAAGGCAGGTGTTTCCGAAGTAAAGTATAAAAACAAAGACTTCGAAATCTATATCAAAACTCCACTTGGAGGAGAACCTGTAAGTTATGTAACTCCTCAAGTTGCTTACCAGGCTCCTGTTTCCGCACCAGTTGCAAATACAGGATCTGCTCCTGCAGCTTCTGAAGCAACAAGCTCTGCTGATGACAGCAAATATATTACAATCAAGTCTCCAATGATTGGTACTTTCTACAGAAAGCCATCTCCGGATAAAGACGTTTTTGTAAATGTTGGTGATGCTGTAACAGAAGGAAAAGTAGTTTGCGTGATCGAAGCAATGAAGCTTTTCAACCAAATTGAATCAGAAGTTAGCGGAAAAATCGTGAAAATATTGGTTGATGACGCTTCACCTGTAGAGTATGATCAGCCATTATTCTTAGTTGATCCATCTTAAGGAATTTTAAGGTAAAAGATTATAAATTTTAGATGAAATTCTTTCGTTTAAAATTAATTTAAAATTCAAAATTTATAATTTCGAACAGATGTTCAAAAAAATATTAATCGCAAACCGTGGTGAGATCGCAATGCGGATCTTGCGTACGGCAAAAGAAATGGGGATCAAAACGGTTGCTGTTTATTCGACAGCAGATAAAGACAGTCTTCACGTGCGTTTTGCAGACGAAGCTGTTTGTATTGGTCCACCAATGAGTAAGGACTCTTATCTCAAAATCCCTAATATCATTGCTGCTGCAGAGATCACCAATGCAGACGCCATCCATCCGGGTTACGGATTCTTGTCGGAGAATGCGAATTTCTCCAGAATCTGTGCTAAAAACGGCATCAAATTCATTGGAGCTACGCCTGAGCAAATCGAGAAAATGGGAGACAAAGCTACAGCTAAAGCAACAATGAAAGCTGCTGGAATCCCATGTGTTCCAGGTTCTGACGGATTAATTGATTCTTACGAAGATGCTAAGAAAACGGCTAAAGAAATCGGTTATCCTGTCATGATCAAAGCGACTGCTGGTGGTGGTGGAAAAGGTATGAGAGCCGTTTGGAAAGAGGAAGACCTAAAAGACCATTGGGATTCTGCCATTCAGGAAGCAGTTGCTGCTTTTGGAAACGGCGGAATGTATATGGAAAAATTGATTGAAGAGCCTAGACACATTGAGATTCAGATTGCCGGAGACCAATATGGAAAAGCTTGCCATCTTTCTGAAAGAGACTGTTCTGTACAGAGAAGAAACCAGAAACTAATCGAAGAAACACCTTCTCCTTTTATGACAGATGAGCTCCGTGAAAAGATGGGAGCTGCCGCTGTAAAAGCCGCTGAGTTTATTGGTTATGAAGGTGTTGGAACCATCGAATTCCTGGTAGACAAACACAGAAATTTTTATTTCATGGAAATGAATACCAGAATCCAGGTTGAGCACCCGATTACCGAACAAGTTGTTGACTACGATTTGATCCGTGAGCAGATTTTGCTAGCATCAGGAACACCAATCAGCGGAAAAAATTACTATCCGAAGATGCATGCTATAGAATGCAGAATCAATGCAGAAGATCCTTATGCCGATTTTCGTCCATCTCCGGGAAGAATCACCGGACTGAATATTCCTGGCGGGCACGGTGTAAGAGTTGACACACACGTTTATTCGGGATATGCGATTCCACCAAACTACGATTCTATGATTGCCAAGCTTATTGTAACAGCTCAAACCAGAGAAGAAGCAATTGCAAAAATGAAACGTGCTTTGGAAGAGTTTTATATCGAAGGTGTAAAAACTACCATCCCGTTCCACAGACAATTATTGGAAAATGAAGATTTCTTAGCAGGAAATTATACTACGAAGTTTATGGAAGACTTTGTAATGGACAGAAGTTTTGATAATCATTAATCGTTTTCATTTTAATAAAATAAAAACTACTCTAGAAATGGAGTAGTTTTTTTATTTATGTAATTATAAGTTTTCATTAATTCATATCTGCAAAAATTGATAAAAGTGCAATTGGTTCATATTAAAAATCAACTATTGAAATCAAGAATAAAATACACAATTAGATATGATCTTTTGAAGAATAATATTCTTAGATTTGTAAAAAATAAAATTTATGTCAACAGCAGAAATCACAAAGAATTCTCAATATTTTATCGATCTCGAAAATCAATTTGGCGCTCACAATTACCATCCGCTTCCTGTGGTACTGGACAAAGGTGAGGGCGTCTATGTTTGGGATGTCGAAGGTAAAAAGTATTACGATTTTTTGTCTGCTTATTCCGCTGTTAATCAAGGACATTCTCATCCAAAAATTGTGGATGCTTTGGTAGAACAAGCCAAAAAATTAGCTTTGACATCAAGAGCTTTCTATAATTCTAAATTAGGAGAATACGAGAAAAAGATCACTACTTTATTTGGATTTGACAAAGTGCTTCCTATGAATTCCGGAGCCGAAGCTGTAGAAACAGCGGTTAAACTAGCCAGAAAATGGAGCTACGAAATAAAAGGCATTTCTGAAAATGCTGCTAAAATTATTGTTTGTGAAAATAATTTCCATGGAAGAACAACGACAATTGTTTCTTTCTCTAATGATCCTGATGCTAACCAAAATTATGGTCCTTTCACACCCGGATTTATAAAAATCCCTTATAACGACCTCAATTCTTTAGAAGAAGCTTTAAAAAATGATTCTGAAAATATTGCGGCATTTTTAGCAGAACCAATACAAGGTGAAGCCGGGGTTTATGTTCCTGATGAAGGATTCTTAAAAGGCGCATCGGAATTATGTAAAAAATATAATGTTCTTTTCATTGCGGACGAAGTTCAGACCGGGATTGCAAGAACAGGAAAATTAATCGCCTGTCATCATGAAAATGTTCAGCCAGACATTTTGATTCTTGGAAAAGCACTTTCCGGAGGAATGTATCCTGTTTCCGCAGTCCTTGCAAATGATGATATTATGAATGTTATCAAGCCCGGGCAACATGGTTCTACTTTCGGAGGGAATCCGATTGCCTGTGCCGTTGCTGTTGCAGCTCTTGATGTAGTTGAAGAAGAACATTTATCCGAAAGAGCTGAGGAATTGGGTCAACTTTTCCGTTCTGAGATTGAAAAATTAATTCAGAAAACAGATCTGATCACAAAAGTTCGTGGAAAAGGATTATTGAATGCTATTCTAATCAATGATACGCCTGACAGCAAAACAGCCTGGAATCTTTGTTTAAAGTTAAAAGAAAATGGACTTCTTGCAAAACCTACGCACGGCAACATCATCAGATTGGCACCGCCTTTGGTCATTAGTGAGGAACAATTGATGGATTGTGTGAAAATCATTGAGAAAACCGTTTTAGAGTTTTAAATCATGACCCTTTCACTTGCTGTCATCACCTATAATGAGGAAAACAATATTGTCCGTCTTCTGAATGCTCTAGAAGATATAGTGGATGAAATTATTATTGTTGACAGTTTCTCGACTGACAAAACAAAACACATCTGCACAGAATATCCAAAAGTAAAGTTTTTCGAAAAAAAATTTGTGGGATATGGCGAACAAAAGAATTATGCCTTAAATCTCTGTACAATGGATTGGGTTCTTTTTCTTGATGCTGATGAAGTTCCCAATGAATGGCTGAAAAAATCTATAAAGACAGTTATAGAATCTTCTAATGCTGCATATAATGTATATAAAGCGAAATTCATTAATCATTTAGGAATTCATATCATTCGGCACGGAGGTTGGGGAAATGTGATGCGTGAAAGACTTTTTAAAAGGAATAGCGCAAAATATTCTAATGACAAGGTGCACGAATTTCTCATCACTTCGGAAAAAGCCGGAGTCTTGGAGGGAAACATTGATCATTATACTTACAGATGCATCCACCATCACGTCACGAAAATCAATACCTATTCTGATATGATGGCTGAAAAAATGTTTGAGAGTGGCAAAAAGATAAACCGCCTCAAAATTATTTTTAATCCGATTTTTGAATTTAATAAAGTCTTCTTTTTTAAATTTGGTTTTCTGGATGGATTTGCTGGGTTTTACGTTGCAAAAACACTTGCTTACTACACCTTTCTTAAATACATCAAATTGAAAGAAAAAGTGAAACTGAAACAGTTGGGAATGAATAATGTATACTCAGCATGATTTGGCTTTATGTTTTTTTGGCTTTAGGAATATTCGTCACTGTATACTTTAGACTTTACCTTTTTGCGGTTCCAAAGAATAGATTGACCATTCTGATGTATCATCAAATCGAAAAAGACGGTGCAGAAGAACTAACCATAAGTCCTGAAAACTTAGAAAAGCAATTTTCTTATCTCAGTCAAAATCATTTTAATTCTATTTTTTTCAGTGAAATCAATCAGACTTGCAGTAAAAAAATCATTCTAACCTTTGATGACGGGTATGAAAACAATGCTCAATATCTTCCTTCATTATTAGAAAAATACCATCTCAAGGCAACGATTTTTATTCCTACAAAATTTATTCAGCAAGGTTATAAATCATATAAAATGATGACTTTTGAAGATATTCGGAATTTGGATAGAAAAAAAATTGAAATTGCGCTTCACAGCCATAGTCATGATAATTTTAAGAATTTTAGTTTAGATTTTATCGAGAATGATCTGAAAGAGCATATGAATATTCTTGATGAAGAAAAAATAATTTACTCTAAAGTTTTGGCATATCCTTATGGTGGTTATCCTAAAAACGATCCAAAAAAATCTGACCTGTTTCAGCTTTTAAAAAATTTAGGAATCGAATTTGCTGTTAGAATAGGAAATAAAATTAATTATCTCCCGGCAAAAGAGCCTTACGAATTGTGCCGAATTGATATAAAGGGAAATGAGTCTCTTTTAAAATTCAAATTAAAACTTATCTTTGGCAGGCTAAAGATTTTTTAAAAGTGTTCGGATGGCATTATTGGGATTTAGAAAATGTAGCGATGGAAGTAAGTGGCTTAATCATAACATATAACGAGCAGAATAACATACGCGAGGTAATAGAATGTTTTGACTTTTGTGATGAAATTATTGTTGTTGATTCTTTCAGCACAGATCAAACTGTGGAAATTGCCCGTACATTTCCGAAAGTTAAAATTATTCAGAATAAATTTGAAGATTTTACAAAACAAAGAAATCTCGCTTTGGATGCTGCAAAGAATGATTGGGTTCTATTTTTGGATGGTGATGAGAGAATCACGCCGAAATTAAGAAAGGAAATTTTGAAAACTGTAGAAAACCCGAATGCAAAAGATGCTTACTATTTTTACAGAACATTCTTTCTAGGCAGGAAAAAAATCAATTTTTCAGGAACTCAGAATGACAAAAATTTTCGCTTGTTCAGAAAGTCGAAAGCGCATTATTCCGAAAATAAAAAAGTGCATGAGACTTTGGAAGTCAACGGAACTGTTGGCGTTTTAAGACACAAACTTCTTCATTATTCTTTTGAAAATTATGATCAGTTCAAAAATAAAATGCTGTCTTACGGCAGATTAAAAGGTAAGGAACTTCAACTGAAGGGTGAAAAATATAACTTCATTATACAATGGAGCAAAGTTATTTTCAAATTCTTTAAAACTTACTTTATAAAACTTGGAATATTGGATGGCATCAATGGGTTGAAAATCAGCTACCTTCAAAGTGTGTACGTCTACGAAACTTATAGAACTTTGAAACAGTAATTCAACTTTTCAAGAGTTTATTTGTTAATATAGAGAGGTTTTTTGTTCTTATAAAATTGATCAACTAAGTTTTTGAGCTTTCTTTGGGTACTTGATTCCTTAACCTTTACTGGAATTTTACTGAAATCAATTTGTCTGATCTTTTCAACAATTTCATCCAAAGAATAATTTTTCATAAAAATTTCTTTCAAAAAATGGCTGATAATCTGGTTCCATTCTGGTTTATTTCCCCAATAATGACCAACAACTTTATCCGCAGGTTTCAGTTTTGAAAATTCATTGAGTCCCAAAGAAAATGCAAACTGTTCTATCAATCTTCTTGTCACACCGTCCGCACACATCGCATCATTAATCCCTAAAGTTAAATCGAGACAACCAAAATGTTTTGGAGAAATCCCGATTAGACCAGCATTCCACATTGTAGAGTTGTTATCTATTTTGACATTAAAATAGGACTTTCCTTTCATTTGTTTCCACATCAGTCTTTCGGTTTTTGATGAAAGAGCCGATAGCTTTCCTTCTGCTACGTGCATAAAATTTTGTCCATTTTTCATTCCATCACGTAGAGAATTCATATTCTGATAAAAAAAAGTATCACCATCCAAATATAGAATAGAGTCTGACGGATATTTTTCGGCAACTAATTGTAGCGCTTTGATTTTCACCCTCCAAAAAAATTGATATTTACCTTCCCACTCTTTTATTAGTGCACGGCTAATTGGTAATATTTCTATCTTATCCTGAAAAGAAGCAAATAATGATGGATCTTCTGCAACCACGATAATCCTGTCTTCAGTATTTTTATGCGCAAAGGCAGTATACGCTGAAAAATAGACTTGCTGGTAATTTTCCAGGTTGCTGCCAAATACTAAATATACAATATTCATATATTGATAAAATTTTTACTGATTAATAAATCTTCTTATCTTCTTATAAGGTCAAATTTAGTAAAAACCTCCAGATCTCAACTTTTTTAGCTTGATATATTTTTATTATATTGCGTCATAAAATATCCAGCAATTATGGTTATCTGCATAATGTTTGTTTTTATGTATTAAACAAATTTTAAAAAGATTAATTCGCTGCCTAATAAAATGAACAATCATCTACTGATAAGTCTAATCATTCCTTGTTACAATGCAGAGAGGTCTTTGGAAAAATGCCTGACTAGTGTTATTAATCAATCTTATAGCAATTTAGAAATTATTATTATTGATGATGGTTCTACAGACGGGACTTCAAAAATCTATGAATATTTCCAAATTAAAGATAAAAGAATAAAAATTTTTAAGCAAGCTAATTCCGGCGTATCAAAAGCGAGAAATAAAGGAGTAAAATCGGCTACTGGCGAATATATTTGTTTTGTGGATTCTGATGACTGGGTAGAACCGGATTATTGTTCAGAGTTGTATCATTTACTTGTTAATGAACATGCAGATATTTCTATTATAGAAGCATCATATGAGGATGAAGATGGAAACATTGTATTCAACAAACCGATTTCGCAGGAGAAAATATTTGATGGAAACAGAGCTTTGATACTTTTATTAGAAGATGAGGAAATCCAAAGCCATCCCTGGGGAAAATTATACAAAGCCGTTTTTTTCAAGAACGTAAACTTTCCTGAAAATCTTAAAAGCTTTGAAGACTATTCCACGCTTTTCAAAATATTTCATAAAACAACGAAAGTCGCTAAATCCAATAAAAAACTTTACCATTACATTCAACGGGAAGACAGTCTTTCCCATAATCTTTCGCCCGAGACTGCTTATTTTTTTTATTTGGCGATTATGGAGGTATTCAGATTTTGGCAGAGTTCAGAAACAATCGGAAATCAAAGTAAGATCAGCAAAAATATAATTAGAAAACTGTTGATGGTACTGAAAAGAATTATCAGAAATACTTCGGTAAATCAAATGAAATTAGAAAAAGAGGAAATTCGCAAGTCATTCTATTCATTCCTGAAATATCCAATAAGAGATATCGGTATAGAGTATTATCTCTATTTGAGATTATATTATTATTACCCCAATTTATACGCAAAATTAATTTCTAAATAATGATATCTAACAATCGTTACTTTTGTGTTTAACCCATTTTAGCTGATAGAACTAAAGAAGAATTATTTTCTGAAATCATTTTGATATTTTGGCAAAAACAAAAGAAATAGACTGATCATCCATTTGAAAATTCGCCAAGCTACTGGATATTTTTTTATATGTAAAACCTGTTTCATTCTTTTTGCTCGCATTTCCTGAGTTAATTTTGCATCTTCTTTGAATGCAGAAAAATATTTGTTCAGTGTTTTCTCTCGTTCCTGATTGTAAACAGGTAGATTTTCCGATTTAGCAGAAATACCTGAAAAATCATAATAACAAATTATTTCGTTTAAGTATTTGTGAGAGACATTGTAAATAGAAATTAGAATAATAAAAAACTCCCAATCTGCACAAATTTTATAATTCTCATTATAAAAAAAATAGTCACTGAATAAAGATCTCTTGATGAAAGCCGCCTGATGATTAAGACCACCATCATAGAAGAAGCCAAACGTTAAATTGTTCGGAGACTTTATCACCTTTCTGTAACCTTTATCTTCATTAAAGAAAACGGAATCTCCATATAGAATGCCAATACCAGAATCAAATTGATTCTTTACTTTTTCCAGAACAAATTCATCATAAAAAAAATCGCCACTATTCATAAAAATAACGTAATCACCAGTCGCTTTACGAATTCCTTTATTCATAGCATTATAAACACCAGAATCTTTCTCAGACACCCAATAATTGATTTGATGATTTTGCTCTATCAACTCTTTGCATCCGTCTGTGCTTCCTCCGTCAATTACGATGAACTCAAAGTCCTTCCAGGTCTGAACACGGACAGAATCAAAAGTTTTGACAAGACCTTCTTTATTATTATAATTGATTGTAATGATTGTTAATTTCATTCTCTTATATCTTCAGCTGCTAATATGTAAACTTCCAAACACTGTTTTGCGGCTACTTCCCAATCAAATTTTTTCACCTGTAGTAATCCTTTTTCTGAAAATTGTTTTCTGAGATTTTCATCTTTTAATAGCATTTTCATTTTTTGCCTCAAATCTGCCTCTGATGTACAATCAAAATACATACCTGCCTGGCCTGCAACTTCCGGGAACGAAGAGCTATCGGATAAAATTATAGGACATCCACATGCCATGGATTCTAATACCGGTATTCCAAAGCCTTCATATAGTGAAGGAAAAACAAAAAATATTGCATTTTTGTAAAAGAGGCCTAGCTCATTTTCCTCAAAATTCTTTTGTAAGATTTGTTTATCTAGCCCTTTTTTTTTGATGAAGTCTATTTCTTCGTCAGTAAACTCTCCGCCACCGGCTGCCAATAGAATCAAATTCGGATTATCCTTTAATATTGGATCTATCGCATTGACTAAGAATGTGAAATTTTTATAATTTGCACGAGATCCTACATATAAGATATAACTTGAAGGTAAATCAACATTTACATTGCGATCAATTTTTATTGAGCTCCCATGATATATAACTACTATCTTATCCGGATCAATGTGAGGATAAAATTTGAGAATATCTTTTTTTGTATTATTAGATACTGCAATAATTCTGCTAGCTTTTTCTATTAATATTGATTTGAATTCTATAACATTATAGGGATCATTCTCAAAATATTGCGGCATCAATTCATGAATCATGTCATAAACCGTCAACACAAAAGGTTTTTCTCTAATTAAATCAAGAAAATATGGATCGTAATAAGTAGGGATAAATACATCATAATTATTTTCGTGACATATTTTTTCAAGCAATTGATTTGCATTTTTTTTTCTCAACGATTTGGTACTGATCCCAAGAAAAGCAAGAGTATTGTATAATGATGTTAAAAATATATTTTTCGTAAGTAGGTCCGAATCTTTTAAATATATGTTATCCGTACTATAAATAGGTATATTGACATCTACAGCTGGTTTCTTAGCAAGCACAGAAAAAATCTCTGTGTAGTAACGGGAAATACCACCATATTTTTGCTGATTAAAAATCTGTGGATCAACCAATATCTTCATTTTTCAATTATATTAAAACCTTTGTTTCTGGATTAAAACAATACTAATTAAAAAATTATTAACTTCTATCATATTCATCCTCCAACCTTACGATATCTTCTTCTCCAAAGTAAGTTCCGGTCTGGACTTCTATAAAAACAACAGGCTTATCCGTAAGATTCATAATTCTGTGTTTCGCACCCAATGGGATAAAAACGCTTTCCCCATAACCCAAAGAGATTTCTTTGTCATCTAAAACAATTGTTGCGTTGCCTTCAACGATTGTCCATTGCTCCTGTCTTTTATGGTGATACTGATAAGATAATTTTTGGCCGGGATTGACTTCTATTCGTTTCAATTTATAGTTAGGTTCATCCGCCAAAACATAATATTTACCCCAAGGTCTTTCGCCAATTTCTAACATAGCTATTATTTTAATCTTCAAAAATACTATTTCAGATAAGATTAACCAAATTCAAAAAAGTAAAAACCATTAAAATTTCTTAATTTTGCGCCACAATTTTCAGTAAACAATGATTCCTGAAAAAAATAAACGTCTATTTATGAAAAAAGTAAGAGTGCGATTTGCGCCAAGTCCTACAGGAGCTTTACATTTAGGAGGAGTCAGAACGGCTTTGTATGATTATCTGTTCGCAAAAAATCAAGGAGGAGAATTCGTTCTTAGAATCGAAGATACCGATACGGCAAGATATGTAGAAGGCGCGGAAGATTATATTATGAATTCCCTGGAATGGTGTGGAATCGTTCCCGATGAAAGTCCAAAAGTAGGCGGTCCATATGCACCTTACCGCCAGTCTGAGAGAAGAGATATCTATGACAAATACAAAGAGCAAATCCTGAAAACTGATTATGCTTATATCGCTTTTGACACGCCTGAAGAATTGGATGCTATCAGAAAAGAATTCGAAGCAAGAGGTGACGTTTTCTCTTACAATTATCAGACAAGACAGCAGTTGAGAAACAGTATTTCTCTTTCTTTTGAAGAAGTTCAGAAACTGTTGAATGATAATGTTCCTTATGTTGTACGTTTCAAAATGCCGATTGACAGAGTTCTTAATCTTCAGGATATTATCAGAGGAAATTTCTCAGTTAATACTAATACTTTAGATGATAAAGTTCTAATTAAAAACGATGGAATGCCAACCTATCATTTTGCAAATGTTGTAGATGATTTTGAGATGAAAATCTCTCACGTCATTCGTGGTGAGGAGTGGCTGCCGTCAATGCCTTTGCACGTTTTATTATACGAAGCAATGGGTTGGGATGCTCCGGAATTTGCTCATCTTTCTTTGATATTAAAACCGGAAGGTAAAGGAAAACTAAGCAAAAGAGACGGTGCAAAATTCGGTTTTCCGGTTTTTCCCATGGATTTCAAAGATCCGGAAAGTGATGAGATATGGAAAGGTTATAAAGAGTCAGGCTATTTTCCAGAGGCTTTCATTAATATGACAGCACTTTTAGGTTGGACACCTTCGAATGATAAAGAAATTGTTTCTTTGGACGAAATGATTGCCGAATTTGATCTTCATAAAGTTCATAAAGCCGGCGCAAGATTTGATCCGCAGAAAGCTAAGTGGTTCAATCAGGAATATCTTAAACTGAAATCTGATGAAGAGGTTTTAGTTTTATTAAAAGAAGTTGACGAAGTAAAATCATTGAACATTTCTGATGAAAAATTATTGAAAATTGTTTCATTGATGAAAGAAAGAGCGACTTTTGTAGTGGATATCTATAACGATGGAAAATTCTTCTTCGCAGCACCAAATTCCTATGACGAAAAGGCCTTGAAAAAAGCCTGGAATGATACAACCTCAGCAGTTTTAAAAGATCTTTCTACAAAACTAGAAATAACAGAATTTCACCCAGAAGTTTTGAAACAAACCATACATCATTTTGCGGAGGAACATTCTTTGGGAATGGGAAAAGTCATGATGCCGCTTCGTTTGGCTCTTGTTGGAGAGCTGAAAGGTCCTGATGTTCCGGATATTATGAATATCATTGGCAAAGAGGAAACGCTGGCAAGAATCGAAAAAGCAATTAATTCAAATTAATTATATAATTCAAAACCATTTGTAAAAAAAAGATTATTTTTGAATTTGGTTTAATCCAAACAGAATATGGAATATTTAGAATTTGAACAACCTGTAAAAGAACTGATCGAGCAGTACGAAAAATGTGTACAATTAGGCACTGAAAGCGGCATCGATGTAGATGAATCCTGCAAAAAGATCAAGGATAAAATAGAAGACACCAAGAAAAAAATATACGGAAACATTACACCTTGGCAAAGAGTCCAGCTTTCCAGACATCCGGACAGACCGTACACATTGGATTATATCCATGGTCTGGCAGATGAAGGAAGCTTTGTAGAATTGCACGGTGACAGAAACTTCGGTGATGATCCTGCCATGGTTGGCGGCATTGCCAGCATCAGCGGTAATACAGTGATGCTGATCGGAACTCAGAAAGGTAGAACAACCAAAGAACGTCAGCACAGACGTTTTGGGATGTCTAACCCGGAAGGTTATAGAAAAGCTCTTAGATTGATGAAATTGGCGGAAAAATTCAATATTCCTGTAGTAACTTTTGTGGATACACCTGGAGCTTATCCTGGTCTGGAAGCGGAAGAGCGTGGACAGGGTGAAGCAATCGCCAGAAACATCTATGAGATGTGCCAACTGAAAACACCGATCATTACCGTAATTATTGGTGAAGGTGCAAGTGGTGGTGCATTAGGAATCGGTGTTGGAAACAAGGTTTATATGCTTGAAAACACATGGTATTCGGTAATATCTCCGGAGAATTGTTCCGCAATCCTATGGAGAAGCTGGGAATACAAAGAAACAGCCGCAAACACAATGAAGCTTACTGGTGAAGATATGCTGAAACAAAAGCTTATTGACGATATTATTCCTGAACCATTGGGCGGTGCACACTATAATCCTACAGCGACTTATGAAAACGTGAAGAAGGTTTTGCTGAAAGATATCAAGACATTGTCCAAAATGCCGGTTGAGAAACTGGTTGCAGAGCGACAGGATAAGTTTATTGCGATGGGAGAATTCAAAGGGTAAGATTAATTATTCTTTTGATAATTATAAAATTAGCCCTTTCAGAGTTAAAAGCTCCGAAAGGGTTTTTTCGTTGTTTTGTTTGTACAAACGTTATTATATCTTCAACATCGATCGCAGTCCGACTTGAGCGGAAATCCCTTTTACGCAACAAGATGGAGTAAAAAGATTGACTTCATCGAACCACTTCATTAGGTTTGGGAGCGGAAGGCGGAAAAACTGTCATAAAAAAAAGC
>Ga0209960_1000362_pt1 | contig 105190 bp, 111 predicted proteins | sample ThiBiot_500_plan_2_FD_183947 | JGI IMG/M metagenome (GOLD analysis project Ga0209960, IMG submission 183947) | Wastewater bioreactor microbial communities from Cape Town, South Africa - Thiocy_expt_500_plan (SPAdes) | ecosystem: Engineered > Bioreactor > Thiocyanate-remediating >... | reverse complement strand
TGCTACGTAGCACCACGAGTTTAAGGAACCGGATCATAATAGTTCGTTCATTTATTCCATAACCTCACTTCACTAAACAATCGATCAACAGCTACGTACCACCACCAGTTTAATGAACCAGATCATAATAGTTCATTCATTTATTCCATAACATCACTTCACTCAACAATCGATCAACTGCTACGTAGCACCACGAGTTTAATGAACCTGATCAGAGCAGTTCATTCATTTATTTCATAACATCACTTCACTCAACAATCGATCAACTGCTACATAGCACCACGAGTTTAATGAACCTGATCAAAGTAGTTCATTCATTTATTCCATAACATCATTCTACTCAACAATCGATCAACTGCTACGTAGCACTACAACTTTAATAAACCTGATCGTCGGACTTCGTTCATTTATTGCATAACATCACTTCGCTCAACAATCGATCAACTGCTACGTAGCGGTACGAGTCTCATGAACGTGATCACTGTAGTATGTTCATTTATTGCATAGCATCACTTCGCTCAACAATCGATCTACTGCTACGTTGCAGCACGAGTTTAATGAACCCGATCACAGTAGTTCATTCATTTATCCCATAACATAACTTCGCTCAACAATCCATCTACTGCTACGTAACAGCACGAGTTTAATAAACCTGATCATTAGCCTTTGTTCATTTATTCAACAGCATCATTCTACTCAACAATGGATTAACTGCCATGCTGAGCTACCAGTTTAATGAACCCGATCATAATAGTTCGTTCATTTCCTGCATAACATCACTTCACTCAACAATCGATCTACTGCTACGTAGCACCACGAGTTTAATGAACCTGATCACTGTAGTTCATTCATTTATTCCATAACATCACTTCACTCAACAATCGATCTACTGCTACGTGGCAGCACGAGTCTCATGAACGTGATCACCGTAGTTTGTTGATTTATTCCATAACATCACTTCGCTGAAAAATCGATCTACTGCTATGTAGCACCACGAGTTTAATGAACCTGATCATTAGACTTTGTTCATTTATTGCATAACATCACTTCGCTCAACAATCGACCAACTGCTACGTAGCGGTACGAGTCTCATGAACGTGATCACCGTAGTGTGTTCATTTATTGCATAGCATCACTTCGCTCAACAATCGATCTACTGCTACGTTGCAGCACGAGTTTAATGAACCCGATCACAGTAGTTCATTCATTTATCCCATAACATAACTTCGCTCAACAATCCATCTACTGCTACGTAACAGCACGAGTTTAATAAACCTGATCATTAGCCTTTGTTCATTTATTCAACAGCATCATTCTACTCAACAATGGATTAACTGCCATGCTGAGCTACCAGTTTAATGAACCCGATCATAATAGTTCGTTCATTTCCTGCATAACATCACTTCACTCAACAATCGATCTACTGCTACGTAGCACCACGAGTTTAATGAACCTGATCACAGTAGTTCATTCATTTATTCCCTAACATCACTTCGCTCAACAATCGATCAACTGCTACGTAGCACTAGTACCTTAATGAACCTGATCATTAGACTTTGTTCATTTATTCCATAACATCACGTCACTCAACAATCGATCTACTCCTACGTAGCACCACGAGTTTAATGAACCTGATCAGTGTAGTTCATTCATTTATTCCCTAACATCACTTCACTCAACAATCAATCAACTCCTACGTAGCAACACGAGTTTAATGAACCCGATCATAATAGTTCGTTCATTTATTGCATAACACCACTTCGCTCAACAGTCGATCAACTGCTACGTAGCAGCACGAGTTTAATAAACCGGATCATTAGGCTTTGTTCATTTATTCCATAACATCACTTCGCTCAACAATCGATGAACTGCTACGTAACAGCACGAGTTTAGTGAACCTGATCAGAGTAGTTCGTTCATTTATTCCATAACATCATTTACCTCAACCATCGATCAACTGCTATGTAGCAGCACGAGTTTAATGAATCTGATCACAGTAGTTCATTCATTTATTCCATAACATCACTTCGCTCAACAATCGATCAACTGCTACATACCATCACCATTTAAATGAACCTGCTCCAAAATAGTTTTGTTCATTTATCGCATAACATCACTTCGCTCAACAATCGATCTACTACTACGTAGCATCACCATTTAAATGAACCTGCTCCAAAATAGTTTTGTTCATTTATTCCATAACATCACTTCGCTCAACAATGGATCAACTCCTATGCAGCATCACCATTTAAATGAACCTGCTCCAAACTAGTTTTGTTCATTTATTCCATAACATCACTTCGCTCAACAATCGATCAACTGCTATGTAGCACTACGACTTTAATAAACCTGATCAGTAGACTTTCTTCATTTATTCCATAACATCACTTTGCTCAACAATCGATCAACTGATACGTAGCAGCACGAGTCTCATGAACGTGATAACCGTAGTTTGTTCATTTATCCTATAACATCATTCTACTCAACAATGGATTAACTGCCATGCTGAGCTACCAGTTTAATGAACCTGATCACAGTAGTTCATTCATCTATTCCATAACATCACTTTGCTCAACAATCGATCAACTGCTACGTAGCACTACTACTTTAATAAACCTGATCATTAGACTTTGTTCATTTATTCCATAACATCACTTCACTCAACAATGGATCTACTGCTATGTTGGGCTACGAGTCTCATGAACCTGATCAGAGTAGTTCATTCATTTATCCCATAACATCATACTACTCAACAATGGATTAACTGTCATGCTGAGCTACCAGTTTAATGAACCTGATCACTGTAGTTCATTCATTTATTCCATAACATCACTTCGCTCAACAATCGATCAACTGCTACGTAATACTACTACTTTAATGAACCTGCTCACTGTAGTTCATTCATTTATTCCATAACATCACTTTACTCAACAATCGATCAGCTGGGATGTAGGACCACTTGTGTAATAAACCTCATAAATACAGTTTGTTCATATATTCCATAGGATTATGTCAGTCAGTAATCTATAAAGGTGGTTGGGCCATGAGTAGTTTGATGAATAAGATTTAAATACGGTGTTCAATTATTTGATTATATCATGAGATTTAACAATGGAGGAAGTTGATGCTGTGTATCAGGAGGATGATGGATGATTTTTGAGTATTGCAAATATGGTGTGACGTTCCAGTTGTGTTGAGGTACGGAAAGGGTAGAGCGAAATGATGAAGAAATTGTATGTATGGTTTATTGCTGTCTGGGAATAACAAGTATCGAATATGAAAGATGAAGAATGGATTATAGCAGATGGGGAATCGTTTTTAGTGAACTGTCGTACAAATTCACCTGTGGGCTGGGTTGTTTATAGTGGTGATAAGAGATTATGAGAAAAATTATTCAGCGTTGTATTGTATGCGCGTTAGAATGAAATGGTACAATAGGAAGTATTATTTGCAAAATGTATGGATCAAGTAAGGAATATTGTGGGTTTTCAATGTTGTATTGAGTTGCATTTGGTTTGTATAGCTGCTGAGGTAGCGTAGAGTCATATTTGACGGGATTCCTTAGTCGTTGTGGTTGGTTAAGTCGGTTGTTGATTATGATCGAAATTGTGAACTTTGTAAAAATATTAACAGAGTTCGAATTTTTTGGTGACAGCAGTAGATAAAGTTCTTATCAAGCTTGTCAGTCTGTATGGTATAAAATCGGAGTGACCGATAAAAGCGGTCGAGATTTTTTTTGCGTTCTGTGCCTCACTCATACCCATGTGAGTTTGCCTCGATATACCCAAAATTCTGCGATAAGTGCAGTCACAAACAACAGTGGTTATTTTTCGACGTCCGTCTTTTTAACAAAAGCCCATAGTAGTTTCAAAAATTACGTGTCTTTATTTTTTTAAAATTTCTTTCATTTCACATCCTCTGTATCAATGAATCACAAGATTTTTTTTCAAGGAGAGTCTATTGTATTTGATGATTTCCAGTCAATAAGTCGTCAACTTTGTGATCTTTCAATTGTGGCCGAGCTTCGTAAGTTGCTATGACAACTTGAGATTTTACTTCCTATACATAATGCATTGATAAAGAATCAATAGTAGTGAATCCAAAAATTATTTCTTACACCAAGAAATTCACCACGAAGACCAATATAATAGATACGTGTTGTTTCTTCACCAAAATTCGATGGAAAATATAGTGATAAATGAGTCACTCGTGAAAAATGTGATGGACTAAAAAAATGATAGAGACCATGGATGATTTTTGGTAAATCTTACTTGACTTGATAAGCTAATGTGCCAGATGGATCATAAGTTAAAGCAATTTCTTGATGAGCTTTGCCTCTAGCATTATCAAAACGTAATTCAGGTAAGTTACTCCATCTATAGTAAAACAAACAAAAAAATGACTTCTTCTCACTCTCAAAAAATAAATCAGTTTACAGACAATTTAACAGTATTCGGATGTGATGGATCATTCTCACCAATTACACACAAGCCTGTGATTTTAACAGCACCATTAAATGGAATACTAAACAATAATTCCGGATCATCATCACTTTCGACTACCTGTTTTTTTTCGAGAAATAAATACTGAGTCAATTCTTCGTTAATGATTACTTTCGATCGATCGAGACGTTCTTCCCAAGCTCGAAAGACATCTTTTCCTGATCCATCATGTTTTTCATTGAAACATTGCAGATTATACATATCAATTTTCGTATATAAATTCCATTGCCCAACATTACTTTCATCTACATGTTGACAATTACGCGAACATGAATGTTGCATCTGAAGAAAAATGAAACTTTCCAAATATGTGCACGTTGACACAGATTTATTAAACATCAAGAATAGAAAATATACATAATGCGTTTGTCTTTTCTTTCTCTCTCGCTTTCGATATGTCTCAAGAACGTCCTTTATGTTTTTTCTGATGAAGTGCTGCACTACTTTCATCACGTCGTCGTTTCGTCATTGGATTTCTTGGATCATAAACGGTTAATAATTCAGCATTCGTATAAATATCTTGAGTATTATCAAGAAGTTCTTCCGAAACAAAACAATGTTTTAAAAATTGATCATCAACTTTGTCAGCTATTTCTTCTAGTTTTGTTTCATTTTCTGGTTCATTCGTTGGTTTATCCTTAGCACCATGTAGTTTGGCTTGAAATTTTGATAATAAAGCCAATGTCTACAAAATATCAAAAGTAAAACACGTAACGAAATAAAAAAAAACTAACTAACTTGAGACTCTCGAGAATTTGAATGGCTAACATGTTGTTTTTTATTATTTCGTCTTGTACCCGACATTAATTCGTCCATGATTGCTGTCGTATCTGTACTACTTGGTTTTGGAAGTGTTGGAGGTTCAGGTTCTTTAGTCACTGGTGGTACTGGACCTTTTTTTGCTTGTTTTAATTCTTTTTTCAATCGTTCAATCTCATCTTTAACATTATTATTTCTAAAACAATAGTATCGATTAGATTTTCAATTCGTTCGAGATTAATGTATGACAACTTTGAATTCGTTTGCTGATCTTCATCTTCATCATCATCAGCATCGAGTACAACTGGCTTTTTCTTATCTTGTTTAGCTAATTTTTGTCGTACACGATCTAATTGTTCTCTATCGAATTGAGCATCACTTTTCTCTTGTGTTTTCGATATTTGTTTTTCAATTGGCAATTCTTCGTCACTTTGTTCATCGTCTTCATCTAATCGAACTGCTGCTTTACTTAATGTTGCATCATTCGCCAGATCATGAGCACTTTTACCAGTGCCTGGTTGTCTAAATTTCTAAAATTCAATCAACATCCTCAGTGAACTAGCACAATGAACAATTTCAATTTATACCGTGGATACTTTAGTAAGTTCTTCTTCATCTTCTTCAGCTTCATTACCAAACGACAGAAGACCATAGTTTCTAAGCGAAAGAAACATACGTAAATCTTCGGATAGAATCGACTCATAATAATTACTTGATAGCTTTAGCTGAAACAGTCGGTTTTGATTTTTTTTCGTTTTCAAGTTCATCGGCAGTTTTGAGTTTTTCACGTGGACGTGCGACCATATCATCGAATGGATTCGAAATAATCTACATGAAAAACATCGGGAATCCCTCAAAATTAGCTTCGTTTTAGTTTGCAAACCTCAGTTTTGATAACTTTTTGTTTACGTACAGGAGTTTCACCAACAATTTCTCCTTCGCCCAATTTTAACATATTAAACAAAGTATTACCAACAACTTTGCCGAATAGTGTATTCTTCTTATCCAATTCAGGCGTATTACCTAATGTAAAAAAGAATTGACTAGCATTTGTATTCGGTCCTTGATTGACCATTCCAACAAGACCACGACGATTGTAACGTAATCGTGTATGAAATTCATCCTTTTCGACAACAAAAACAAAAATATGTAAGCGGTAGTTTAAGAAAAAAAACACGTTCGTACAACGAAAAATTCACCAGTTGCAGATTCACCTCCTTCGCCAGTGCCTGTTGGATCACCACCTTGTGCAATAAAATTCGGTACAACACGATGAAAGACCGTATTGTCATAGTATCCGTCCATACATAATTGAACAAAATTTCGACATGCTAATGGACATTCTTTCGAGAAAAGTTCCTAATTCGAAATTCAAACTTAAAATCAATCGATTTCATCGTCTAAGATCTTACAATTTCAATATCACCAACAGTTGTATCTAGAATAACTTTTCCTCGAGTTGCCGGCTCTTGAATGTAGATATTACTCATCTAAAAAATAGATAGTTTTACTAAATGTACGTGCATATGAGTGTTTAAGAAAAATAAAAATGACTAGAAAATATCTTTTTGAGATTCTTATCGAAATCCATTCGGATTGTTCGATTGCCAACGCCACAAATCAGCACCTAAAAATAATTATGTAATTCGATGTAAAAAATTACTCATTATCAATCAATTTTCTACGTACACATCTGTTCAAGACTTCGTTTAGCTGTCCATCCGAGTTCTTTATTAGCTAATGTTGCATCAGCATAAAGAACAGCCAGATCACCAGCACGTCGAGGACAAAGCTTTCGTTCGATTTTTTTGCCCGATGCTTTTTCTAATGTATCAAGAACTTCAAACACCGAATGACCTTTACCCGTACCAAGATTATAAATCTTCAAACCACAATTTTCATCGAATTTTTTCATTGCTGCTGTATGTCCGATAGCTACATCAACAACATGTATGTAATCTCGAACACCAGTTCCATCCGAAGTATCATAATCTGTGCCGAACACATTCACGCACGGTAAACGACCGACAAGTACTTGTGCTGCATAAGGAACAAGATTATTGGGTCGACCAATTGGATCTTCACCGATAAGACCTGATTCATGTGCGCCAATGGGATTGAAATATCGTAAAAGAAGAATATTCCAATCGGGATGTGCAACCACTGTATCTTTGAGAATATGTTCACAAATGAATTTACTTTTGCCATAGGGATTTGTAATTGCATCGGCTAGACATGGATGTTTTTCATCCAATGGTAAATATTGAGGAGTACCATAGACAGTTGCTGATGATGAAAAAAGAAAATTTTTCACATTAAATTCTTCCATACACTAGACGGATTCAATCGATTATTTCGATTTTTTTTCTTCAATCCAACTTACAGTTAGTAAATTCATTAAAGAACCAATATTATTTCTATAGTATAATACCGGTTTTTCGACAGATTCACCGACAGATTTTAAAGCAGCACAATTGACTATAGCATAGATAGAATGTTTTCGAAAAATATTTCTTAAACCGTCCAAATCCAAACAATCGAGTTTGTAATAAATTAGTTTCGTTCCTGTTATTTTTTCAATACGTTTTAAACATTCCAAGGAGGCATTCGATTCATTATCTATGACTATTGGTTCGTAACCAGCCTGAACAAGTTCAATTACACAATGACTGCCGATATAACCAGCGCCACCAGGTACAAGAACATTTCGTTTACCTGAATCAAAGATAATCAATTTATTTTCTTTCTCTATCTTCTATTACCGATTGTATCTTTCATAATGAATCTAAAATCAGAAGAGATTATTTCGATCGGTAAAGATATGTGAATGTTTATTAAATTGTGACGTATGCATGAAAAAAGAAAAGAAGGAATGGACACAATGAACTGCGAGTTAATAAGCATAAATAAAAAAAACGCGAGAAACAGATAAGAATATTTTGTTTTGCTTTTCGAGATTTTCATCGTTACAAATTAACCTAGACGATGACGACAATAAGAATAATAAACGATTATCACTGGGACGTAGCCGAGTTTTTTTTGGTTTTCTTTTTGCCCATTGAATAGATAGATATGCGTATATATAGGTAATTAACAAAAAAAAGAGACAACAATAATTCAAATTTTCTTTTAAAAAGAACCATAACATGTAAAGCATTTTGTTTCTGTGGAATGTGTTTAAACTAAGATTATAAGTAGGAAAAGAAAATTACACTACAAAAGAAACGAAAAGAAAAAAAAAACAAGAATTTATAGTTCGTTATGGAATTGCTGTAGAAGATATTCCGACATTTGTTTCACGTCGAGGTTGATTGAGAACATTAAAGTTAACATTGAATACAATTAAACAACCTGTTGATAGACCAGCCATGATATACTTTTGATCGTGTGTAATAGCTAATGAACGAATACTTGCATCACATTGTGGATATGCATAAACAGGTTGCAAATCATGTGTTCGAATAATTTGAACAAAACCTCGATCACCTCCAATAATTGTATATTGATTATCAGCATTTAAGACCATTGTTTGAATGGTTTCATCTTCGAATATTGCTTGTCTCATGAGTTTACCATTTAATGTATAGAGACATAATTTCGATTGATCATAACAAACAACAATATCACCATCATTCGATGGGCAAAGAAGACGTGGCGTAGCTAAAATTGGATTTTCGAATGAACGTAAAATATCACCATGAAGTGTATGTTGAAGAACGAGACTATGTTCACTTCCGCTGAGAACCATGCCGAGTTCAGCTGATATCCAAATACAAGTGATTTCTGTATCATGTCCAGTTAGAATGGCAGCTGGCGATGGATTGATTTCTTGATTTGGATATTCTCGATCGACAATAGCACCTTTCGTTCCATTCCATATCCAAATACAGACCGTACAATCTCGTGAACCTGTCGCTAGAAAACAATTGCCAGCAAGTGTTACTTCCGAACGACAGATACATGTAACAATATCAAAATGTCCATAGAGAATTTGCGTAATCTTGGCCATGTCTGTATTTTGAACGCGAAAACTTTTATCCCAATAGCCTGTCGATATAATAAAACGATTGTCAGCTGTAACAACAAAACTTTGATGACGTTGCTGAATTCGTTCATCGAAATTATCACCCAAATTGCGACGATTGAGATTGAGATTTGTGACTAAATTCATATCCATACTCAATGGTAATTGAGTTTGTTGACCAGCTGCCGTTTGACTTGAGTCCGAATACGGTTGACTTGTTGGATTGACATTTGGATTGTATTTATTAACCGAAAAATCATGTTTATTACTAATTGTAACAACAGCTTGCGTAGGCAATGTTGGATTTGTATTTGCTGATACGTGAATAATTGGTGCATTCGATGAAAATTTCATTATCATTGATACATCTTCGGATGTGACATTGTACATCATTGGTGTTAATGTCATAGCAGAATTTCTGGGTGGATGTGGTTCAGTTAATAATTGCGATGGTGCTTGACCAAAATTTCGAATTTGTGTTTCGATTGCTGCACGATCGGTTGGATTGGTTATTGTATCGAGATTAACAGCACCTTCGTAGGTTAAATAATAGAAAACATTCACAGCACGAATAGCTTCAGGTCCTCGTTGTTTATAACCAAAGATTAAATCGATCCAATGATGTAAATGACATGAGACAAATTCAGATTCTAATGCTGCTCGATTGATTCGAATGAAATCTTCAGGTGTCGATGCCCATTTAGGTAGAATAACATCGTCAACTTTAAGTCCATCTTCGGTTCGACCTAGTTTATAATGATTACAATTAACTAACATTTCAGGTAGAGAGAAAAATTCCGGTATTAATTCTTTGACATCCGATGAATCACGTTGACAATTTTGCCATGAAACAGGTATGGAATGAAACGTTCGATTGGCATGATCGAATTTGCCTTCTTGTAAATTTAAATAGAATGTTGTAAACGGTTCAAGACGTATGAGCCAACTGAGAGTAAATGCTGCTGTGGAATAATGTGTACCGTAATGAAACGGTGGAATCGTATCCGATTCCCAATTATTGAAACGTTCGACGAAGAAAGCTCGTCGAGTTGGATTCAATGCGCCAACAGGTTTCGATAGATCACGATAAGTCGATGGCGAATTTAAATCTAATTTTTCACTTTCATAATCAGCAATAATCCATGGAAAGATTGGATATTGATTTAGATCTTGATATGTTCGACCTGATATCGTGTTCAAATACATTAAATATTCGAAATTCGATATTTCTCTTCGTTGCCAACGTTGAGTCATATTTGCTGAACGAAACAATTGTTTCGGTGATGCCAATGACGTTCGTCGTTGTTGTGGTAAACCGTATCGAGCACCAACACCAACACGTGGCAAGAAACTAATGACTTTCTTCACAATAATTCGATCATTAAATGCAAACATCACACTTGTTCGATTGGAAACAAAGATTTCCAAAGCTTTATCTTGCAATAAATATCGTCGCGAGAATATTGCACGAATCTCGCTAAAATGCCATTTGCCATGAAGATTATCAATATATGGAAACATTTTCGAATCTAATTTCGTAAAACTTTCATCGTGTTCATCTGTATCGAATAACATCGCATTATGTGTCATCGATAATGTACCATGAACAACTGCAGCTCCACAAACTAATGAACATTCAGTCGAAAATCGAATCGGTCCAGAAAAATCTTGATCAAGATCTTTTTCATCGACTTGCATGCCTTCATCATCATCGGGAAGTGTTTGATTGAAATTTTGTGTTTTTTGTTGTTTTAATTGTTTTAAAAGATTTTCTTCTTTAATAACTGTATTAATCAAATCATCATTCATTTCATTATTTGTCGCAGCAGCTGATGATGATGATTTTTGTGTTGCTTCGACATGTGCTGAACCATAAGGATTTCTTATAACACGTCGTCGACGTCGTAAATCATCTTCCCATGAATCTAATTTCCAGAATGGTCGTGAACTATTCAAATACGCTGTCTTATCGTTAACCATCATGGCGAGAAATTTTTCTTTCAAACGTGCTGCTATTGCCTGATGTCGTTGACGTGCTGCCGTGATAAAATGATCGCACATTTGTTCGTCTTCTTTACGTTCAACCGTTGTTTGTGCGCATAGTTGTTCGAATTCACTTGCCTTACGAATATCATCAGCACGCATACGATTGAGAATAAAATCAGCTTCGTTAGCAACTTTAACAACATGATCTTTACTTGCATGAGAAAGTAAACGACCTTCATTGACAAGTTCAATAAATGCAAGACCGGCATGTTTTTGAAGGGAATTTTGCCATTCTTGAGAGCAAAGTAACATAACAAGTTCGACGACGGATGCCGTCTGTTTGAGAGCATGTAAACCACCTGGTAGTAGTTCTTGACCATGTGAACCGACTAAAGTTTTTGTTAATATATGAGCAAATTCAATGAAAATATCACGAAGAAATGGAGCGATATTAGCAAGAGTTCGTTCTAGTTTTTCTGTTATGTTTATAATTGGTGTGTCGTTCGAATTGAAATTCGCTTTTGGATAATCGGGAAGTTTGGTTTCGGATAATTGATGAGTGTTTATAGTCGATGGTGTGCCTGGTGGAATCGTTGCAATAGTTGCTGAAAAGAAAAAAACACGAAAACATTCAATGAATATGAAAAGATTTTTAAAAAAAATTTACAATATTGAATTGGTGCATCGGTTTTTGTGTTATTTTCATCGGTTCCATCGGGCATCGATTGAGAATCAGTATTTTCAACAGCTTCAGTTGAACCATTTTCAGTTTCCTAGAGCGCAAAGAAAAAGAGTTGTTCATCGATTAAAATTCTTCTTCATTTCATACTTCTTCAATTCGAGCAGGAATCGATCCGGAACCATTGAGACTGGTTGTTTCAGCATGAGCATCACCTGTCGAACCATTGCGAACAGCAGCTACTGCTGATGCACTAGCAATCGATCCGTGTCTTGACAAACTCGGCTGATTGGATTCAATTATATCTCGATATCTCGATACCATCAAAACCGAAGCAAAATAAACAATAGCTAACGATAGAAATTGCGATTGTTTGGCATCGTCCTATGAAACAAAAAAGATTATAAACATATGAAACTATTGTCTTATTTGTATATGAAGAATAGCGAAGCAACAACAACAACGAACATAATTAGTACAAAACAAAAGAAAAGATATAGTTTTAAAATTCAATTTACCACAACAACGACAACATTTTTGCCAGTTTTACTTCGATCTTGTCTTACCACATCACGATAAATAATCGCTCTTAAACGTTGAATATCTAATTCTTGTAGAACAGATTCAGGATTTTTAACGAATGATGCAATTAATTCATTGATATCATTCGATGGATCATCATGATCATGATCAGTTATAGTCATCAAATAAGTTAACTCGAGAATTGTTTCAATTGGATCTTTAGTTGCGCCTTTCGTTGGTACGACTGTTGGAGGTACTTTCGATGAATCAAATTTTTGAAAACGAAATTCCATACAATTACGTACAGCAGCTGTCATCGTTAAACGAAGACATTGCCGTAAAATACCACCAGTTGGCATACTTTTTTCTTGTTCAAGTTCACTAAAATTAGCACTATTGGCAAGAACGAATAAATCCGATAGACTCATGACACGTTTTAAAATTCGTAGAGCATCAATCGATGATAAACCTTCGGTATTATCAAGTACTTCAATTTCATGCTTAAAAAATAAAATAAATTCAATCATAATCATCAATGAAATTTGTTTAATCTACCGATGCTGATGTAGCACTAGCAAGTAAAGGCAAAAGACCTCCGCAAGCATTGCATAGAACGTCAGCCATTTGCGATATAATATGTATAACATTACTGCAGAAGATTTGATTATCCACATGATTGATATATTCAGTTATCGGTTTAGTTGCATCAGATCTCCAAAATTGAATATCGGTTTCGATTGCATCGAAAACATTGTGTAGTAAACGAATATGCAGTGGCGAATATCGGAATTCGGATATAGTAAATGGTGGTAGTTGATTGGCTTTGAAAACTTGACGATTCGATGATGATTCTATTTGATTACGGGATTCAGAAAAAAAAAACAATGAAACAACTTTTATTTTTCAATGATTTTTACTTGTTGGAGTTGATGCGGATTGCTCATCAGTTGGTGAATCAGCTCCACTCGCAACTGCAGCGTTCTCATCTTCATCTTTCATAGTTTCAACCAATTTATTTACTTTTCGATAATAATCTTCTTTAGTTACCTAAACACATTCGATTGTCATCAGAAAACGAAATTCAAACTTTCGATCTTACTCGTCCATGCAAAATAGCCAATGTATCAATCCAAACTCTCCAACCACCGTACTCATATTTAATCGCGTGATGTAATAAAATTTTAAATAAATCAAAAATTCGATCGGTTATTTCCTTTTGTATTTCACTTTGTGGATAAACATAGGTTATATTCAACAAATAATCTTGCCAAACAGACATTTGTAAGATAATTCGTCGATTTTCTCGACTAGCCGATGAAAGCAATATGAGATCATCGAGAAAATGAAGTTTTATATCATATAAATGAATATTATCCGGCGAATTTCGAAGTAATGTTGCGATGACTTTGATCATTGCTAAAGGCAAAAGAAAAATCAGTCATTCGATGGAATTTATGGAAACGATTCTTACAAGGATTTTCGATTTTCCATTCGCTAGTTATTTCTGAACTTCGTTTTTCAACAAATAGACTGCCAACTTTTTCGACTAAGATCTACATAAAAATTTACATTGACAAAAAAGAAAATTCAACATTCTTGTTTGTACCTCAAAAAGGACATTGTATGTTGCCATAGTAAAACCATTGGGATGTAAAAGAAGTCGATCGGAAAGTAACGAAAAGAGATTATGTGGTTGCATGGTGTCCGTTTTTCGTCTAAGATTTCCAACGAAATGAATTACACAGTCGAAAGAATTTCATTGACTTTTACTTTAATGTGCTTCGTTGAAGAAAAAATCCAAAAAGTTTCAACGCCTGCAATCGTATTGTTTCGCTAGCACTTGCTAATAATTTAAAAACCGTTCTATGAAATTCAAAAAATTATTCTCCATAGATCAATAATCGTTTATATTGCAACTACCTTAGGCCTTGTCGACGATCAAATGCTGGAACCATTGTTTTCGGATGTTCTGACATGAGATTCACAGTCGTATCTAATACATCAAGGAGATTTTCATCCTAAACATGAACAAAAACAAATAGATTGTCTTGTAATTATTTACATCATTTCGCGTTTTTTTCTCATTACCTCATGAACTGTATGAAGATAATTTAGAATGGCTTGAAGTTCTTCTTCTTGTGAACCTGCACTACTAATAACTAATTGTTTGAGATACAATAACATAAATCGACGCATTTCAATGATTTGTTCACGTGTTGGTCGATTGCCATCTATAGAAGGAAAACGAAAACGAACTCCTCATAATCAGTCATTCATTCGTTCATTATTCGTACCTAAAGCTTTCGGTTCGAAACCACTGCGATTACTTGGATCAACAATCCAATAGAAATATTTAATCGTATGTAATGTTTGAACAATGCCACTAATCGGTTGAATAAGATGATAGATTTCTGAATAAGTAACAAATTCAGTTGCAAGATAAGTATATAATCGCATTTGTACCTAGAACAAATGTACAAGATTTCAAGTTGAATGATTTTTCGATTTCTAATTTACATCAACAGAACAATAGATCCATATAGCTGGATTGAAGAAAATATGAACAAATAATTGTTTGAGTAGTAGTGGACTATTCTTATTTTGAACTTTAACAAAAAATGTTGTCAAAGAAATTAACGCATTTAAAACATCCATATTAATATGTTGTTTTGATGCCTAGAATTGAATAATAATAAAAAAATTAACTTTTTCGAATTTGAACTTGATTTGTTTACTTTTTCAAGATGATATCCAATTGCAAGAAAACCTTTGGAATTCAACATTTGATGTTGAATCGTATATGATCGTTCGATTAAATCGCAGAGTGCTGTCAAAAGTATCGAACAAACATTATAATTAATCGATTGATCTGTTTGTTGATGATCTAATTGTCCGAAAAGTGGATAGAAAACTTGTATGCCACCAACGGAATGTAATGTCGAATAAATCGAATGTGTTAAAACCGATCGAACATTGGGCAACATTTGTGCATGTGCTGTATGAACAAAATGTGAAACATTCGTTTTTGGTGCTGCTTGAAGAACAAGTTGTCCTTCGCAAGCAATCGGATTGTAATTAAATACGATTGAATTCATTAATTTGCCATCGTACATGGCTTTTCGTTGTGCTTCCGAAAGAACATGAGCACTTTCATTTTCGAATTTAAATTGATTTTTATATGCTGGACCTAATCTATATAAACCTTGAACAATCAATGGTTCAAGATAGAAACTAAACAAATAGAACGTCGATAATTGTCCAGAAAAACTCGTTAAATCATTTCGATCATGCGTACAACCAATATAACATTTATCAAAAACATCACCACTTTCAATACTCCAAGGAAAATTCGTCGTTGATACAGATTGTCCATTGATATAACAATGAATACTACTCTTACTCCAACGTTGATATTGATGTGCAAATGTAATCATATACCATTCGCGTGCTTTGAATTCATATTGAATACAATGTTGAAATGTTTTCTCTTTTAATTTCGAATAAGTTATAACTAAACAATGACCAACAAAATGTGCTGTATAACCATGACCTTTCGATGTACAAAATGAATAGAGATAAGGTTTTTCTTTTTCAATAACACCATTAGCAACAGGATCGATACGAAACCATGTACTAATAGTGAAACCATTTTGATACGGCCAAGTTTTAATGGGTGGAAGGATAATACCGGAATTATTTCGACCGGAAAAATTAAAGAAATCATCTGGTCCATAACGATATGGTAATGTTTTGAAGATTTGTAAGAGTTTAACGGCATGTTTTTTCCAGATTCGATCTTCAGTTTTTAAATATTGTAAAAGAAGTTTTAATTGATTGACATTTATTGTTAATGTTGTTAGAACAGTTAAAATATCGACTAATAAATCTGCAACAACATCATCATCGATTTCATTGAGTAAAATTAATACTTTATCATAGATTTGTGCATCATTCGATGCAAGTAAATTTCGTTCACTTTTACGCATAATACCAATGAGAACACTGAGAATTTCAGCTTGTAATGATGATGACATTTGATTGAAAATTGTAAATAATTCTGTGAGATTGACAGGCTTTTGTATAATATAATTTTTATCCAAATCGAAATCACCTTCGACAAGAGTATTTAATATTGTCGAACTTGCTTCTTTATTCGATTGATTAGCAATTGTTTGTAGAAGTTGAGGCGTTTGTTCCGATCGATCAGTATCAACATGTGTCGATTCAACTTCAACAACAATACTATTCTCTTGAATTTCATTGATTTGTTCAGATGGAGCAGACATTATAACCGGGTTATCATCAGATATTAATTCTTCTTTTTGAGATTCTTCTTTTTGAGATTCTTCATTTGAAATTTCAACTACTGCTGACGATTCTTCTTGTTCATTATTTGTTTCGGAAAGTGAAATCGATTCTCCATTCGGAACTTCAACTTCTACTGCTGATGGTTGTTCTTGTTCGTCATTTGCATCCGAAAGTGGAATTGATTCTGTGTCTTGTTTATCATTTGCAATTGTTGGTTCAATTATTTCGTTAATCTCAACTTTGGAATGAATATCCTCATTATCTTTGATTTCGTTGCTCATTGCAAAATCTAGAATAAATAAATATTAGTTTTTTTTTCGAAGCGAAAGAAAGAAATAGACAAATAAGCAGACATGTTTGCCATTATTTTCTCTTTTTGTTCGGAATTTATATTCATTCTTTTTTATTATTTAGCATTTGTTTCCTCGTTTCTATTAATATAAAATGTATTTTAGCCTGTTGATTACTCACTGCCCCCAAAGAGACACGTCGTTTGTAGAATCGTCGAAGAGAATGAATTCTTGATTGATTTATTTTATTGGACCAATTAAGTTTCATTTCGATCCTCTCAAAAATGAACAATATATGATTTCAAGCGACATCTGTACTATCAATTGATTCAATTAGAAACTCGTCTCAAGAGATGAGATAGATGATAACAACAACCGAAAGTTTTATTAGATTCGATTATGTTTTACTTTGACATCGAACAAGATATTTATTGACTATAACATCACATGTAAACTGTATTGTCTGTCAATCTGTACATTTTATTTGAGAAAAAAAGAGAAAAAAAATATGTTGTATTAGTTTATTACACCGGTTGGACGCGTTGGTTGTTGTATGCTAGGACGAGTTGCTGTTGATGTTCGTGCTTGTCTTCGATTATTTAATCTAAAGGAAAAGCTCAAGATTGATTTGAAAGACAAACAAAAAACAATTGATTTTACTTGATACAAATCGTTTTTTCAGCAACATTTGTCCATCGTTGACCATTGTTATCTTCGAATGAAACACGTATATGAATATTATAATTTGTCACATTTCCAAGATGTAAAATGAAACCAGCATGAAATCGATTTTCTTTCAATTCTTGATTTAAAATAACATTTTCATTGTCGGAAAAAAGTCCAGCTTTCGTATCTCCATATGAACTCTCCTGTGTGATCTGAATATTACAAAGAAAAAATAAAATTTCAAAAAGAATCATTTTCCAGATTATTTAATGACTTGATCAACGATTTGTGTTTTGTTTTTTGTTTTCTTGTGAATGTCTTGATTTTTTACGATTTCGACAAATACTTGTTTGACTGTACGTAAAGGCAAATGATGATAACTGGCATCGATTTCACCATGAATTTGCACGGGTAAGAGAGCATCAGATTCATGTATAGGACGATCTTCATTTTCATTTGGCGAAACAATTAACTACATATGACAAAACAGCGTACAAATAAAAGAAAACTATTCATGTTTACTTTAACAACAGTTTGTTGTAATTTTTGAAAGAACATTCTTGGAATTGATGGTACCATTGTAACTAAAGAACTGGCTAAATATTGTAGAACTGCTAGTTCCTATTTTCAATAGAAAATCGTCGATGAAATCAAATCAAATAAAACTTGAAGATTTATTTACTTCATCGATATGTTTTTTTACTGTTTTCTTCGTTTGTAATTGATTACAAGCAAATTCGAGAATACATTGAAGACGATTGAACATTTCTTCAGTAAATCCATCTCGCCATGACATTTCGTTCAATCGATCTTGCCAAATAGTTTTTTCAATTCTAAAATAAATAAAGTTCTTTTGTTTTTGTTTCAAAATCTTTGTTTCTTCTTACGGAGTATTTCGAATAATTCGTTCGATAACAGTCGATATTAAATCACAAACAAATCGATTGAATGTTAAACACCATAATGTTTGTGAATCACCATCGAAACAACTTTGATATCTATCATTAATCTTCGTACTTATCGTTGTAAAACGTTTACCAATGATTGTTAACTAAAATTTTTAAATGAAAAATAAAATATTTATTTTATTTCAAAAAAACAATGTCAACCATTCGTTTGCTAAGCAAATCAAAACTAATCATGCCAAGATCATATTGATAGATTGTATAGATTAATTCATAAAATTGATGAATAATCGATGATCGTACATCGCAATAAGCACGTTCGAAATCGAATATTGTATCAATAATTCGTTCTTCATCATCGATTGTCAATTTCGTCTAAAAATCAAACTTCAAAATTCAATCGAATAATTCTTCTCTCTTGTACCGGCATTTGAATTAAACTCGATTCATAGAATGATCCAGCTTCAGCTAGAATTTCACAAAGATTTTCAAGATTATTCTTCGGTAAATCCTGAATCGATTGTAAACGTTCTTCGGCTTGACAAATAGCTAAGATCGTTTCAATCCATGAACGATGCGTCGAAACATGAACAGATCGAAGTAGAATTTGCAAAAGATCAATAGCTAATTTGTACAAACAATGTCGAATACACCAACGTGCTAAGAGAAAACATTTCCACGAGGATAATTTCTTCACATGTTCGTGAATTTCGTTGGTATTATTTGGATTTGAAAGGACAAATAGAGCGAGTAGATTATACTAGAGAGAGAGAGAGTGAACAGAAGAATTAGAAAGATGTTGTGATTTTGTTAGTTTACTCGAACGTCATCATTTAATGATGCACTGGAAAGTAAACGACATAATTGACTCGTTTCATTTTTGATTATTTGAATATGATTTGTTGATAGACGAACGAGAGATTGTGTGACATGAGTTAATAATTCTGGATTTGAGAGAGAATTCATTTGCACATTTGTACAAGTAATAAAAAGTAAATGAATAAAATTCTGTGCGCTCGATTGATAAATTCTTGATAATTGTTCGACTAAATTCAATGTTTTCTAAATCAAAAAAAAACAACAAAGTCAATAAAATAATTTTGCAATCGAACACAAACTTGTAGTTCTTTGATATTATTTGTTTGTATGAATTCCGTCATAAGAACAGCTAATGCTGTATTCAATTGTTCGACTAATTCATCGGAATTTCTATATTTTAAAACGATTCGAAGTGTTGTCGAACAGCATTGATATGCAACTGAAAGATTATCATGAATAATAAACATTTCCAAGAATTTTTTTAAATCTATTCAGAAGAAAAAGATGCTCATTCGTTTGTTTGTTTTTCTTTTGTTTGTACTTGTTGATGTTGTTGCTGATAGATATCCACCTCCATTAATTAACACTTCAATGAGACGTAAGACTTGTACACGTACGTGATTGTCGTTACTATTAATGGCAAATTGAATTAGATCCTAGACGAGAGACGAAAATTAGAGGAAAAAAAGAGAATTAAAAATAGAATACATCAGTTGTGGAATCGAGCCAAACAATCGAACCACAACGAGCCATGGGAATAAGATAATGAAGAATTAATTTTCGACAATTTTCACGAGATTCAAGTTGAAGAAATTTAAGAAAGAATGTGACCTCAAATGATTAGATTAAATAAATATATTTTTCAAGAAAAATAATAATTCAACGAACTGTTTCGCCTATTTCAATATGACTTTTCACAGCTAATCGTGTTAATGTTGGTACAGCAACTCGAAGAAATTCTTCAGTCGTATCGTTTTTAATCAATGAAATTAATAATTGTCGACCTTTCATTGAAACAGTTGCATCATGAGTCATATGTTCAAAAAGTGGAATTAACCAAGATTTAATCGTCAATGGTGTTGTTAAATCTTCAACTAACGAAACAAGTTTTGTACTAATCGACATTGCAAATGTTCTTGACCACAAAACAAAATCTTTCGAATTTATTTCAATCAAATGAAAATAATTTACTTTGAACAAGGAATAAATTTCTTTGCTGCTTTAATAGCTGCTAAAATTTCGATTTCATCATTTGAATCTAAAGCTGAACGAATATGCAAATGTGCTTCGACATCATCAGCCAAAATATGTGCCATAATTCCTAGAGCCCTACAACACAACACAGGAATTATATATTTTCTATTCATCTTTCTCTCTTTCTCTCACCTCAATGATAATGCTCGTGCAATACAATCATTACTATGCATCACCGAATAGATCGGTTTAATCGGTTCGTCAAATGTCGATGATTTTTGTAATTGACTTGCTATACGATCGAGAATTTTCGTTACATTTAAACGCATTTCATTTGTTCTGAAGGAGAAACAAAAGCAAAAGAGATGATCATGGAAACTATTGTTTTCTTGCCAATACCCGTCCTGAAATAGTGCTGCTAATTTCATTAGTGCTGCTGAAATAACTGTTGACGAAGTTGTTTCTTTTTTAAATAGACCAGGCATTTTTAAAATCGCCTCAAATCGTTTCGATGCTTCTTTCGAACGAATACCTATCGATAAAAACGAAAGTCAACTAGTGTTGTTGTTTTGCAAACAGACCTCGATCAATTTCGACCCATAGACGATTAGGATCGTCATTATGATTATTCAAAAGTACGTCCATTCTGAAAATGTTCGATTAAGAATTATTATTCATTTCATAAAGCAATATTCGATAGAGAAAAAAGAAAAACAATAATATGTTAATAACAAAGAAAAAAAGTTCACTGGCCAAAAACGACGAAAAAAAAAGAGAGAGAGAGAGAGAGAGAGAAGAAAAAGCTAAACGTTGATTAAATTCATTCATACAAACATCATTCACTAGACCATGTAGATGTAAATAAACTCGTTTTTCTTCTAAATAGGAAAGAAAACAACAACGATGACAGGTAACGAGAAAAAAAGTGTCTCATTCAATTGATTAAAGTTAAATTTGGATAAATGACTAGAGTATCGAAGAAGAATAAAAATCATTCGAAATAAATTCTCAGCAAAACTGACAAAAACAAACAAACAAACAAACATATCATCCACATTGAAAACGTTGACCACAAAGATGATTGTTATTTTTTGTTTTTCATTGGTTCAATGAGTATCTAGATAAAAACGAAATAAAAAATCGTTTTCATTTTATGACTCGTTTATTATATTTTACTTCATTCAATATAATCCAAGCATCTGATTTCGAATGTACTTTTAGTCGAATAGTTGCTATGGGTCCGAGCATCTTATCAATAAAAGCTTCAGCAATGCCTGTTTCATGTGAAAAACGTGCAACAATATAAAATCCATCATGATCTTTTTGATAAGGAACTTTGCCTTTCGGCTGTACGTATGGTAATAAATCAATAGTCGTATTAAAAAACTTATCTCCCGGATGTTCAGGATTTCCTGATTTGAAATAAATTCTATTGAGAAACAAAAGAAAAAAAGAAGAAGAAGCATAATAAGCAATGTATTTCGTATCAAAAAGTTACCTTGATAGAATCAATGGTGGATCGTATTTAAATTCGATTGTATCGTCTTTTTTCGGTTGTAGACCCCAGAAGAAATTTTGTCCTGCATAACAACTAACGACCGAATGTTTTTCATAATCTTTCAATGTGGAAACAATCGATGAGACACGAGGATTTTCATGTCCTTTGAATAGTTTAACATTTTTGCCGAAATCTTTATCTTTTAATTTCTGTATTTTGCCTTTCAATGACGAATAAATACCGATATGTTGAAATAATGATGGACGAAAACGGAAACGATGTAAACCTTTAGTTCGAACACAAGTTTGAGCATCGCCACCGAACGGACAAAATTTTGTATCTTGATAACTTGAAAACAAAAAAAGAAACACAATCGTTTTTCTATTCGAATTCAACAAAACAAAGATCTAATTTACTATTCAAGTAACCAATCAATTGGTTTATCAGCTGAGAACATAAGAAAAAAATTAACTAACGCATCGAGATCATTCGTATGAAACATTTTACCAATAAAACCTAAACTTGAAAATTCTAACATGAACCAATCTTGATTCGTTTGTTTTTGAATGAAATTTTCAATGATTTTAATGTAAGTTGGTTTGGTAATAACATCATCTTCTAATTGAATATAATATTTGCCTCGTACAGCAGAATACATCATTAAATATGTAAAATCATAGTTTTGTTTCGTTCGCCATTTCACACGTTGTCTATCATCGTTGAGACTTAATTTTAATGTATCAAAATCGGGATAGAATGCAGCTGGTGGACTGATAATTTCAATGAGACCATTTTCAATATATTTCTCATAGAGTTTTTCTAATTGTTGAGCAGTTGTTCGAACATATTCGAGATCGAATGGTTCAGCAATAAAAACAACAATTAATAAACGTTCGTAATCGTCGACATTTAAATTATCTAATAATGATTTGATTGTTTCGATTAAATATGATTGTTTATCGCGTTTCACTGTTGGTATACCGAGAACAAATGAAATATTCGAACGTAAATTCCATGTATTTGTTGTTTGCCGACGAAATGATGGCGAAAGAAGATCATGTTTAGTTTTTAAATGTGATAGATAGCTGAAACTAATAGGCAAATGAAAACCATTTCTTAAACGATTTTCGTTGAATAGATCTTCATTGAGAATTAATGTTTGATTCGATGAAATCGATGATGAGAGTGATAGATTTGTATTGCTTTGATTTGAACAGGATTTAAATGAATTTAAAGTTCGACGAAGACGAAGATTTTGTTGTTTAATAACGGATAGTTCTTGAACATGTTCATCATTCAAACGTGATACATAATCAATACGATTTTGTAACGATTCGATTGTCAGTCGAGTTTGTTCTTCGTAATTGTCTATTGTGAAATTAAAAAATACGAATTTTTCATTAAAAAAAACACACAACTGATCTTACGTTTTTGTTGAAGAACAAATATGAGAATAAGTATAACAACAATGGCAATCGCCACAATACCGTATCGCTGGGTCCATCTCATATGTGCTACATAGCACAAAAACGTATCTTAAAAAGACATCAAATTAATACAAAAAATAAAAGAAGACTTTTTCTTTTTGTTCTTTGCCCACAAAAGAAAAATTATGTGAATTAATCATGACGCGGAAGCAACACAAGAAGAAAAAACGAGCACATACGCTTGAGAAATCGAGACATGTTATACTGTTATAAATAATGGTAGAATAGAAATATTTATATACATGACAAATATTGACGAGTATAATGAAAAGATTGTTTATTATTCTACGAGGAGAAGAAGAAGAAATGAGAACGTAAAAATCATAACAATAATAATAATTACAATTTCGATTAAGAATGAAAACCGATGGGGATTTGATATACTCACTTTTTTTATTCATCGATATCAATAAGAAAAACAACGATATTATATAGTTTGAAACTTTCTCTTTCTTTTTCTCTTTCGATCGTTGTAATCTACGGCTCGATGAAGATTGAAAGAAAAAGAGACTTAACTTTTATAGCAATCGATTCATTTGATATACGAGGAATTAGTTAGACAGATGAATTGATCATGTATGTTGTTTGCGTGGAGCTTATTTGTATTTGTCCTACTTGTAGGATAGAGGTTACAAGTAGAAAAAAAGACGGTAGAGGGCGCACAACATCGAAGCGCATCAAAAGGACATACGAGATATTCTTGAATAATGCTAATCTTGAATAATATTAAGACATAAGACATTTACATAAGCAAAAAAAAAACTTAATAAATTAGTACATTGAAATGTATATTGCAAAAGTCTCGTCGAGTTAGTTATTAGCTGAAATAAATACAAAAGATAAGAAGTTGAAATCAAATATTGATCTTATTAAGTTGTTCTGATAAAGACGAGATTCTTTGTTTTAAATAGTTTTTATTTCAAATAAGAAAATCTATGATGTGATTTATGTGGAGAAAAAAAGATCAAAAAAAACTTGTCTGAAGCCAATTCATTTTTGGCACAATAGCTTTTTGTGGGTAGAGTTCTGCTAGTACCGTTTGAATACCTTTAACATTTTCTCTGATATCTGTCCAAGAAAAATAAATATTTCCAAGTGCTAGACGATCATGCATCGATCGAGTGATATTGACTTGATCGATGATTTCTGTAATTGGCCAATTGGAACTTGTGTTAGTTGTTCGATAAAGTGCATTACCAGGATAAATATGTCGACCTTTCACTGATTGTTCAACCCACCAATTTAACAAAACTGGATAGGATTGTTCTGTTGCATTGATTTGCCAATATAATTGTGGTGCTAGATAATCAACGAAACCTTGAGCTAACCACATTCGACTATCACAATACAGTTCGTCATATGACGAAAGACCATGAATGCCTGGTGGAACACCGTCTTTCCAAATACCAAATGGTGAAATACCGAATTTAACACTATTTCGTATTGTATGTATTCGTGAGTACATTGTTTCGATCAATGTATTCACATTCCAACGACGCCAATCGGGTTTATTCAGCTTTCCACCTTGTTTTTGATAATCAGCATAGGTTGTTGCATCAGGAAATTCTGTTCCATCACTGTACGGATAGAAATAATCGTCCATATGAATAGCATCAACATTGTAATTTCGAACAATATCTTCGGTAACATTAATAATAAATTTTTGTACTTCAGCTGAACCTGGATCCATCCAGATATTTCCACCGTACGGATAAGCATATTGTGGAAAACGTTTAGCCATATGATTTGGTGCCAATTCATAGGTCGCGCCTTGCATACGAGCACGATATGGATTGAGCCAAGCGTGAACTTGAATATCTCGTTTATGTGCTTGTTCAATAATGAATGCTAATGGGTCCCAATATGGCGATGGAGCAGTACCTTGAGTACCGGTTAAATAGTAACTCCATGGTTCAAATGATGAATTATAGAAAGCATCACCAGCTGGCCGAATCTACATACATAAAAATAGAAATACCCTCAAATCTATCAGTGAAATAGAAGCTCAATCCAATCGATCATACATGAAATACAACAACATTCATATTTAATTTGTCGACTAGATTGAGAAGTTCAATTAATTCTTCTTGTTGTTGAGCTGGCGGAGCTGTTTTTGATGATGGCCAATCCATATCGCCTACAGTTGCGACCCAAACACCTCGAAATTCTTCGTCAATCGGATTCTTTCCTCCGACACAACAAAACAACCAACATAACAAATAGAAAGCAATCATTTTCGTTCTGAGAGCACAGAATCAATTTTCAAGGTGTGTTTAATATAGATCATCGTACGACCATCTGTTATTTCTTCTCAAATACGATTTATATCACAAACAAAACAAAAAAAACGATGTGTGAGAGAAAGAAAATCCATATGCGCATTCAAACTAAAAAAAAGAAGCAAAAGCAAGAGGAAACATAAGTTTTCCAAAGCAAATGGTGCTGTTAAATTCTATTAGTTATTTGTTCCGTATTTTAACGAATACAATATGTATAAAAAAAAACAACGACAAAAATCTAGATAGTATCTTCCTTGCTTGTCTTCGGACTTTGATCATCAATAATAAAAAAAAGAAAAGAAAGAAAAGAAAAAGAAAACGAGATTGCGCAAAAAAGAAATCAAGGATGAGAATGAGGTTAAGAATGGTTTATAAATAACAACCACACACATGCACACAGTTCGAGAAAGAACGTTAAAATGTTCAGATTTTCGTTTGGTTTTGCTTGGTTATTTAACGATTTGTTCACGAATATAACGTAGAAATTCCACATAGGACATGGTTGATTCCGATTTATCATCGACAAGATGTCGTGTAAATAAATGTCGATTCGATGAGTCCTCTCTAAAAAAAACAACAGCGAATAAATAATAAAATCAATCGAACGAACGATTTCTCCTACCGCATTATGTGTATGGCAACACCATGTGGTCGACTTTGAATAAGATACGAAAGAAAATTGTGAATTTTATTCGACAATGGATTTTCTAATTCCGGTAATGAATACTAAACATTTTCAATTTTCATTTAATAACAAAAAAAAAGACAAATTCGTTATTTACTGAGTCGTATGGTAAAGCTGAAAATGTTTGAACATTGAAAACATTTTGAACAAAATAATCGCTTATAGCTTTGCCAATATATATGTATATGTATTCACTCGTATCGAGTATATAAGCACCATGAGAATCAATATGTTGAAATGACAAATGAAACCGTTGAGGAAGGTGTAATTCATCTTCACCATCTTGAACAATTTGGCTCTATTTTAAGCACAATATACATATTTACTAATAAATATGGGAATTTTGTTTACTTTTTCTTCAATTGTATGAATTGGATATAAATCCGGATAGAATATTTGCATGAGATATTGAACCGGCAGAGTCTTGCATAGGTCAATATAATATCCTCGATCATCGAGTTTCGATGCACTACCAGCTCGGAAAGCGGTCTAAACGATGATGAAATAAGAAAATGATTTCGTGGTGTTTTTTTTCATACCGATTTAATCAAACTCAACATGTATAAAGGTACAAGTCGAAGAGAATAAGGGACTAATAGTGAAAATGCACGATTCGAGTGATTATTCGATAGACACGAACGTAGAACATCACAAGCGACATTAGTCATGGCTTCACGAGCTTCTTGAATCGATGACGATATCGAACGATCAGCCGCTTGAAAAAGAAGGAAAATAATCAAAAATAAATTTGAATTTCTTATTTATTTTTTGCTTTACCCATTTTCGAAATTAATGAAACGACCGCTTCTTGATCAGCATTCGCGCAGATTTCTGTTAGATTCGAACTAACAGGTAGACAAAGTGTATGAACTCGAATACGTCTTTCGCCTGAAATGAATTCATAACTAAAGAATTTCTTTTTGTTTTATTTCCTTGATTTACTTTTGCTTGATGTATAAAGTAATGCTGTTTGAAATGTAACCGATGTATAATTTGCCAAAGAATCTTCAATAGCGACTTGTATGCCGAATGCTGCATCGGGATTGATATTTGGCAACATAAGTAAATCAACTGAACGAACAAAACCACTGCCATGAAAAGTATGAATTGAAAGAGCTGAAGAAAATCAAATGAAGAAAATGTTTCGAAATAAATAAAATTATTAACCTGGTGGCGATCGTAAACGCATAACAGCTTCGAAACCAATCTTACGTTGTAGATAACGTCTTAGATCGTTTTCAAAACGTTCGACTTCATGTGGTTTTTGAAGTGAATGATAGCCTGGATAGTATTTAACCTCACCGCCTGAATACTTCGAAATACAACCTAAATCAAAATTTAACTTCTATTCGATTTCCTCTCGTCGTTTTTCGACATACTCAATGTTGCTAAATCAATATAATGACTATTGAGAAGAAATAAATCACAAGCTATTTGTGCCGATGCATATTCTAATGAAAGTTTCTTATAGAAATCCGATGTCGGTGCTACTGTTGTTGGTTCTTTATTTGCTTGTCCACTAGGACCAACTGGTTCGTTCAAAGCTCCTGGATTTATATTTGGAATACGTGTTTGAACGACTGTGATACGACCACCTGTTTGACTCAATAATTTACCAGCTATTTGCAAAGCTGCACCCAATGCTGAGTCCATTTCATGATTATCTTGATAGATTTTAGGTAATTCATTGAGAAATGTTTCGACAATACTTCGACATTCAGTCAATGTCACCATTAAACCATCGGGTAATGGAAGAAAATCTTCGGGTTTCGAATCTAAATCCGGTACGATCATAATACGAAATGTACCGTTCGATCGATCGGATAGATCGTAATAGTGAATGCAACTATCGTAAGTTATAAAACCGATTTGTGTACGAGCATCACCTGGTAAAGTATTGAGATTTTCTAAGAGTATATCGCAAAATGATTGAAGATAACCTGAAGAAGACAAATATTCGAATGATTTTTTTATCGATTATTTCGAATTTGTATTTACCAGTTTGAATAGCATTATGCGATACATCGAGAAGAAATAAGTACATCGCAGGTTGTGGAGGTCGTGCCATGTAATCAGCTGTTGCAGTGTATTCAACTGTACCGAAACGAACTTCAGGCCGACGACTTGGATCACCATAAGTTTTTGTTATTGGATCGAAGAGAAATTCTTGTGGTACTAGAAAGAAATTTTTAACAAATGAAAAATGATGTTTCATATGAATGAGAGAAAAATTAATTACATTCATTAACACGAAAACAGATACTACAACGCCATCGTGTATTATCAAGAAATGTAATGAAAGGATTAATGTAACTTTTACATGAATCACAACGAACTATTTTCGTGCCTTGAATAACACTTAAACTCTAGAGATAGAACAAATGTTCGAATATTTCTTTTCTGTTAAAACGATAAGTACTTCGAGATCTTTGAATGGATGAATGAGAATACCAAGTGGAAGACGACTTTTATTAAGTAAATCTTTTGATTGTGGAATAACATTTAAACTACAACGCATAACTCTATAGTAAAAAATGAAACCAACAAAAATGAAACAAAATAATATCAACAAGACAAAGAACCTACTCGGGATTACAATTCATCTGTTGATTTTCTTCAGTAAGTATTGGTGAGATTGGTGGTTCTTCAGCATATGGACTTACTACACTTTTTTCTTTCAATAGATCGATAATATCATTAGTCTATCAATGAAACAAAAATCGAATTATTTCATAGGAAAGAAAGAGAATATTGTTCTTACAGAAGGAGGTCCATTGACATTATTATTCTGTTGATTTGGCATAGTAGCTGCTGTATTACCGCTCATTCCGTACGGCATCAATGGAGGTTGTCCTGGATGAGCTGAACTTGTTGGATTTGTATTATAGTTATATTGTGGATAAGGATAATTAGATGTTGAAGTAGTAGGAATAGTAGACGAAGGAAGAATTGCTGGTGCTGTTGAAGGATAATTTTGATTAGGAAGAGGAGGAGGTGGTTGTTGAGGCATTTGAGGTTGATATGATGATGCCGGTGATGGATACATTGGACGAATGGACGGTTGTGAAGTAGCTGTTGGTTGAGTCTGAAAATATTCGAAGTGAATAGTCAATCAAACAGTGAAAATCATCTTTCTTACTGGATAAGAATTATATGTATTCATTGATGTAGGAGGAGGAAGAGGAGGTTGTACTAATGGTTGAGTTGGATTTTGATTTATATTGAACATAGCAGCTGTTGATGTTGAAGATGATGATAGCGGTGGTGGAATTGGATTAACCTGTGCGTTCGATACATTTGGAAATGGAACAGGATTAATGTTGTAATTGTTCGGTAATGTTGGAATTGGATTTCCACTTGTATTAAATCCATGCATTAATGGGGAGTTAGAATGAGAATTTGTGTTAAATCCATGTACTGGTGGTGGAGTAGGATTTGAAGTAGCAGTAAACATGTTTGATAATGGTTGTGATGATATTGGATTTGTTGTAACATTGGGTATATTTGGTGGTAATGGTGGTGTAGCTGTTCCATTTGAATTCTGAATATGTGTTATTGGTGGAGTTGGACTTGCATGTGTATTGAAATGATTTTGTTGTGGAAATGATGGTGGTGTTGGTGGTAGTGTTGGATTGATTTTTGTATTGAGAGCATTCGATGACGGTTGAAGTGTCGGAGGAAATATTGGAGCAGTTATTTGAGTAGGAGGAGTTGATAAATTAGGTGGAAATAATGGAGATCTTATACTATTTGTAGTTGACTGAGACATTGGTGGAAAAATCTAATTGATTCAAGAAAATAGAACAATTCGTTTTATATAATTTTGAAATAATTCGAAAACATACAGGATTAGCCTTTTTTTCAGCACCTATCGTGCCATTTGATGGCGGTATCGATGTCATCGAAGAGATTTCTCAAAGAAAAATCGGATCTAAAAATAGAAATTGTTCGATTAATGCCACGTTTATGTTCAACATTTGGTCCATTGTTGACGTTGTTGAGAATCCAAGCATGAAATTTATTTGTTCTTTAACAATCCAATCAACAAACACAACCATCAGAGACATCTTTATAGAGTTAGGTAGAAATCGGACACATCGTATTTTCTTTCTTCTTTTGAAGTGTAATTGATACTACAAAATCATTCAAACACATGTGTGAAATTTGTTTAAAAGAAATTCATCAGATTACATCTTTAAATGCTACTAGAATAGAATCATATATGCATGAATTATTTCGATACAAGTCTAGACATCGTTAGAAAAAATAATAAATTGTCTTCTCTTCATGACAACTAGTGAATATTCTCTTTGAGTTGTATAATTCTGTACAATTACAAATGAATAATTAATCTCAAACAAATTCTTATCCGAAGAAAAGGATGATACAATCCAATCTAATAAGCATGTAAGACTAAACTTTTCTTTTTCTTTAGATCAAAGAATATATCCGTGCATGACATGCTGCCAATATTCATTCGATAATCTTAAGTGGATTGTTTATCATAACGATTTCATAAGATGAACACATGTTTGTTCAATCATACAATTGACCTTATGTCATATTCTTTAACAGATAACTAATATAATAATGAATCTTATTTGAGAGAACATTTTGATTAGTTTTTTGAAATCAAGATATGGTTCAATGACAATCAGAGAACATCAATACGAGGCGCTTCTTCTGATAAGTAACACAAGCAAGCAACTTCAAATCATATTTAAATCTACAAAACATCCATCCATCACTCAAAAAAAGAACAGCAGGATGCCAAACAATAATTATATTTCAACATCAAATAAACCATCTTCTTTTTCTTTTTCATGTTCTATTCAGATATTCAATTGAATTTAAATCTGTTTGATGAGATTTTGATTTTGTTCGCTTTGTGTATGTCGTCGTTGTCCCCTCTCATCATCAATCGGACACATCTAAACAGATTGTTGACTATTCAAATTAGTTGTCGTGTTGTTTTCTTGCGGATATATCTCGATGCTGTGAAGTGTAAGTAATTCAATTCTATCACATCGAGATTTTGTTACACAATCGTTTTCTTTGAAGTTGATTTCCGTATTTATTTCGAGATGAGTTATATTTGCTCATCACATACACGCCCTCAGAAGAAGAAGAAGAAGAAGAGACACTAACATGTTTACTAACTGTCAATTTGATTGCTTTGTAAAGTGACAAGAATATAATTCATTAGATTGTCATTATTATCATCATCATCGTCATTTTTCAAAACGATACAGTTTTTTTTAAGTAGAAACGGAAATCAAAAATCGATCGTTGAAAAAAAAAACGAGAATGTGCAGGTGAACACACTCGAAAAGTGTCATACATTCTTCTCGTCTTTCGCTTTTGCTTATTTGTCATGAAAATTAATAAGTTGATGGAATAAGTTGTTCAATGAAACGGAAAACAACTCGATTATTACATATTTCATGGCCTTCGTTTGATTTTTAGTTTGGAACAGATGCGCGTCCAGTCATGAATGGGTCAAGTAAACAATAGATAAAATACACGACCTTTTCCATCATCATTCGCTTTTGCTAATTAGAACTAATTCTTCTTTCTCTTCTTCTTCTCGTCTTCACGTTGTCTGTATGTGTGTGTGTGTGTATGGTATGATCAGCCAACGGGCATATCGTGTCGGGGGTCGGCTTGAAAGTAAAAGAGTAAAGAAGACGAAGATTATAGATGTGGTTAAAGCTTAACTACCCCTGAGGCCATCATCAGAGTTCGAATAACGACAACTTAATCTCGCTCACACTTTCTCTTCAATGATCAAGTCTCCTGACGACGTTTGTTGCCCTCTAACTATACAATACACTCATCATATAGACAACAAGTAATGAGTCGATCAAGTCGGAACACAAATCGAACATTCTTTTTCCCAATGGTTTCTTTTCTATCTAATTACTTATCACATCAAACATTCAAACTAGACAAGAAAAACGAAAAAAAATGTTTTCTATGGTCTCTATGTACACGATGCGGAAGTCAGTCACAATATAATCAAATTTGTGTGCACTTAACAAGGCGCCTTTCAATATTTGATTGTGCAGCTGTCAGTATCTACTTTTAATCAGATCAATTCCTATGTACTCAGTTGGAGGTTTCTCGAAATAATCAAAAGTCAAAACAAAACAAAAGACGCGAACGTGCTGGCAGATGTGAATCAAATCGTCCTTATGTAGATCGATACAAGTGAATAAATGAGCGTATGAATGAATAGTGAGTCTGATGAGATAACGATGCATGCCGATTTAGCCACACAAGAAAAAAATATATATATCTTCATTGAGACGAAGAATTTCAAACTGTACAATTAGAGACAACATGAGGCATATCTTCCCATGAAGAAGAAGAAGAAGAAAACGACTACTTTCTTTGCCTTTCATTGAACCATGACAAGACGTTTAATGATGTGGAAAATGAATAGTTTGAACTTAGAAGATTTATCATAACGACAGAAACAAAAATAGACAAGCCAATAAAGAAAGATTTTTTCTCATAAATCATCAAACATAACAAACATTTAGTCAATTGATCCGATTGAATGCAAAAAATCAAGCATAAGAGAGATCTGCTATATCGTTTTATGATTAGTAAATATGCGTATATATATACACACACATTTATCTTAGCTAATCGATAGAGACGTGTGTGTGTGTGTGTATGTCTGAAAGAGAGAAATACTCTCAATAGATAGATACATTTACGCAATAACACTTTTACTCAGTTTTAGTTTGTGTTAACTATGAACATATTATTGTTAGACAGACTATGTCAAGATAATCGATAGTGAATAGAATTGATGTCTCTCTGACAGAATCTATCGTTCCATGCTCATCTGTCAATTTCGAGACATAAACTTACTCCAATTTCATTCGCATAATTGAGTCAATTAAAGAAACAAAAACAGTTAGAAATATCTCTCTATTATTGTTATGAATCAAATCTACAGATCATACAACATATATATATACGTATATTTAAAAAAAGAAAAGAAACGCGAGCACAAAAGAAAAAGTAAGATCTGTCAATGGGTTTTTAAACATAAGTACCACGTGTTGATATAATCGGTTGATGACCTTCGGTTAATAGCGATAGGTCAGTTTGTATTGAATGAAATAGTTTATTCGTTAAATTATCGGTTGGATGAGGTAGTAGAGTTCCTCGTTTCGGGGAAAATAGAAACATATCCTACGGGAGAAAACAATCAATGAATGATTTCAATTAGTGTTCAATTATTTTCGTGTCTTACTGAAGTTTCGACTGTAATATTCTCGGATTTTTCTGAACCATACAATGATCCAGCCGATGATGTCTGTTCGGATGATGATGTTTGAATGATTTTTTGTTTTGTACTGTTATCATCTGTCGAATTCGTTATTAATGATGCTGGCTTTTTCTTTGTTTTCGTTTCACGACGACAATAAATACATATTAATATCGTTGCTATAACAAATAACAAGCCCATTAGACTTGCTATACTTATAATAATATATTCATGTTTAAATAATTGAAAAATATCAAATTGACTAGCACGATTGACTTGAAGAAAGGCTAGATCATGACCTAAGATTGAACTTCGATAGAGACGAATTTTAATAATCGATGAGAAATTTTCTTCATCGACATCGTACGCTTCAATATCTAACCAAATTTCTCCATTCGATAGATAAAATAAACAATCATTATTCGATTCATTGGATATTAATGTACAATTAATAATTAATTCATTGGATTTCAATAGAATCCATGTTGGCCACGAACTACTCTTTTTTCGGTAGCCAACATTCGAATTTTCATCTTGATCAGTTGCATTTAAACTTAAACTAATCGGTCGATTTAAATGAAGATATTGATCTAAATCAATATTTAATATACTTGCATTCCATTCGGGTTTACAATCGTTAACATCCGTAACAATAATTTCGAAATAACGTTGAATATTCTTATTATGTAAATAAACATTATATGACGAACGTTTTTCTCGATCATAAATTCGATCCGTAAGTAATGTAAATGAATTATCAGTTAATTTCTGTATAAAAAAACCATCATCAGGTACAACTTGAAGATTTTCATCCGATTTAATATATGCAATAAATGTTGCATTAGGCAAATTTTCAGCAAGATAAACTTTAGTTGAATTTTTCGATACACGATTCGAACCGAATGTGATTTGAATTAATGATTGATCATTTTGTTGTTCGTCATTTTGAATATGTATATAAACAGTTGCAAGAGCTGGTATTGCATTATGTGTACCATCGGATGCGGCAATAATTAATTTATAGATATTTTTCGTATCGTGATGATTCAATTGAGAAATTAAACTTAATTCACCTGTATGAGAATTCAATTGAAATAACGAATGTTTATCATTCATATCGAGTTTATAACCATCGATACTTAATAATGAATAATAAATACGTGCATATTCAGGTGTATCGGCATCGTATGCAGTTAATTTAGTTAGAATTGTACCTAACGGTGTCGATTGTGTGATATTAACTGAATAGATCGATTGTGAAAAACGTGGATTATGATCATTAACATCAAGAACAGTAAGAACTAATTTTGTTGATGTTGTATGTTTATGATCATTTGCTGTTATAGTAAATATAAATTCATGTTGTAATTCACGATCTAATGATATATTAACAACAAAATATAATTCCGAATTTGAATCGTAGATTAAATAAAATGCTTGATCCGAATATTTATTCGATAGTTTCTTATCATTGATATTTATTGTTGATAAAATAACACGATTTTGATAAACATAAGTTAATTCATAAAATTGAACACCATTGATTAAACAATCGATATCTTCAGCTTTTGACAAACGAATCTTCATTCCAGGCATATTATTTTCTGTCAATGATATTGAATATGTATTCGAACTGAAACTTGGTTGATTATCATTGATATCATTGATTTTAAATTTCAATAATAAAATATCATAATTGAACATATCATAGAGTTTAATATTAATAAAACATTGTGAACAACGATCATCATTGGGACAAAGTGTATCACGATCGATACGTTTTCGAATTGAAATTAAGTTTGTTGTTGAATTAAATAATAATAATGATGAACTTTCTAATAATTGATAGTTAATAGTTGTTGATGTTGATAAACTATTTAAATCGAAAACAATTGTACCAATTGGTGTTTCCTCATTAATTGTTATTTCATGTTCACGAGTTTCACTGAATCCAACTAAGGATAGAACGAGTAAAGGGATGTAGAAGACAAGCATGATCATCTAGAAAATGATGGTGAATGAGAATATACAGTACGAGAGAAAGAGAAAGAGAAAAAAGAGAAAGCGAGAGAAATATTTCCTTCTCTTTCTCTCTCTCTGTGCTTCTTCTTCTTCTTCTTTTTCTTTTGGTCAAATGCCCACTGGTCGAAAAAGAGACACACACAGAGAGAGAAGCACAAAAAAAAGAAAAGGTGATGAATTACCTTTTCCTTCTAACACTCAAAGTCAACTTATTCTATTGAAAACGACAGAAGAAATAATTATCGTAGCACAGTAGGATATTCTAATGACAAAAATCTTTGCTATATACAAGTATAAGATGATGAAGTTGAAATTTTTATGAACAATTAGATCAATCTTAGCTGTTCATTGACAAAAACTTGTCACACGCGATCACACCTGTGATGTGAGAGAACTAAATATTCATGGGAAACGGATTAACTTCTTCTGATAAAAAGAAAAAAAACGAAAGTGAAGTCTCAAGAGTCGAAAAACAAAACAGATGTATATTCGGTCTAATAATTGGACAGTAATCATGATCATTGCCCTACAGTTAATCGCATTCCATTAGATAGATATACATTTTATGTACATCAAACTCCTCCTATCATTCTCTACCTGTCTGTCTGTTCGTTCTTACTCGTTCAGTCTACTGCCGGCAATGATGATAATCATCATTATGACATTAGTGTCATCATTATCCGATGGGTGTGGTTAAGAACTCAAGATATGTATAGAATTCATTTCTCTATTTTCCATGCCTATATACATATCAACTTCAGAAGAAGAAAAAAAAACTTCGAAGAGACAGGGTCACGACCTGCTTGACTATCTCTTTGTATATGTATATATGTTTTAAACACGGTGTGAAGTAGATTTGATAGCTAAATAGAATAGAAATCGAATGAAACAAAAAGCGGCTTACCGTCGATTATTTGTTGTTTGCTCAAATAATATGCAAACAAATAAATTTTTTATCTGATAAGAAGACATATTTTATTCTCTTGAGAATCATACATATATCTAATCGAGGAATTTTCTTTACCTCTCCCTCATCTATTGCAGACAGTACGATCATCAACGAAATAATCTTCGTCATTGTATTACATGTATTATATACACATAAGCTCAGCATGATACATATAGTAACTTCTAGGGTGTACAGTTAATGGAGATGTCATCGGTACTATGTTTCTGTGTTTGACAGCAGGCCGCCAAAGAGCAGTGTGCCAAATCAATTACAAGTCGATCAGGACAAGCGCGTTTTGCTTGCTTGTTCGATTGCATCATTGAAAATGAATATGTTCTGAAGGTGATCAAGCTATCCGACCGTTTTTCTTCTCTTCGCATAACATTTATTCTTGTTTATCAATCTCAATGAACAAACGCGTGTGTGATGTCCATCTGGATTTTATATATATATATATACACACATACACATACATACACGTCAATCTGTATACACACATAGGAAAATTGAAAAAAAAACTGAAAAAAGTTTTCTCATTTTGTTTTTACAAGCAAACAGATACAATCTTTCGATATCTAATGAGATCACCAATTGAATTCGTACGAAGAATAACAATTAGTACGCATCGATCTCATTTATTTCGTTCGTATTTTTCTTAACACTATCGAATAAACAATACTCCGTATCACAATTGATATTTTCGTCGCTGATAGAAATCAACGAAGAAAAACAATCGAAAGAAAACTCAAAATACTACGTGTCAATATATCGAGATTGATCGATGGTAAGATTTCGAAATAAATTTGCATATATGACATCTAAAGATGAGACAGAAAGGCTAAGACGGATGCGATCAATCGACGCGCTTGTGGTTCAATTTACCTTCACTAATACCAGGGCTATGTATACAGACACTTGAGTAATTCATCGGTGACCCAAAGAGAGAGAGAGAGAAAAAAAACGAACAAGCTTACTTTGAATATGCCTCATATTACTCTCAATCACAGCAGTGAGCTTTTTTAATCCAACCTTGTATGTGTGTCTATACATCTATCGACTCGGAATGAATAAATGTTTACAAACGTATATAGATCGATTTACATCAATATACAGGATGTCATCATGAGACTAGTGCTTAGAATTAAAAAAAAACGAAGAAGAATGAATGAATGAATGAATAAATGAAAACGAAAGAGAAAACGTTAGTCACACATATGTTCTCATGTAAATGAGCTTTGGTTCATTTCGAATTCTCACTCACCCGTTTAGAATATTTTCTCGACGAAAAATGAGAATGTTGATAAAACAAAATTGAAGTTGAAAAGAGAGAGAGAGAGAAAGAGTAATAAAACCAACTCAATCTCAAATAGTAATCATCACCATCCTTGAGACAATATATATAATTTTAACGACGAGACTAATTTTCGAAAAAAGGCGTCACTATTCATTGCACAATCAAAACTTCATTTCACGCAACTAGACAACTATGTGTGTGATATATACATGAACAAAGAAAGAAAGAAAAAACGATGAAGAACTGTTCAATTCAATGTTTGTTGACCCCCTATGGAGTTCTATGATATCGCACAGCAGATATAATGATGGAGGAAAGACGCTGTCCTAGTCAAGATCAAAGTATGACTTTAACTGATTTGTAGCAATTCAATGATAATCGAATAAATGCTGAGAGAGAGAGCGAGAAGTATTGATGATGCGTATCTTTTTTCTTGTGCCTTTCAAAAATCAATTATTATTTCGTTCTCGTTCATAGACAAATAATATTGAACGATTGAAGAACGTGTGCGTATCATAATCATCATCAACAATGATAACGAGGATTACACACCTGAGAAATCGTGCATGATGTGTTCTTTTCATCTATCCGAAAAGAAAAATTTATATTTATATTTTGACGATTGTTTAACTTCTCAATTTCAAGTGTGTTTGTGTGTATGTCGGCTGTCACTTCGATGATTCATATATACCTACGTATTGGAATATCGCAAGAGAGAAGCCTTTTTTCACACTCGATTGAAAAGTGAATTATTGCTCGTTATTCAATCTTTCTATTCATTTTTCTTGACATTTTCATTTGATTTAAAGGCGGATCTTTAACGAAAGGATGAGAAACATTTCAACAGATGCTATCAAAAATGAACTCACTACTCTCTCTCTCTCTCTCGAAATGACTGGTCATTTATCACACGAAGGAAGAAAATGTTTGCCTTTCATTCTATCGGCATATTTCTAATACACGCGATTGTACAGTTAAGAAGAAAAGTCACAAAGATGATTGTATATGACATGTTTGATGAAGACTTCGCATGTATTCATTTGAACATTCGTTATTAAGTTAAATATGTATCGCGAGACAAATTCACATTTATTGAATAGATTTTCAATCGTTGTATAGAATAGACAATATTCAATCATTTTATTAAATTACACATTTCGAATCAATTGTAAATTATCTGATCACAAAAACAAAGAAAAAAAGAAGTATTATTAACATAAAGATCTTGCATGAAATGAATAAATCGATGACATATCCGACGTAGTACTTATTCGTTGTTGAATAGAATGAATTTGCGGTGTATTCAATTCATCGAATTCAAACAATTCGTCAATTCGAGCTCGTTCAAGAATTGGTTCTCGATGTTGTCGTTCTAATCGACGATGTTCAATATTCGCTCGAAAGCCTTTCAAACCAATACGACCGAGATAAGTTTCTCGTTGACGTTGAATTGTTGTTGATATCGGATGATAATCTCTCGGACGATCTTTTTTAATATCAATCGCAGCATCAGCACCTGCATTCGCACTGCCAGGAACGTCGAGTGTACCGAGAAAATGTTTTGTTAAACCATCAAGTATGTCAACACAATGTATACGATCATCTTCACATATGGGCAAGTCCATGGCGACCAGTAAGAGATGATTCGGTTTGGGTATGCGTAGTGGTGCTTCGAGACCATCGACAAAATCTGATAGTTGATCGTAACGAATGAATTGTGAACCTGATGGATCGAGATGTTGCCATTTTTCATAGTACATATCGTAATCATCATCAGTTAAACCCTTGTGAAAAAAATTAATTTCAAACAAAAAAAAACAGTCACGTTTCGTTTTTACTTGTTGAACATCTTCTTGAGCTTGAGAAAAATTTTCTAATATCACTGCGATATACATGTTTACCTATTGATGAAAAACAAGACAAAATATTTTCAATTGAACATTCGTTTTTTTTTGTTTTCAATTTCTTACGACAACAAGTGAACTGATGATGAGATAGCTGACAAGAAACGGAATTGCCAGTGCCATATTACCGCAATCACCACGATTCGACGGTGATTTTATTGTTGGATCACAATCAGGTGGTTGATCATTAGCAAGAGCTTGAAATACGCCTGACCAACCGGCACTTGTACACATTTGAAAGAGTATAATCATTGAATTAGGAAATGTTTCGAAATTAAATAAATCCGTAACGCCAGCCGATTTTTTCACATAAGCAAAAAATGACATACCAAATATCGAATAAATAAACATGACAAGAAATAAAAGAAGACCAATATTAAATAGAGCAGGCATGGATACGGCTAAAGCGAATAATAATGTTCGAATACCTTTAGCTCCTAGTCAACAGAATTCGATTTCATTGTTATTTTGTTTTTTTTTTTTTGAAAAATTCTTTTCTTTTTCTATTAACCTTTAACTAAACGTAGGACTCTTCCGACACGTGCAACACGAACAACACGTAAAATCGTTGGATTAACTAAATAACTCGTCATAATCTCGCCAAGTGCTTGTCCTTAAAAACAAAAACAATCATTCACAATAAGATAAACAGCACATTGTCTTTACCAAGAATCGATGCAACGACAATAATAAAATCAAAAACATTCCAAGGAATAGTAAAATATTTCAAATTCAATGCTATTAATTTCATTGCACATTCAATTGTAAATCTAAATACCAAAACATCAATAATCTTTTAAAGAAACACCCTCGAATTTCTCACATGGCAACAAAGAGATTATTAACATGCCCAAGAATTCGAGCAAATCTTGCACTTTGTCCGTAGTGTTCCAAGCACATGCAAAGCATATTCAAGAAAATACAGATCATAATAAAAATATCGAATTTCTGATTTGTTGTTAAATCGAAAAAGAATCGTGCGAAAGCAAACTAAGAACAAACATTTCGTAAGAAAATGAAATCCAATGATATCAAAATAAATTCCTACTCGTGGTCTTGGTAAAGCTTTTGTTGGTTTTTTTGTTCCCATTTTTTTCATAGCATTATAATATTTCTTCTGATCATCAGTCATAAACATTTCAATCGAACCACCACCACCTAACTAGAAACATTCATTCATAGGAATTTTTAAAAGACAACAAAAAAAACCAAATGTCTCGGTATTTACTATTCGTTTTTGTTGATTAAAATTATCAATGACAACACCAATGAATAAATTCAATGTAAAAAATGAACCAAATATAATAAATAAGACAAAGTAGATTAATATATAAACATTATTCTCATATTCCGGTTGAATATCAATCTTAAATAAATACATAAAAAAAGAACTCGACGATTATTCAACAAAAAAAAAGCAATAAACCTCTTTTGCATCAGCTGCATCAGCCATGATTTCAATCCAACCTTTAAATGTAGCCTTCGAAAAAGAAAGAAAATCTCTTCAAAAGTTTTAATCTTTGAAATACATACAACTTGAAATAAAGCTAAATAACCATTGAAAACATTATCGAAATTGACACGTGAATTTTCCCATGTAAAATTTTTACTTAAACAATCAGTTTTATTCGTTACATTCTCTGTGATATTCACTCGATCATGTGTATTCACATAGACACATTTATAAAATTTGCCTGCAAATAATTGTACGCCCATGATAGAAAATATCAACCAGAATACCAAACAAACAAGTAGAACATTAAAAATCGATGGTATAGCTCCGATTAATGCATTAACAACAACTCGAATGCCTTCGAATCTTGAAAGTGCTTTCAATGGTCTCAATGCACGTAATGTTCTCATGGATTTAAATGCAGGTATATCGGCTACACCTAACCAATCCAATATACTTCCTAAGACACTGACTAAGACAATGAAAAAATCTAACCAATTCCAACCATTAGTAAAATAAATACGTATGCCATAGGCAAACCATTTTAGAATTAATTCAATCGTAAATATAACCGTAAAAATCTTATCAAGAACGATTAAAATCTTGGCAAAAATTGGTTGTTGACGAGTATTGATATCTTCTAATGCCTGAGGAGAAGAATTTCTATGTCGAATAAAAAACAAACAAACGACTTACTAAAGTTGTACTACTCGCTAGAATACTTCCAATAATCAACCATTCAAAGAATCGATGTTCAACTAAACGATGTGCTTGACTACGCAAATACGTCCATCGTCTTTGAACACGTTTCGATATACATCGACCACAGACAGCGAAATGTTTCATGATCATTTTCGGACAACAATCTGGCGGTGTATGAAGACCGTGCCATTGACTAGGCGTTGATCGTCCTGATATTCTATTGCTATTATTCATCGGTTGTAGTTCGATATCTTCATGATTGAATATTGAATCATTCGAGAGAATCAACGAACCATTCACATTCTCGATATCGACTAGATTCATTACGTGAGATTTCAACGACTATTCAAATATTCGATTAATAATTAAAAGCACAAAAAAAAGTAAAAACGAACATGATTCGAAGCCATTGTTTCATTGGTAGTACTTGTGATGAGTGTTTGTTTAGTTCTGCCACATCGAAAGATACAACGAAATAAATATCGAATGCATCGTCGTATTCGATCGATAGCCTCGCCAATTTTATTGTCATCATCTTCATTCTCTCGGCCACCTAATGAGCCAAATGAAGCTAAGAGTAAGGCTAAAAATAAATTTAAAACCTAAAAAAAGAACAATTGAATGAGCAAAAAAAAAACCGACTCGACAAACCACAAGATTTCCAATAACGAAAGTGAAGAGAAAAAATGGATAACATGGCCAATCAGCACATTCCAGACAGACCCACATCGATTCAATCCATTCGCCGCAGAGAACACGAAAAACGATCCTACATAGACAAAGTAATCAAATCGACTTCCACAAGAGACTCGTTCATTTACATAAATGCATGAAAAAAATCAACAAAATGCCATCGTGGAATGTCTTTACCAAATTTTGTTGTATATTTCGGACCGAATAACTATAGACACGACGAGCAAAAAAAGTAAATTAGAAGAAAATTCTTGAATTTATATCTACCTGCATGCCAACAACGGCAAATATGAAAATAATAATTACAACAACGAATGTTAAATTTCCTAGAGCTCCAATAGTCTTGCCAATAATTGACATTAAACGATTCAATGTTGACCAAGATTTAGCTAATTTAAAAACTCGTAACTAGAGAAAACATTCAGAAACAAAAAAAAAGATTATTCTCAACAAATCTAATTACTAATCGAAATGAACGTAAGACACTTAAGCCTTTGATATTTGCAAGGCCTAATTCAACTAAACTAAGTGTAACAATAAATAAATCGAATACATTCCAGCCATCTTTCAAATATCGAACAGGTGCCATAGCAATAATCTTCAGTACGGCTTCAGTAGTAAATATTCCTGTGAAGATATAATTTCCTGTTGCTAAGATTCTCGTCATTTTTTCACTTTGACCATAATGATCAAGTGCCATGAAAAGTGTATTTAAAAGAATACAAATCGTAATAAATAGATCAACGAATGCATCTAAGATAAAAAGTGCAACGAATGCCTACAAATCGAACCAAAAACAAAAAACGATTGTTGTTTGAAATGAAATATTGATTTTGTTCTACTTGAAATTTTTCGAAGAATTTCGATTGACAATTCCATTCGAAACAATAAATTCGAAGAAGTTTGACAAATGGCCGATCACATGTATTGACCGTATCTAAATCTGAAAGGACGATATTCATACGTCGTTTATAATGATACTGTTGATGCCATTCTCCATCAATCAATGTTAAACGATGACATGCAAGTGACGTACGAATCGATCGTTCTAAGAGAGAATTCAATGACAACACAAACATGCAAAATCATACTGAGGGAATGAAAATCATAAAACGAAAAGAATCAATCGAGTTTCACAAGAACGAATCACATGCAAAACGTACTTGCTGATCGAACAGTAACAACTTCCGATTCGGACCCATTCAAAACTTCAGTAATCGGAGCGTATTTTATCTGAGGTTTAGCTTGGTATAACTATTTTTGAAAAATTAATTTAGAAAAAAACAAAAGATATTTCGAAAATCATTTACAGTCACTGTTGATTCGTTATCTTGTCGTTCACTATCGGAGACATGCGCAGAATTTCTTAATCGTAAACTTCGTCGTTCGTCATTTAAACTCGTTGAATTCGTTTGTATTTCATCGAAAAATGGTATCGTTGTGTTATCACTCATTGTTGGATTTGAATAGACTAAACTAGTACTTTCATAAGGATAGGCAATGGCACATGTTTGTAATGATTGTTTATGTTTCTAAAAATGAAAAGAAAATCTATTTCGATCGATATTCTTTCGATTTTTACTCGTCGATGTTGATCGTATTCAATCGATACACTTGAATCGGAAAGTTTTCGATTTGGATTTTCAAATATCAATGCATCTTCTTGATATTGTCCATTTTCAACAATTGAAAGTTGATTTAATTCGATATTCTTTTGATTTTCTTCATTTTGTTGTTCGAGTTCATCTTCAACTTTGCGTCGTTCACGTTCTTCATCTTCGACTTGAACTTTTTTCTGTTGATCTTGATATGACATTGAAACAATAGCTAAGATTAAATTAATTAAATAAAACGATCCGAAAAAAATCACAGCAACAAAATAAAGAAAATGATATCGACCCGATGCTGATAGAACTAATTGATATAAATTCTCCCAATAATCTTGTGTCATCAAACGAAAACATGATAACATGGCTCGACCATAACTATCAAAACTACGTCGAACAAAAAACAATTTTTACCCAATAAAAAAAAACATAAGAGTTCTCTCTCTCTCTCTCTACCTTGTGTATCCAAAATCCGGACTGAATGAAATAAAAATGAATTTAAATTTAAAAACGAAGAAGAACAGTTCTCCTACTTTTCACCTCGATCTTTCCAGCAAATATAACCTGACGGACATTTCGTACCGCCACTTCCATTTCCACATAACATAAAATTACCATTTTCATCTTGAAACCATGTACCTAAAATCAATCAAATCGACTCGTCATCTTCTATTCATAAATCTCGAAATGCATACTGTTATCATCAATGAATTTTTCATAATATGCAAATGATGTATTGTATACAATGAATGAACTATTTGAATTATTGAGAAATGTTTCATAGCTAAGCACGCACTTTTGTCGAAGAACACCCATATAAAGCTGTAAACCAACCTACAAACAAATGATTATGATGTGCCATTTAATTTTGCGAGACAATGAATCAATCAAACAAACCAAAGCAAATATCGAGAGAATAAATGTTGTCAGAACAGTTACATCGCGTAGACAAATCAATGATTGAATTAAAGCATCAACAATTGTTTTTAATCCTACAAAGAAGAAAATAACAATAGTTTTCTCGTGATTAAAAAAACAACAATACCCGGAACAACAGCTACAGTTTTCAATGCTCTCAAAACACGAAATGTTCGTAGTACAGAAACATTGCCCAATGGAAATAAAACGGTCATATATCTAAATTAACAAACATAAATTCATTTTTAAATCAAATAGAATCTCAATATTTATTCGTACGCCAATGTAATGACAACAAAATCTAACCAATTCCATGGATCACGTAGAAAAGTAAATTTTTCTAATATAAAACCTCTTGCAATACATTTTGTCAATGCTTCAAATGTGTAAATAATCGTAAAGACATATCTATGTAATTCGAAACCGCATATTTCGATTGTTCAAACATCGAATTCACTTACTCATAGTATTCGGGTACATTTTTTAATGTCATAAACACACAATTAGTTAGAATAGTTAACATGACAAATGTACTAAATAACGAATGTGTTAATATGCGTATAGCTAAACGTCGAAAACAATTAAATGGAGAAAATAGAAAACAAGCTGGTGATGAACTAAATCGAAAGATCGTCTTATTTCGATTGATAACAACGAAGACCTAAAAAAATATGTTATTTTATTCTTTTACGGAAATAAATCCATGCATACATATTCTGTTCGATAGTACCAATCGATTTCTTCGATTGGTTTGCCGATTAATTCAGCAGGAAATTTCGTTTGTAAAGCACGTGGTAATGTTTGACCAACGGCCAGTTCTTTATTTGGCTTTCGTTTTGGAATATTTGGTTCGGTTTTCGATGATTTTTTAATTGTATAATGTGTATCATTTTCATCTTCACGAATTATTCGTCGTTGTAAACGTTCAGAAGCAATACGTTCGGCTTCTTCTTGTCGATAACGATCAATACGACGAAATGATTCGTGTGTAAACTCGCGAAAAACAATCGAGTTGTAATCCATCCTTATGTTTAACTTTAATTAAATATTTAAACATATTTGATTCGTCCAAATCAATTGTATTTCAATATTAAAAACTAAATCATTATAAAAATTGAAGAAAAAAGACCTCTTCTTCTTTGATTGACTTACATGTGTGGAACATTGAATAGTCGAAACGTCAAGTAATCAATGAAAATAAAAATGACAAAAATTTGTCATTGTACTATTGGGATGAGCTGATCTAAGCAATTATGGTGTGTGTGAACAAATTAAATCTATTGATTTGCTTAAAACTATATTAAATATCACGCAATCAAGAGAAGCAAAAGAAAACTAACTTTGACATTTCTTATACATCTAATGTCATCATTGAGTCTTTATTTCATCTAGAAATCGATTTTTTTCTTCTTCGTTTTGATTCTCTTGAACAATTCTCGAATAGCTAAGAATGGATAAAGAAGAAGAAAAAGCTAAGGACTTGAGGGAATATAATTTCACAATGATTCTCTAAGCATTTTGCAATCGGATGTTAGAATATCGATCTGTTTTCTTTTTTTTCTGCTTCTTTGCCGTCGTCTTTTATCATATCGGGAAAACTTTTCACCAATCCCTAATCATGGCTAAGATGATAAAAAAAAAGAAGAAGAAGCAAAAGAAGAAACTTTTCTTATATATTTGTTTTCGAGACTAGCTATTGAACATGTCTCGTTAACTTAATATTGATGTTAGTATTGATTTCTTTGAATAAGATCATTAGCCTCTTCAAAAATGTCAACGAGTGAACGAAGAATTTTTGTCTATTGTTTTGTTTTTGTTACTTTAACTGAGGCATAGACAAAAAAGAGACAATGAAATTTTGTGATAAGAAATGATAATTGACAAACGAGAGAGAGAGAGGGAAGAGTAGAAACTATTTGAACAGTCACGCATATGAGTCCGGATAGTGATGAAGAAGTGAACAGCGTAACGTTCTTAAATCGAATTTCTTCTTTCTTTGATTAGCATATATAATAAAATGCTTTCGATAATAGAATGTCGAAACAAGAAAAGACTAACGGATTGATTCATCGATTATTTCGCTTAAAATCAAGTTCACATCGTTCATTATTTAGTCAACTCGACAGCAACAAGCAAGAAAAGGAAAAGGAATCTATTTCAATTATTGATATATATGTATATTCAAAAGATAAATAGGGATTTATCTCTTGATGAACTACTAGACGAAGAAAAACAAAAATGTTTTACACATGCATGCATATTAGACGAGTTCTCTCAAGAGACAGAATCGTTTCAAATATTAATAAGGATTTACAAGGATTTTTAAAAGATTATTATTGATTCCAAAATAAATTGACAAGTTATACGGATATTTAACATAGCGATTTATTTTCGATCTTTTGTTATTTGAGTTTATTCAATAAATAAATCACAATGTCTATTGTTAACAAAAAAAAAGACACTTGCTATTGTCACCATTGCTGGCCAATGAACAAGTGCCGATATGTTATTGCTTTGCTTTTCTTTTTTTATGAATGAATAATTGAAGTATATATATACTAAGTGAATTGTAAAATATACTTTATTGTATCTGATAAAAAGAAAAGTAGCTTTCAAATGTGAAAGTTATTCATCTGGTCTGGATACTGAATATCATTTTGGTTATCGAGTGCTAATTTATATGAGAAGAAAATCCTAATGACCTACAGATACATAAATAAAAATGTCCAGATTTAAGAAGTTATCGATTTGATTACCTAATCATCAGACGTTGTACGTATGAATCAACATTTTTTTTCTTCTGCTGCTTCTTCTTCTTCTTCTTCTTCTTCTACTCTTATATATTTCGGCTTTATCATTCTGTTGATTGTCAGTCGATTTGCAAACAAATAGAAGCCGTAGTGATCATAGTCTTCTACAATGAATGTCAAACATTCATAGAACTGATGATGCCATCGCCCTTTTAATTGCTTGTAATCGCTTTCGTGTGCGTATATTCACGTATCCAACATTAAGAGGATATGTATATTAACAAAAAAAAAACGAGTAACAGAGAGACATGAACGAGACGAGTCCTACTAACAATCAGTTGTATGCCGCCTATTTCTAGATTCTTATGGTTTCGTATTTGTCATTTAATTGATGGTTAGATGTTGAAAATTGTCCATAATCAGTAGTCATTTTCACCTACTGCGAGACAGTGATTTGTACATAGAAAAAAAAATTCATTTTTTTCCTTCATCATTCTCCCTCGCACTCTTTCGCGATATATAAGAGAGAACTAGTTGAATTTTGAGTGTGATGACATATTGAGTCAATACCATCTTTTTAAATACTTTCTCTCTCGATGGAGAAGCCGAATTGTTATGACAGGTAATACTCAAGAGTTTTTTTTTACAACTTAAAAAAGACATTATTTGTTAATATTACGATTTTATTAGCGAACTTGTCGATCGAACAGCGTCGTCACCTCCTCTTCCACCACCGCCACCACTACCACCAGTACCATTACCACATGATTTCGATATGAACTGGCAAACAACATTGAGTCAATCGGATTCGAATATTCATCCTCGACCAAATCAAAGTCTAACACGTCTATCAACAACATTTCATAATCCATCTTATAAAGTTTCAATTGGACATGAAACAGTGAATATAACTGAAATAGCTCGACAACGAAAAATGTCGTCAAATCCATCGAGTATCATCGTGTCTGATGAACGACGTCGTGTTATAGCCGCACGAAAAAATGCCAATATTCTTAGTCTATGTTTTATGTGTTTCGTTTCGGCTTGTTTAATTCTCATTGCTATTTCACTCATGAGTTTACTATCAAAAACTCATTCGATTTCTCACAATGATCTACTTTCTTCCGCTGTTCAATCGACTAATTTTACTCCAGGTCAGATCTATGTATTAGCAACATCATCAACAGATACAATAACGAACTTAATACTTCCGATTTATGATCGGACAATACGTGATCTGGCTACAGTTGTTTGTTTATTAATTGTCGTTTTGAATTGCTTCTGTTTATTAGTTTTCAGCATGGAGATTTATCTCGGCTGTAATATATTAAACTCCAAAGATAATCTTCAACAGTAAAAGAAAAGAGCCAGCAAATAAAATATGATTCTTTGACGTTTGTTCTTTTTTTTTTAGAAGTTTCAGTGTTCTCTTCAGTACATCAACCTCACGTTTTCTGGCTATTTGCAGTTTTTATGCGTCAATTCCTGCCTTGATACTGGGTAGATAACATTTCGGTTTTTTGTTTGAAAAAAAAAATTTGTTTTTTTTGTTTAGTCATGTGTTTATTCATTTTATTAAATATGTCGTTAATACCAGCGATTATTTCGTTAATTATTCTTGGTTGTGGTTTAATTTTTATTTTATTCACTTTATTAACTTATTTTTCAACGACAAATCAACGATTAAATTCGAATATGTATCAATCGGTTACAACTAAACTTCAAACCGATGATGATATCGATATTTTAAAAGCTGACGAACTGTCCACTCTTGTATAACAAAAATGACGAGCTTTTTTTTCTTTTTCTTTTTCTTAATATTCTCTATAATTAACTCAGTATGGTTTAATGCACTTCGTTTTCTTTTTCTTTTTCTTTTCAAATAATTCACATTTGAATGATGAAACAATGTACTCACTTTGTTTTGCTTTTATTAATTCTACTGACTAAGTCAATTTATGCATTTATTTACGACGGCATTTTTTAAAACGTTTTATATCCCACCGAGAAAGTATTCACAGCTTATTGGCGACAGTCTTTTATTAGATATTTCTCAAGCTAAAATAATGACAATCTGCAAGATTTTCTCATGATTATTTCTCTTAGTTGGTTTTTTTTTATCATTAAACTATAAATGTACGCAAATAATCATGAGTCATTGTCAGATATTATAAAAATAACTTGTTTCGAATTACACAAAATCTGTTGTTGTTGTTGTTTGCTTAATTTTTTTTCTTTTTTGAAATCGTGATCAACAAACACGAAGAATATTAATTCGATAATACGTATGACAGATAGAACATAGAAGTAAGGAAGAAAAACAAAATGAAAAAAAAACGAAAGAAAGAAGTATATGAAGCAAAAAAACAGTTTTACATCGGAGAAAGAATAGTAACAATAACAAGACTATGAAATGATACTGTTTCACGCCGTGATAGTTCTGCTGTTGTTGTTGTTGTTTTTCTCCTTCTTTTGTGTTTCATCGCTAAATTCTGTCGATCTTCTCTCTTTGCATGTACATACACACGAAACAACAGTCATATTACATATAAAGACACGGAGAAAAGAAACTGAGTGAGATTAAATTTTTGAGATCATCATCATCATTGCTCGCTCACTCAGTCAGTGACTCCAGAAAAAGCAAAAACAAACAGAAAGAAGTATACGAAGATATAGCATAACTTATTGTTTGTTGGTGTTGGTGGTGTTGTTGACAATAGGCAAAACACTGTTATCGTGTACAAAAAAAGCAAAAATTAGTGAAAAAGAAAGAGAAGAGACCAAGAAAGAGAGAGAGAGAAAAACCAAAATCAACAACAGTATAACTAATGAATAATAATAAAATCCATCGTAGTTGATATTCATTTTGTGGAATCTATCAAGATTTCGACGGATTATGGAAGAATTTGGAAAAGAATTTTTGTGTTAGTGTTCTTATAGGTGTTCGAGATGTTGCTTGTGTGATTAATGATTGCGATGAATTGGCTAGAGGATCGAGTTGTTGTTCATCGGTTTTCGTACTATCCGATGAAGATGTTGATGATTCAGTTGTGATCGTTTCTGTTGTCGATAAACAAGCGATTGAATGTGGACGTAATGAACAAAGTATAGGCGAGGAATTCGTCGATGATGATGATGATTTTCGATGTGAATAAAATCTTGTTAGAGATTTACCGGTTGTATATGACTGATCACGATCAAGTGTGGGATCAATATCATCGATAGTTTTATTTGGTGGAACAATAAATGTTCGTTGTATTTGTTCATTAGTTCCTATCGGAGATTTTTTTGTAAGTGTCTTTTTTTTTATTGACGATGATTGATTTTCATGTAATGAAGATATTAATATCGTCGTATTATGATTATTATTTACACGATTTGTCCTATGTTTATTGATTATCGGTAATGTTTGCGGTATTTTTTCGCCATCATGACTTCGACGTACATGGACAGGATATTGAAAATTTTCATTTTGATATCCATATGCAATTAAGCCGTACTCTTTGACTTGCTGCATTTTAAGATCAAGTTCACGTATGGATGCTTTTGACATGTTTAATTTGTCAATGGATACTATGGGAAAATAACGGTGTGCTACAAAAAAAAGAAAGAAAGACAAATAAGTTCAATGGAATATTATTGTTAATAATAATAATACAAAAAGCCGAACTAATATTTAATTAATACACGCAAATCATTTGTCAAAATCAATCGGAAATATTATATAAACTCTGACCGGTCAAAGATTTTATATAAGATGAAGAAGACGAAAAAAAACTTCGGTATTCGTTGACAGACGGTTATATTTAACTTAAACAAAAAGGTTTCATTGGTATTTTACGGTTTCCGATTATTGATATTCAACTTTGTCATTGCAGTTCAATATTTATCGAACCTTTTCTTTTCTTTTTCTCCTCGATTATTATTTGAAAAAATTAAAAATCAACAAATATCAGAGTACACAATGCATGTATATGTAAGAACAAAGTTCATAAACTCTCGACTTGTTGTTTTTTCAATGTCTGAGTGATCTGAATTGTTGCTTTTTTTCGTCAACAAAAAACGTGATTTTCTTACGTGCTAATAGATTTGCTTGACGACGTTGACGTTTGAGTAGTTGATGTGATGTTGTTTTGATATTGTTTAGTGTCGATGATCGATTTTTGACGAGCAATGTGCCTGAAGCAGTCATAACGGAGACCCAACCAACAGGAACGTCAATGATAATATCGAAATTCCTTGTAAAAAACAATTCAACATCGACCGAACAAAATTTGAAATAAGAATTTCGTAGATTAAACGATGGAAACGTGAACAGAAATAAAAAGTATAATAATAACCCGCAAACAAACAAACGAAAGAGATTTGAACGATGATTAACAATTGTTTTGTTTGATGAAAACTTATAGAAAAAATCTTTTTACATGCTCATAAACAAACATCGATAATCTAGAAACACAAAAAAAGAAAGAGAAATGATATTATTTAATTAAAATTTGTGTACGCTGTGACTCGTAAAAAAGTCTGTTGAAATTATTCGTCAAACGGAAATCAATTTCTTTTTTGAGTTTAATCATACGTCTACCATTTTCCATATTTAATCAAAAAGAAAGTTTTCTTTTTTCTTACTTACTTGTACTTTCGCATCTCAGGAGCAATTGCACCGGCAAACATACGAAATAGTACATTTTTTTTCTTTCTACTCACTTAATTCAGATTGAAAATGTCGATATATTACTCTCATGTATATTAATCAGACTTTTAATTTAGTTACTATAACAGTAAAAAAACAAACCTGAGGTAAAGGACTGCGTATGAGAACGAACACGACGAGACGAATGACAACGGGAGAAGTAGACGCTGTTAGACAGACAAGCAGACGCTTCGGCTTTATTTTCTTCTTTCTCTCGTTTTGCCCGATATTCTTTCTCTTTCTGTGTCTGTCTGTCTAGCCGGTCGCCGACGTTTTTCTTCTTTTTTTTAATGTCCTATGTGTGTATGCGTGTGTGCGTGTATGTGTGCGTTTGATTCTCTCGATTTTTTTTCTTCTTCTCTCCGTTTCGCGTCTGTCTGCTTTGTATGTGTGTGTGTGTGTATGTCTTGTGATGATATAATGTGTAATCATCATCATCATCTTTCTCTTTTTCGACGCACTACTGAATATGTCTCGTCGTGTCTATTTCCGTTATCAACAAAATACACCAGACAGAAGCCATTACAATCGGCTCTAACAGCAGTTGTTATGAAAAGACTGAGCAGAACAATTGAAAACGAAGAAGAACAAAAAAAAAACGTTTCTCATTCGATGAGAGACAGAGAGGGAAAAAGAAAAACGAGGATGATGCCGATAAAATCAAGTGATAAGCGATAGCAAAGACAAATAAAAAAAAACCGAAGAAAAAAAAAGAAAACTATCGACGATTCATCTCTCATATTATTATCTTGCCAATGTATACTCACATAACAAATGCCTCTTTTTTTTCGACATTTTCAGTCTGTTTGAGTTTTTCTCGATAAAATATTCTACGCTAATGAAACAAAAACGACGAAAACTACGATATACTTCCATTTTCTATTTATTTTTAGTTAGAATTCGTACTAATAAATGGAGAAATATGCATACACACCTGCTGAGGGCGCTTGTAACGTATGGATCAGACAAGCTGATTCACAATAGTGCAGATGAAGGGTCATACTGATCTGCAGACAGACTATAAAGTCTAATCGAAGAAAAAACAAGAGAAAGAAAGAGAAAGAAAAAGAGAATACCGAGTCTAGTTAGATCTCTTGTGTCAGATAAAGAAGAAGAGAAGAAGAAGAAAAAGAACGAGACATTTTACCAATTTGTTATTCTGACAAATTCAGGTACCCAATAAAAATAAAATCTTGCTTGAATTTATTGTTTGTACGCGATAGTTTAAAGTCGTCTATACATATAATTACATTAACATCCAATTATTCAACAATTCTTATGTCACGTCTATGATCAACCGAGAAAAAAAAGAAAAGATTTTTATCATGAAATATTCTCTCATTTTTTCTCGTTGACTCATTATAAAAATATCAAAAAGAAAACAACAACAACAACAACAACAACAAAATAAAAATTGCATCTGTATAACCGTATATTTCATCTAATACGCCTATTTTTTTTGCCTCCTCCTGCTAAAAAGTCCTTAATGTTCTATGCACATATATCATTCGGTAAATGAAAAAATATTTGTCGAGTTTTAAATAAAACAAGACGTCATTCTCAACTCGACGTTGACTATGAAAAAAGCGCATGAGAATTATTTAAAAAAGAAAGAAAAAGAAGGAGAAAAGAGAATCTAGCGGAGTTCTACATACATCGGAGCGTTTTTCTCCGCTCTCATCTATTATAATTTTTTTCAGACATTTGTGCCAAGGGCAACGTCTACGTTTTCAACCAACTGTAGACACTTCTTACTTATTTACATGACACTTGAATTCCTCCTCTTGTTCTTCTTTCTTTTTTTTTCTTCTTCTCCTCTTCTTCTCCTTCTCGTCTAGCACGTCGGTTCACGCATAGAAAAGACTAATACATCAGATGATTTACATGAAAGAAAGAGAGAAAAGAAATAAAACGAGTGAATATGGAATCTAATTTGATATATACACATGCTTCTAGTTCTTACTCTCGTCATCATACACAATTGACTTAGTATGTGCATATATATATGTATATAACTAGTCAGACAGACTAAATACAAACATGTAACTACTAGTCACTGTCGCCGCCATTGCCGCCATTCGATGTTGTCTAGACTATGACGTAACGTATGAAGTGGATGAAACTGACGGAGGAGAAGAAGAATAAGAAGAAGAGGAGAATGAAATAGTTAATGCGCCAGCACATATGTGTGTCTTTTTATTCTTATTGGACTTATATAACGAATACGTACATTATATAAAAAAAACACGAAGTAAAAAAAGAAGTAAAATTACACGTTATTTCATAAATAAAATTGACTTCTATTGGCAAGTTAAAATAAAAAAAAAATCTTCTATATAAAAGCACGTTCGCCATAAATGCAAATATGAAGAACAAAAATGCGGAGGAAAAATATGCACTTAAATCTGACTATTAGTCAAAAACTCAAATTATTCATAAACACACAAACATATACACATGTGTTTTTTCTTGATTCAAATGAAAATAATAATGCTCAGAAAAAAAAACTATCATATATTTGCTCGGTTTCAGATGAGTTTAATTAGTCTTTTTCCTCGTACTTTTGCACTTCTCAGACTAATCCGACGTTTTCTTTCTTTCTTTCTGCGTGAGCTATTAAAATAATTTAATAGAAAGTTTTAGACACGACCGTACTGTGATTTTCTTTTGCTTTTTTTCAGCACGAAAGAATGCAAACATTAGAATTTAAACGACGTCAAATCTTACACAGTCATCTAATGCATTTTCAAATATCATGGATCACGAACTATTTTTAGTATTTAGGTCTCTTTTTAAAACAAAAATTAACTCGAGATTTCCCTAATGAAATCAATTTCTCCTATGTGTGTATGTCGATATTCAATCAATAATCAATTCAAGATCACAGTTCTTTTGTTTTCGAACTCTTATTCAACGGGAAAAACCTTGGCAAGAGACAGAAAAAAATGATTTTTTATTAGACATTCATTGTAACATTAAATATTAGATCGCGATTGTTTTTTTTTGATTCACTTGCGTAATAAATATTTTCTTGCTTATTAACCTTGAAAACCAACATATTCGACATAATAACAAAACGAAGAAAAAATTATCGAGGGACAAAAAACCAGAAAAAGAGAAGAAGAAGAGAGAAAGAGAGTGAGAGAGAAACAGGTAATGGATTGAAGAAGATCTAAACCGCATTTGCATATGGCCGTGTGTACAAATGCACATCATCGATTTTTATATTTTATTTCTGCTCGAGATATTTTTCAAGTTATCAAATGGAAATTTACCTAATCAAACGTCATCACCTTGGAGTAAATTCGAATTAACTAGAACAATGATCATTAGAATTTCATTTTAGGTTGTTATCTAACAAGTGACCATCGATTAGAATGTCGAAATTTATTTAATTTCTATTTAACATCTTATTCGTTTTGTCGAAATGATCCACGTGTATTAACACAACAGAATATCGATGAATTATATTTAATCAATGATTATAATTGTTTAGATCATTCAATTCATTGTTATTTCGAATTCGATTCAACATGGTCATTATGTTTAAATTCATTACGAAAATTAATTATTGAAAATCTTAGTTTTATTGTACGTCTATTTGATTCAAGAAAATTATTACCAATTGATTATTTAAAAATAACAAATACTCATGGAAGTATAACGGAATTATTGCATCTTTTTCAATTTTCCAATCAATCAAGTATTTACATACAAAATCTCGGTCCAAGATGGTCGGGCATGGATCTCTATGCATTTTATCTACAAAATCCATCGATAAATCTCAAACAATTTTGGATCAATGTTCTCGATTGGTATCCATTAGTCTATCTTCGAACTGAACAACAACAACAATTAAAACAATGGCTACTAAAAATACCATGTATGTTTTTTAGTAAATCACGAATTTTTGACGTTTTTCGTTTATTGTTCGTTTTTAGGTCTTCATATTGAATTAGGTGATTGTCGAGCGTATCATTATGATTTAATATTTCTTCGTGATCTATTTGCTTTACGTAATGAAATAGCAAATGAATTATATTGTTATCAAAATCGAGCTTTACAACGTGTTCATTGGTCGAAAGTACCGGACTTATATCGTAATTACATTCTACCACGTCGACCATCATTTTATACAGCAAATCAAATTGAATTACATGAAAATTGTTTCGAACAATTCACTAAACGTAAAAATTCAATTTTATTATTCTTTTTTCTCTTTAAAAAAAAGCTTTCTGAATTTGTTTTCTAGCTCGATATAGTATCAATTCTTATACAGATCTCGACGAATTCTATTCACATTTTTATAAATATGAAACACAATCGATACCATTGTGGACGGTTTATCCTTATGCAACAATACCAAACGTTGTACAATCAACAACTTTACCGACATATTTAAAACAAAATCATTCTTCATCAATTGATTTTATTAATATTTATGAACATGCAGCAGCATTCAATGAAACACGTTGGTTATCAGCAGTTGAAGCTTTTCCTGATGGACGATTTCTATTGATCGATAATCGAAATCAACATATTTTACTACTCAATGAAAATGGTACCTATCGTATTGATTTAACAGCCATTTTCTTTCGACAAATACAACTAAACAATCATGATCTCATACCAGTTCCAACTGTTCACACAACTTATTCATTCTCTCAAATACATATCGATCAAGATAGTTATGTTTATCTTATTCCAAGATTACCTTATTATATTTATATATTTTCAAAAGAAAATCGTCTTATTCGTTGTTTAACACCAACACATCTTGGAATATCAATTATACGTAGTGATTGTTTAGCTATAACATATACAGGTTTAATTTATATTTGCGATGATACATATCGTATCATACGTATTTATACACGTATGGGTATACCACAAAAGAATATACGTTTAGATTATTTACCATTGAAATTATTCATAAGTAATAATCGAATATTTACATATTCAATTGAATATCCAGCAACAATACAAATGTATACATTATCGGGTCAATTCATACGAACATTAACCATTTGTTCGTATAATTTACCATCGGAAATCATTTGGTTTCGTGGCAAATATTTTCTTACATGTGGTACATATCTTTATGTTTTAAATGAATCAGGTGATTTAATAGCTGAACAAAGTCTTCACAATTTACTCGATTATTCTCAATCATTAATAACGATACATGATTTTGCATTGAATAAAAATGGTGTATTTCTATTAACATTTCGTCGAAACGGTACATTATTCAATCGTTATTGGATTATTCAACCAGCACTTGTCTGAAAAACAAAACTTAGTTCTTTATGCTGCTTAATTTGCTTGTTTTTTTTCTTCTTCTTCACCTCCGGTCGTATTTCTTTAATTAAAATAGTTCTGTGTAAAATCTTTGCAAAGTGTTTGTGTTTTTTTTAATCTTTATTACAGACGACGAAAAGAAAAGTAAAAGAGAAAACCATGGCATCGTGTGTTTTGTTTGTGTTCTATCTGACAAAATCATGACAACAAGTTATCACGCTAACTGTACATGAGAAGAAAGTAAAAGAAGAAGAAGAAGAAGAAAAATAAATCGTAGCTGTTTCATAAATACTGGTGTTAATCACAAAGCAACGCACACAGATGAATGAAAGCACGAGAGACAAAAAAAAATGTTTGTACGTATAACGACTGAAAGAAAGTTGCGTATGTGTGTTTTTTTCTCGTTCGGGAAGAGAAGAAAAAAAAATATATCTGAAGAATGAAGAGTGAAAGAGAAAGAAAGAGAAAAAAAACAGAATACTAGAAGAATGAATTTATAGGAAAAGTTTGGTTGTTTTGTTTGGAAGAATCGAGGCCGGAAGAAAGAATTTCGTATCAATATTCGTTTGTCATAGGCACATCAGTTGTTGCTGATGGATATTGAGCTGGAATAGTGGCTGGTGGGCCCATGGAATACATATACGGAGATGGAATATAAGCATGCTAAAACGTAGATTTAGGTTTTCTGATGTCAAAAAAAACAAAACAATAGACTAACTCCATTGATTAATTGACCACCACTTTGCGGTGTGCCATTTTGCGTGTAAAATGTTGGATAGAATGAAGGTGGTAGTTGCTAAAAACAAATACACAAGATGAGAGAGAGAATCATTTCGAAATGGGTGAAGTCTTACGGCGTGCGATGGTGTTGCACCCGGAGGAATGATATAAGTGCCAGCCATTGGGACAAATGGCATCTGAATAAATTTGAATTTAGTTTGTCTTTTTTTTTTGGAACATAGGAAATTGATTTACATTAGCTTGAACAGGAAGAAAGATTGGCGAATAGATCGGATGCGGCGCCGACATTGGCTGTTGATAGGGTGTCGATGGTTGTTGAGAATTTCCATTAACTGTCGAACGTGAAGGTGTTGGTGGCGGTGTCATTGTTGTGCCATTTGAAGAATAATATGATGTTGGACCTAGAGATCGAAAATTTTGAAATTCTTCAGTTTTCTTATGGATTTTTCGTCTTTGTCTACTTGTCAATGAATTAACACTCGGCTTTTTGTAAGCGGGTGCTAGTATAATCGGTCGATTTTGAAATGTCAATGGCACGATTGCATGCTGACGTAAAACTTCTAATGCAGTATCATCATTCACAAATGAGATAAAGGCAAAATGTCTGTAGGGAAAAACGGTTTTGTGTTTCGTTATGTTGTTTATTGAATGAAAGTAAACATACGTGTTTTCTTTGGCGATAATTTTCACGTCATGAACTTCGCCGAATGCTTGAAACCAATTTTCAATTTCAGCACCAGTCGTCTGAAATAAATAAATAAATGAAATTTTCAGTCTTGTTTTTACTTTTGTTTTTCTTACTTCACGAGGAAAATTCTTCATAAACAAACGATTAGCAATTAATTGACTTTGTCGAGGAATTTTTGCATCATTTAATTTATTGATAAAATTCAGATGTTCTTGACTCGGCATTTTGCTGCCGATCGGTTGATTTAATTCCATTTCTTGAACTTGTTTTTTGACACAATGGAAAAAAAAACGAAAAACGAAAAAAAAGAAGAAGAAGAAGGGAGAGATTAAACAGAGAGAAAAACTAATGTCGATTGAATCTATTCAAATCGAATATTTCTCTTGTCTTCTTCTTAGTTCGTCCGTCTTGAATATCTCAATTAAACAATGCGCATATTCAATCGAAATCTTTTAGACCAGTTTCAAATGCATTAATGCTTTAAGTCTATCCGATTGGTTATATTGGAAAACACTAAAGTCAGAATAGAATAGAATAGATAGTAGTAGATAGATAGATATATCATCCATCGAATTCTCTAACTTTCAAATTGTGACATTATGTTATGATCTAGAACGAAATAAAAACGCTTTCCGTTAGTTAGTTAGTGTTTCTTCTTCTTTTTCAAGAATGAATCAATTAGCTCGTTTACGTCCTGATAAATTCGATGATAAAATTGTTAACGAACAGATATCATTAGTAAAAACAAAAACAAAAATCTCGTATTAGCAGCATTTTGTTCTCGTCTCCTTAGATTCAACAATCGTGTGGAGAGAATATTGATCCCGATCAAATCGCCATTGTCTTTCATGAATGTGATTATAATATGCAAAAAACTATTCAACGAATATGTAACGGAGAATTCGAAGTAAAATTCTTGCGAACAGAAAACGAAAAAGACACAAGCAGCATTTCAATTAAATAGGATAGCGAATGGCAAACAGCGAAATCAACTCATAAGAAAAAAGTACACCATCACAATGAAGTGATTACCAATGGTCAACATCGATTGACAACACGTACAATGAATAATAATCGATCAGCTAAATTCGATCGAAAACCTCCTCGAATCATTGATCAACCAAAACAAAACAAAGAAAAATTACTAATCAAACCGAAAATTATTATTTCATCGATTCCTTCTGAACCTGTTCGAATGCATTCGGCAGTGAAATATTCATCTCAACCGATTGACGTTCAATTTGGCGACATTCAATGGAATGATTCCATACCGCAAATAACTCAAACCGATGAATTCAATCATAATACTTCGCCAGATTCTTCTTCATCGTCATCATCATCGAATATTGTCGAAGAAACTATTCTAACAAATGAATCATCGATTACAGATAACACAATCGTAATTTGAAAATCGAAATTTCTTTTTTTCTTCTTCTAATTCTTCGATTTTTTCAGTCAAATCTTTTATCAACTGATAATACATCTCATCTATCCGATCAACTCACTGAACCAGCATCAACAATCAATTCTGATCAACAAAATCAACCTATTGACATTCCAATTACACGTTTACCTCCAACATCAACACCTCGTATGCCTGAATATCCACCTCAATACATTCCAACAACAACAACAACAACATCATACAATACATACTCGTAAGAAATCTTAATCGATTAACATTTGTTCTTAATCTTCAACGTAATAGATCTCTTCCAGCCAATCAATGGAATATGCAAACATCGAACTATCGAACGAATTCAAAAGGTAATATCCATTCATCAACATCCTATCAATTACCAAATCAACAACAACAGCAAGTCTTCGTTGGAGCATATCCGTATCCAACATTATCACCAACTCTTGTTCAAGTCTTTGCACCTATCGAGCATTGGTCACATAATGGCTATACAGCACCAATAGAATCCTATACATATTCAACAACTAGTACGAACTTATTCTTTCTTTTAATTTCGTTTATTTTTTAAATAACTTTTGATTAGATTATATCACAACATATCCAAATCAACCATCACAAACAAAATATGGTGAATATTTTTTTCTACATTCGCTTGTTAGAGTTTTTTTTTCTTCAATTTCGATTAGATCAACAATCTTACGACAAAGAACATTTGAATTCAACACAACCAAATAAAGATACTCATCTTACAAGCAAATTATCTCCAACAGCCGTTGCATTTTCTCAGGGTGTACCCTCGACAACTGCTCTCTACATCAATCCAATTCCATTTCCCATGCCTTCGTACTATCACCCTCATCATCCTTCAACATCGGGATTATCAATGGAAAATCATGTTAGTCTAATACTTTGATTTTGCTTTTGAAATATTTCTCTTCGTCAGGATAATCATTCGAATACTTCCAATCGAACTAATTACTATCAACACGCACAGACATCTCGTACATATAATACACATGTATCAAATTCTACTTGGCATCCGCAACAGTCCATGTGAACGAAAACGAACGATTTTTTCACACCTGTTGTTATTATTCACTTTTTTTCTTTTTTTCATCAAAGCAAATTAGTACTTTACTTTCGTAAGAAGCAAATCAAACTTCTTCATTTTCTTGTTCTTCGTCTTTTGTGATATTAAAACGATGAGAGATTTTTTTTTCTTCTTCTTCTTTTTCTTTTCTTAATAAACAACATACGTATTTCTTTAGATGTTCAATAGTAATCTTAATTGGGATCGTATCCCGAATAAACTTAAACGAGCGATTGAAACAAGTTTAGAACATTTCGATGAACATCGGTTAACATTAAATGATACAAACACAGAATTTATTGATGATTATTGTTGGGATTTAAGTAAGTCATTGCAACAACAAAAAAACAGCGAACTTTTTTGGTAATTTTGATTTCTTCTAGTTGCTTGTCATTTAAAACAAACTCAATTTATCAATCTTGCAAATAATAAACTTCGAAGTAATCAGATTTTATTTTTCATATTAACCAAAAACATACATACATTTATTTAATTTAGCTCTATCACTTCATATATCCAATTTAACTCATTTACAAACATTGAATTTAACCAATAATAATCTTGAAGTACATCGAATAATAATAATAATTTCATCTGTTGAATATTGTTTCGTAGGAATTACCGAGTTCACTCGTCACACTTTCTCAATTAAAAATTCTCAAACTTGGACATAATCATCTTCGTTCATTGCCACGTTCGTTTGGTTCTCTTAAAGCTCTTGAAATTCTCGATCTAACCAGCAACGAACTCACTGAAAATAATCTGACGAAAGATTTCTTTCAATTAAGTACGAATAAAAAAATAAATAAACGATCTTTTATTATTATTTGTTTGTTTTTTTCCTAGAAAATCTTCGTGCACTTTATCTTGGCGATAATTTATTCGAAACATTTCCTAATGATCATCTCGATAAATTGCAAAATTTACAAATTGTAAGTCCTACAAATCTTGTTCGATCGGTAATTCATTCGGTGTCGTCGAATTCTGTAGCCACGTTCGAATTTTTGGCCAATAGATTTGAGAAAAGAAGAACATGTTCAATAGAGCAATAAACATAAATACGAATACGAGACGGCCAAAAGCTGATTTGAAAAAGAAATGTTTCGTATAGTGAAATACATTTGTCATTGTCGGATGTCGAATAACATGAGCAAGTTCATGACGATGACGAAATTGTTTATTTGAACGACGAGTTCGTTTAGCTGTTGACTAAAAAACGACTTTATATTTCGAATGTAAAATTGTTGACGATGAACTCTACGTACGATATTCGACGATGTATTCACCATTTTCGGGTATGTTGTTTCGACAGAAAAAAAAAGAAGAAACAGATGAAAACCTGTGACATTTGCACTACGCAAATAAAAAAATCAATGAACTGTGACTTTTAATTTTTTTTCTTTCTTTCGTGTTCTACTCGTTTTAGTTGGTCTTGCGTCACAATCATCTTCGACTTGTACCGAAAGAATTAGCATATTTACCTCATTTAAAAGAACTTCATATTCAACAAAATCAAATCAATGTTTTACCACCCGCTTATGGTAATTTGAATTTCAATGTTCGTTTACTTTTCTTCTTCATTTATAAACAAATTCTGTTCTAGGAAAAATGGATTTAGGAAATAGCAAACATATCTATCGATTTGAACCGAATCCATTCATACCAAATCTAAGTTTATTGATGAATAATTTAGCACGTCTAGGAAATTATTTAAAAACAGATGAATATAAAGAAATCTATCAAAATTATTTTCTTAATTTCGATGATAACGATGAAATATTAAAGAAATCGGTTAAGAAAAACAAGAATGCACTCGGAAAAAAATAGACATAACTTTTTAGTCTTTTGTTGTTTTTTGGTTTTTGTTTTGTCAGATGCATGTGTGACGAATACTTTAAAAAGTATCAATAATATTATTATTATTATTATTTGAATGATTTTAAAATAAATATAAGAATGATGGGGAAAAAAATACTTTGAATCTTAGCGTCCTCTTTCGTTTCAAGAAGGCAGCTATCCTGATTACAATAGCAACAAAACATCTCATGGCTGTTTCTCTTATTTTTTTTTATTTTTCCTCTTCTCATATTTTACTGTTGTTTCGTCTGTGAATAAAGCACTTCAAATCAAGTATGCAAGCAGCCATATACGATAATATTTCTTTATTATGATCATTATTTACTTAGTTCCTTTCTTCTTCTTCTATTCAGTTTTTTCTTTTTTTTTTCTATTTACTAAGATTGAAAAGTTGACTAACAAGACGAGATAACTGATGGCTACCGGTGAAACTGTACGTGTAATCGTACGATGTCGACCAATGAATCAAAGAGAACATGATTTAAAATGTCAAGTAGGAAGGATTACTAAGAAGTCGTATAACATCATATGAACGTACTTTTCTTAAAGACTGTTATTTCAATGAGTACACAAATTAATCAAGTTAGTTTAGTCAATATCGAACAAAATACTGAACCACCAAAACAATTCACATTCGATGCAGTCTATCCAGAAGATTCCATAACGGAACATATTTATGCCGATTCAGTCTTTCCTCTTGTTGAAAGTGTATGTAAACAAAACGAATCGCGTCAACATTAATCATAATATCTTTGTTTTTCAGGTGCTTGAAGGTTATAATGCAACTGTTTTTGCTTACGGACAAACTGGGTATGAATTTGACATATTCAACAGTGATCATTCCGAATATTTTAGATGTGGAAAATCATTTACTATGCAAGGTCTTAATCTGCCAGGATCACCTCAACGTGGTGTCATTCCTCGTTCATTCGAAGTAATTAATTACGTACAAAAATCGAATCCTTTTCTCTTATTCTATATTCGATTTATCATTATTAGCATATTTTTGAAGCATCATCAGTCACAGCCGGTACAAAATATCTTATTCGTGCGTCCTATCTTGAAATTTACAATGAAACAATTCGTGATTTACTCAGTAAAGATGTGAAAGCAACATTAGAATTAAAAGAATATGTCGACAAAGGTGTTCACGTACAGAATTTAACTTGGCATCAATGTACAAGCGTTCTCGATTGTGAACGTTTAATGGATAAAGGCAATAAGAATCGTGCAACAGGTGCAACTCTAATGAATAAAGATTCATCGAGATCACATTCGATTTTCACAATTCAAACTGAAATGTGTACACGTAGTGAACTCGATGGCAAAGAACATATTCGAGCAGGCAAATTAAATCTAGTCGATTTAGCTGGCAGTGAACGACAATCGAAAACACGTTCGTTTTTTTTTGTTATGAAAATTTGTTGAATAAAAACTTCGTTTTCTTTTTTCGTTTAAATTAGATGCCGAAGGTGAACGTTTACGTGAAGCAACTCGAATTAATCTGTCGCTGAGTGCCTTGGGTAATGTCATATCAGCATTAGTCGATGGTCGATCGAAACATATACCCTATCGAGATTCGAAATTGACACGTCTTCTACAGGATTCTCTTGGTGGTAATACGAAAACATTGATGGTAAAAGTTATTTCACAAAAACCAAAGAATTCCTTCGAGTGAAAAACATTTCTCTAGGTCGCAGCAATCAGTCCAGCTCATGATAATTACGAAGAAACATTATCTACATTAAGATGTATGATTTACACGAAAAAACGAAGACAGTTTTAGTTTAGTTTCTCTTTTTAAGATGCAAATCGAGCAAAAAATATTAAGAATAAACCGCGTATAAATGAAGATCCTCGTGATGCACAAATGAAATTACTACAAGAAGAAATCAATCGTCTTAAACATGAACTTCTCAGTGCTGGTACACAATCACGTCCGATTGGCAATGTAAGTTTCAGCTAAACGTGTATGTTCATCAATGTCTATTGCATCCCATGGATAAACAATCCATTCACTTCCAACATTTTCTCCAACAAAATAAGCATCATTCATAATTTCATCGGGTAAACTAGCTCGTTTCGGTACATTTTTATTATGTACAACGAAAACACCAAGTTTCGGTTCGATCCACAGTTGATTTCGTTCTAAAATCGATTGTTTTTGCTTAAGAATATCCTTCATTAGTTCATTGACAGCATAACTTAATGTCGTACGAGTTTCATCAACTTCATCGACGATTAAAATTCGTTGACCACTAAATCGAACAGCTAGCGGATCGTTTTGTTCATCAGTTGCTAACCATTGAGTTTTGTAGATTTCTTGTTTTTCACTTTCGTATAAACATAAGCCAATCGTTTGAATTGGTAATGATTTACCACCGATTTGTGATTTAATTATATTTCGTAAGATTCGTGTTGGTAGAAAACCACCAGCACTAATTGCAATTAGAAGTGATGGCCGAAAACTTTCGATTAGATTTGTTTGTTGAACAGTTCGACGAATAAGATCATGCAATTGATTGTATGAAATAAAAGTTTTTTTCTGCTCGATTATCGACATTCACGGGTACACACTCTTATCATTACATAAATGAATGAAGGGAAAAAGAAACAAACTACTAACTGATAAAATATTTTTCAAGGGATCACAATTTGATTATGATGAAGAAATCGAAAAAGAAAAAGAACGATTACGTGTCGAATTCGAACGTGAAACATCTGCTTTACGTCGACAATGTCAAAGCGAACGATTAACTAAAGAAGAATTACAACGTAAATATGAAGATTTACAGGGACAATATGATTCACAACTTGATACATTAACACGAACGAAATCAAAGAAAAAATCATCGTCAACATCAAAAAAAGATCCTTCGTCAATGAATAGCGAAGAAAAATTACAACTTCTGCATGAATTAGAAAATAAATTCATCGGCGGCGAAGATAGTAATAATGAAGAACGAAAGAAGAAACGAAAGAAAAAATTAATCGATATGCGCGAAAAACAAGAACAACGAAAGAATTTTTCGAAACATATCGAAGCCAATGATGAAGATATGATGATGCGAGTGTTTGATAATGTTCAAGAAGAAGTAAATCATTTTACATTAAAAAAAAACTATCTAATCAATACTTTTATATATATTTAGCTTCATTTTACAACAAAAAAAGTTGAACATTTATCCGTAGAAAATAAACGTTTGAAAAGTGATAATGATGATTTACAACATGAATTCGAAATCGAACGTGAAGGTTACTTGGAAACAATACGTATTCAAGAAAAAAATCTCCTCCTTCATCGTACATTACTCGATCGAATGAGTAGTCTTATGCAAAAAAACTGTAATTATAGTAATATCGAGAAAATTATCGAACAAGCACGATATGATGAAGAAAGAAATGAATATCTCATACCCGATCCATTCATTGAAGATATTCAATTGCCACAAGTTGGCAAATCATCAACATCAACAGGTTTAACAGCTCGTTTACCACAAAATGATTATCAAACATCGCGAATATTTCATTCGCCATCAACAGGTAAAACAGATTACGAATATCATTCCACAATTCCATCGCAAATGAACTCCGATGAAATCGAACGACGTTACGGACAAACAATCGATCTTTCGAATATACCAACACGTAAAATACGTAATAAACGACAAGAACAATTATTAAATGAAAATGCTTCATTAAAAATCAATAACAATAATAATAATAGTTCAGCAAATGATTATATGAATCGACGATTAAATCCATACGATACATCAGTACGATTAAGTCAAAAATATGGTTTCTCAACAGATAAACAATAATCACATATATATATATACTTTTTTTCTTCTTTTTCCCGGTGAATCTGCGTGTGTGTATCTCTAACCTAGTCGTACAATTACTCAAATTAACAAATTCAATGCTCAAATCATATGTGAATATACGGATCAGTTCAGTGATATTCTCAATGTGTGTTAACCTTGACATTTTCTCATTTACAATGTATATTTAAAAAGTATACAAAAGCCTTGATCAATTCAATTTGTCTTATTTCTAATTGAATATTTTAATAAAGCGAATGTCTTAATTACGTTCGGATTCAATAGAACTACGTCTATGTCAAAATGATCCACTTGATAAGACTAAGACGACTAAATTGTATCAAGAAAAAGAAAAAGAATCATAGAAAGTCTTCGTGTTCTTGTAAACATGTCAGATGGCATCTTCTTCTTTTTAGTGTTCTAACTGAATTAAATGCGAGAAAAATTTTCTCTCGTTTTCGATTGATGATCCAATAGTTCGCACCCATGCTGTGTTTCGTGTACATTCGCACCTTGTCTGTCATCATTGTCAAAAACAAAATGTGTCAATATTGTTCATTTCATCCCGTGTCTCACTTGTTGTTTCAAGAAGAAGAAGAAAAAAATCAGAAGTTAGTTTCTCTATCAACTGATAATAGAGTGCTAATGTACAAGATTAAATTCAATCATCAATGAGTCGAAGTAACCTACGACGATTGGTTTAATCGCGTTTAGGTCAATCGAAGACGATACGATAGCTATCGTCACTTCACATTTTTTTTTCTTTCTTTCTTTTTTTCTATTCACCGACTTGATTGGTGTATGCGTGTAATGAGTCCTGCTGAGTGTGATGGGGAAAAGAGATTGCACCAGCCGGTGTATGAATATACTCACACAAGAAGTTTGAGAGTGAGAAAAAGAAGAAAAAAAAAAGAAAATTATTATTGAATAAGACATGAGAAACACAATACACACACACACATATTTAGTTATATTTATATTTATATATATGTATATAAACGTAAACACGTATATATATAGTTTGTTTTCAAGCTGATATGTTCGTGTCGGTTGAACCGTCTGACTTGGAATCTGGACTGCCAATATCTTCGTTACCATCGAGACTTGATTTATGTCGTTTAATGAGGCCTGGTTGTTCAGGCGCGAGAAGACTGTCAACATCGAAACAACGTTTTCGTTGATTTTGTGTCGTTGATGATAGAGAATGTAGTGGTGTCGATGTTGTTGCTGTCGTCGTTGTTATTGTTGGATTTCGACTTGTATTAAGAGATGACGGTGGTGAAGGAAAAAATAATTGCGAAGAATGTTGTCGTTGTTGTTGTTGTTGTTGTTGTTGTTGTTCTAATCGAGAAGCTACAGCACGTTGCATGTCATCGAAATAACGTTGAAGAAGATTGGGGGTTACACCTGCACTGTTTGTCGTTGTTGTTGTTGATGATGATGATGACGATGACATCGATAGATCTGCAACATTTGGACGTAATTCATCGGATGGATATTTCGATAGAGGACTAAAAGAAACAAAAAAAGTGAACGGTGATTTTTCTCTTATTTTGAGTCAATGTAAAAAATCTACATACTGTTCAAAATGATGATCTGTTCCATTGCCTGGTAGGATTTCATCTTCGTCTTCTTCGTCATCAGGCACTGATAATCCCATACTTTTTCTAACACGACGTTGTGCACGACGTCGTCGAAAATCTCCACTACTGAAATCAGCTAGATTCGCTGGATGAATACTCCAATAATGACCTTTGCCATTGGCTGATCGGCCAGCTTTTATAAAACAATCATTTAACGAAAGATTATGTCGAATGGAATTTCTCCAGCCGGGACCTCGTGCACGAAAATAAGCATAGTGATCTAGTATCCATTGATAGATATCCGATAGGACAAGTTTACGTTCAGGTGAACTTAAAATAGCCATAGCTATGAGACCAATATAGGAATAGGACGGTTTAGGTTCTTCACGTAGGAGACAACGTAAACGTGGATCATGTCGTTGATGAAAAGCATATAATGATTGAGGATCATTGAACGATGGATGATGTGAGCCAGGTCCAGGAATTGGTAATGGTCCTGATGGTGGCGGCGGTCCACCAGCACCGAAACGTAAACGTACAGCGTAGTCATACAATTGTTGTTGAGCAGCAAGTAACATCGGATAATTTGGATGATGAGATAATGATGTAGGTAATGGCGGTTGTGAAAGCGAGATTTCACTATTTACTACTGACTCCTTTTGCATGGCACAGAACGACCACGGGGGAATTATTCGTAGTTTATATATGGTGTATATAAATGTGTGTATGTATGTGTGTATATGCCGTTACCGTTCCGCTCGTTTTCTCACAAACAACTTGTTGTTCTATGATTGGTCTCTCTGTTTGCAAAAAAAACCGGTTTGCTTCATTTTTCGCCCTTCTAACTAATTTATCTCTCTCTCGCTCTCTTTCTCTTTTTTTCCTCGTTCTTCTCTTTTCTCTCTCTCTCTCTCTCTCTCCCTTAAGAGAGATAGAACACGAGAGGAGAGAGAGAGAAAAAAACGCAAAATATTTGTGTGTCGTTTGCTTCACAACAAACAGTACGCACACAATGAGTCAGAGTGATGCTGGTAGTGTATCGGACAACATTATTCTGATCTATTCATAATAAATAGTTGAAGAACGAGCAAAAAAGAATGTCATACATGCAAATGTATTCTCATTGGTTTATTAGAATATATCACGAGAAAATTAGTCGAAAGAAATCCTCATTGGGCGCGCTTCGACAGAGAACAACAAGAAAAAAACGCGAGACGACGAAGAGAAGAAAGAAGAAAAAAAAGAAACAAACAGAAATATTTATGCTTTTTTTCAACTCAATTAATTTTCTATTTATACGAAAGAATATAAAAAGAAAAACTTTGAATACAAATAAATCAAAAGAATATGATTGGTTAATAATAAAAAAAAAACTATCACAACGAACATAAAAAGAAAGAAACACAGCAACCGAAATCTATAGCTCCGCCTTAATTCCCGGTGTGTATAAGATTAATTGTTCCATTTAACTATTCTTTTCATGCAATATAATTATATTTAAATACCAAATTATTTAAATAAACATTGATTTGAAAATAGAGACAATAAAAAAAGAGCGAGAGAGAGAGAGAGATGTAATGTTACTTTTTCTTCTATTAACAACTTATAGAATATGTATTTAAATATGCACTAAGCATTCTTGTGTTTAACATATATTTTATAATTTATTTATAAAACATTCATTTAATGCAAAAGACATTCTGTTCAAGTTTTTTCTTCTCTTCTTCTTCTTCTTCTTCTTTTTTATTTTATTAGATGAATGTGTTCGTCAATGATGAAGGTGAAAGAGAAAAGGTCTTTCATTTGTCGTCCTTTCTTTTCCCTTTACTATGCTGTACTTTTCGTATGCTCGATTGATTTTACATCATTGATTTACGGATGTACACCAAGCAAAGTGCTCTTTTCATATCTTTTGATTCATCAAGAGTCTAATCAAATGTGTCACTTTTGTAAATGTATGCCCGATGTCCCACCCATTTCTTTCTCTCTCTCTTTTGCTCGTTCGTTCATTATTATCATGATGACGAGAAGAAAATCTATTGTGCGAAATATTCTTATCGAATATTAACTGTTAATTGATCGAAAAAGCTTGATTTCTTCTAGCTTTTTTTCTTAATATATCATCATATTTAATTCATTTCGACTAAAATTGTGTATATACAATACATAAAGCAGAAGACGACGACGACGAAGAAGAAGAAGAAAACGAGATGACTATCATTGATTTAACATAAAGAAAAAGAAAAGTAAATCGACAGGAAAATTACAAGTCACGCAACTAGTCGAAAGAACAGCAACCGAGCGCTCATGCACCGTGGAAAGATACAGAAGACTGTTTATTAATTCAAATTCTGACCAGGAGGGACATGTTATCAGTTTTTTTTTGTCTTGTTGGCTTTGTATGTTTTTTTTCTGCGAATCACAACATCATATTTGCCGCCGCTAACGACATTATAGTCTTTGCCGTTACTATTAAATAGCTGAAAGACAAATATGCTCATTCTTTTCTAACTAAATGATATTAACGTCTCATCGGGAGTCCTCCATACATATAAATACACGCAAAGAATGTTGAATCAACTCAATTTGATAGAGAGAGAAAAAAAGAAAAGAATGTTGAACAAAAGCTTGATGATCTCTATGCGTGCGGATGTTAGACTGATCGAATTATCTGCTAAGTATAAAGTTGCCGAACATTAAGATGGCCACTTTAGAATGCAAAAGTTTTCTTTCATATAGTTCTATATCCAAATCAATCCAAAATACAATAAAAGAAACCGACTTTTTTCTGTATGTGTGTCTCTCTCTCTTTCTCTTTTTTAAATAATACGACAAGCACAATTCCGTTTAAATGTCAAATTCCGGAAAAATGAACACTAGATGTCAATCTCGAGCAATGTGTCTCGCACTAGACCAAAAGGTGTGACCAATTTTCTTTTGCTTTCGATGACCACATCTGTCTGTAGAATTGTGTGTTTCTTTCTTTTTTTGTCATCGGAATGTGTACATCGGTGTGTCATTATTCATCTCCGTTTTTTCACGTTCTTAACTGGAGAGAGTACATGTTTCGAAACAAGTTGATGAAATCTGAAAAGAAGAAGAAGAGAACTTCTAATAAATTGCTCTTGAAAATTTTCAAGCATGTACACCAATTGTATTGTCTTCGAATGAATAGTGACGGATGTCGTGCTTTTCTTTTTTCTTGACTAGGTTTGATCAGGTAGGCGTTCTTATTCATTCATTCTCTTTCTAAGCGGCAACGAAGAGAAGAAGTTGATTAATTTTGATTGTCTCGAACTATTTACATACACAGATCTCAATCATAATGATGACGATAATTTGTTTCAGTCACACAATTGGATTTCGTTCGAAATGATTCGTTTCAGTTTTTTTGTTTTCGATTGACTGCTGTGTAATGATGACAATATTTTGATTTCAATGGACAGGTGGAGATGGTGTCATCAACGGAACTGTAATGTACGAGACAGGAGACGATGACTTGCTGTGAATTGACTATAGTTATCACTTCCGATGATGATGATGATTTCAGTCTATCTTGCGTATCCAAGCACGCAATCGAATCAGTGTCAATTTTAGAATTTTTCGATATTCAATTTTCCATCAACGGTATTATAGTTGCACTCCTGGAGAGAAAGAGAGAGAGAGAGAAACAGACAACAAGCTGAGACATCCATATAAAACACCTGATGCCATGTTTTAATCAAAAAGCTACTTGATTTTTTTTTCTCAAACAAAAATAGTTCTTTACTACGTTCTTTATCATGAATTATAATTATCAGCAACTACTTTGATAAATAATAAATGGGGGATCTATTTTTATCATATAGAGGGAAAAAAACACTCGATTAAATAATTCTTTTGTGTACATTTTTTCTTCTTCTTTTTCTTGTTATTAAAATAAATTGATTGTTGATTATTGAAAAATCTCGAATGAAAAGACAAAACAAAACTAAACGAATGATTTGATCGAGTGGAAAATAACTGATTATGTCAAATTCATCCGATTAATTTTCTACGAGAAGATTTTTATTCATTTATTATTCGATGATGACTAACTCTTTATTCATTAGGGATATGACAAAAACTTGTAAAATTTTATCAACAAAATGTGTTGAAGAGACTAATTCAAATAAGTACAACAGACTTTAATCGTTTCAATTAATCAAAAAGAATAATTTCTCTCGTATTGATATTGTCAATTTATTCTCGCAACAAAAAAAAAACAAAAACACAATCAGATTAAATCTTCCCTCGTCATTGTTTCTTTCTTGTCTGAATGTCATCATGAACATGCAATATGACGGTAGATATTTTCGAAATTAACTTTTTCTTCGTCTACTAATCCAATGAAAATTACTATGCTAGGATTTAAGATATACCTTTTTGCGACGATTAAAAATCGAAAATAGGGAGAAAAGTATCGATTTCATATCGACCTATATAAGAAATTGAAAATCTCAATGTAAAACTATTCAGAATAAAAAAAATTTTATCTGAAATTTTTCTTTTGAAATGCAGGTTGTGAATCTAGTGATTCTCTTTTCATGTCTTTTTGTGAATATTCTTTATGCACAAAAAGATCCGAACTCGACACCAAATCGTAACACAGCGGTTCATTTATTTGAATGGAAATGGAAGGATATCGCTGAGGAATGTGAACGATTTCTTGGACCGTATGGTTTCTCAGGTGTTCAAGTAAAATCATAATTCAATTTCGATGCTATAAACATTTTTTTTTCATCATCTACGTAGGTTTCTCCTCCAAATGAACATGCCGTTCTAGATAACCGACCATGGTATCAACGTTATCAACCTGTTAGCTATAAATTGCAATCAAGAAGTGGAAGCGAAGAAGAATTTACTGATATGGTTAAGCGATGTAATGCAGCTGGTGTTCGGTAACGTCAAATGTTTGTGCTAGATTTTTTTACGAAACTCGTTTTTCTTAAAATTTTGATAGTATCTATGTCGATGCTGTATTCAATCATATGGCAGCGGCTGGTTCTCAAGGATCTGCTGGTGAGATATAGTGAAAGGATTTTTAGTGTTTTGAAAATGATATTTTTTTTGTAGGTACACAATACAATCCTGGTTCAGAAGATTTTCCCGGTGTTCCATTTAGTCGTTTAGGTAAGTGAAATTAAATATCAAAACGACATTGACTTCGATTTATTCAAGATTTCGGTGATTCAATCTGTGATAGTCCAAGTGGAAACATTGAAAACTATCAAGATGTTAATCAAGTACGATAACGAAGATCGCATTGATTTTCTCGATCGATGATTAATTTTAGGTTCGAAACTGTAAATTAGTTGGTTTACCAGATTTAGTTCAATCACATGATTATGTTGCAAATCAAATTCTTACCTATCTCAATCATTTGATTGACATTGGTGTTGCTGGTTTTCGTGTTGATGCTGCTAAACATATGTGGCCCAATGATTTGAATAATATCTATGGCAAATTGAAAAATCTTTCGACCGAGTGAGATTGGACTTTTGTTTGTTTTTTAAAACAAAAACATTGATTTTTTATATGATATTTTTGTAGCGTTTTCGGAGCAAATAAACGGCCATTTGTTTATTTCGAAGTTATTGATCTCGGTGGTGAACCAATTAAGAACACAGATTATACATGGATTGCTCGTGTTTCTGAATTTCGTTATGGAAGCTTTCTAAGTCAAGTTATTCGACGACAAAATGGACAAAAATTGAAATATCTCAACAATTTCGGAACTGGTTTGTTTTAGTTTATGATTTGAAAATTAATGAATAAATGTTTTCTTTTTTTGTTAGGTTGGGGAATGATTCCTGATGGTGATTCTCAAATCATGGTTGACAATCATGACAATCAACGTGGACACGGTTCGTTGGAAAGATGAATTCATTTCAAAAGAAATAATGTTTCATTCGGTTCTTGTTCATAGGTGGTAATAACGATGTTTTGACATTCTTCGAGCCACGTCTCTACAAAATCGCCACTGCTTTTATGCTTGCTTGGCCTTATGGTAACACAGCACAATTCTTTCGAATATTTCTTTCGAATTATTTCGTTTGTTTAGGTTATCCTGTTATTATGTCGAGCTACTTTTTCGATCGTAGTGATGATGCTCAAGGTCCACCATCAGATGCTAGTGGCAACACAAATGATGTTATCATCAATCCGTAAGTGATCGAACGAAAAAGTCAAATAAATTGAGTTCTAGTTTTTAATTCACCAGCGATTTGACATGTGGTGGTGGTTGGGTTTGTGAACATCGTTGGCGACAAATTTATAATATGGTTCGTTTTCGTAATACTGCTCAATTTCAACCCGTTCAAAACTGGTGGGACAATGGCAACAATCAAATTGCCTTCTCACGTGGTAACAAAGGTAAAGTTCATTTTGGTTTTCAAATTGAAACATAATCAAACAATTGTTCTCTATGAATAGCTTTTCTTGTTATTAACAACGATGATGTCGGCCTTAGTCAATCATTTCAAACCGGTTTACCACAAGGTCAATATTGCGATTTGATCACTGGTAATCTTCAATCAGGCAGTTGTACAGGCAAAACAATCACAGTTGGAAGTGATGGTCAAGCTCAAATTAGTATTTCGAATACTGATGAAGATCCAATGGTTGCTATTACTGTCGATGCTAAGCTTTAAAGAAAGAGTAGTTTACGTATTTTTCTTATTTCTTGATGGAATAAATAAAAAAATCGACTAGTTTTGAAATATTTTCATTTCACACACACACGCACAATCATGCAAATTTCGATTAAATTGAATAGAATTATTCTGAATTGATTTGCTCATTCTCATTATCGAGAAATTCAACATAAGTAAATGGAAATGTTCCTTGACGATTCGTTGTCAATTGAAAACCTTCGCATAGACCATTGCTTTCTGCACGATTAACAATTAAAATATCACCGATTTGTAAACGCAATGAACGTTTATCATATAAACTTGGAATACGATCTTTAATAACACGTGCTTTAGCTGGAAGTACCAATGTTGTCTATTCCAAAAATCCAAAACGAGAAAATTATTAAAATGAAAAGTTAAGGGCAAATAACCTGGGAGATTGCTTTCGATTGATTAAGAATAGGATTATCAATTTTAATTGATTCTTCACTTAGACTGGTCTTTAAAAACAAAAACAAAAGGATTAATTTCAAAATTGATTTCTTTTTTTTTACATCAACATTCGTTATCGTCGAAGATATACTATCTCGTTGATTATTTATTGATACAGTATTTGGTTTAGTAACCTGAAAATCGAAAACAAAAATATAAATAAGTAACTCAAAAATTGAATTTTACAGGTTTAAGTAATTGTGTCGTATCGAGATAATGCGTCGTATAATGTCGAAGAAGTGCAGGCATGCTTTCGAAAAAATTACTACCGATTTTATAACGTGGTGTTTCGCCATCTTCTTCAATTTTATTGATAATATAATGCATTGTTTTTGTACCTTCTCTGTATGAATACAAATGAATGAATTGAATGTGAACAAGATCAATGAAAATCTACCGAACACAAAGTACGAAATCGCCTTTCAATGTTGCTGAATCTCGAACGAGAAACGTGCCTGATTCTTGTTCATTGAGAAGATCGTTTGTTTCCGATCGAGACAATTGTCCAAAATACCAACTTTGAAGAAAAATAATCGAAATGAATATTTGAAATTATATTTTGTCTACCTTGTCTGATCATTTGCATTGAACTCATAGGTATTGATAGGCATTCTCTCAGAAAATAATCATTTGAATGACGAGATAAAGAAAACAATAGTATACACTATCTATGTACAAATTGGACTCGTGATGTCGCTGATCGACGTTCTACGATTTATTTTTTTTAAATTTTGATAAACAAACAACAAGTTTCATTGCACAACTAAAACATTTCGTTGATTTATTTCAGTTTTATTTTCATTCACAACATGATTTCGTTAGTTTTTCTTTCTCTTCTTCTTTTTGAAATATTTATTGTAAATTACAAATCGATGTTCGTGTTTGACCATTTGTCACGGGAGATTGAGCTAACGATGAATTCGTTGGTTCTTGTCGAATAATTTGAGCTGGAATGATACGTGTTGCATCATAATCATTCTTCGGCAAGACAATATGCATTAAATGAGCAGTTACTTGACGAAATAAATTCTCGACAGATTCACCTGTTTTAGCTGAGACAAAAAACGATAACATATCACGATCTTTAGCAAATCGTTGATGTCGTTCGGATTTAACTGCTCGTAAATGTTCGAGATCGCCTAGAAATCAAATCGAATTACTAATGATTTCGATGCACTTTTGAACTACTTTTATTGCCAACAAGAGCAAATAATGGCTTTCGTCCAGCACAATATTTCGTTACAGTTAAATACCAATCTTCTAAATTTTCAAAACTCTGTAAATTTGTTATATCATAAACGAGTAGAACAATCTGACAAAAAGAAAAAAAAACTCGATTAGATCTGCGTGTTATTTTTATTTGGTTAAAAAAAATGATTCTCAATCTTACATCTGCGCCGAATATATATTTGTCTAACATGGCACCGCCTAATGTCTGTCCGCCGACATCATTAACAGCTAAAGTAATATTATACGAACCTAAATAAAGTCAAATCTTGTTATGTAAAGTTAAGATTTGATTTTCTGTTACGTGTTAAATTAATGCGTTTGAGATAATAATCGATTCCCAATGTTTGATTATAATCTCGATTAAATGCATCTTTAGAGAATCGTTCGGAAATCGAAGTCTAAAACAAGACAAAACTATCAATCGAATAAAATCTCGTTTTTTTTTGTTTACAGACTTTTCCTGAACTACCATCACCGACTAAAACAATTTTCACTTGTTTTTCATAAGCTTCACCTTCCGAATCAGACATGTTTTCGAAATTGAATAATCTTCAAACGAATGCAAGGAATAAAAAAAAACTAGGGAACCGTTTTTCTTCTCGTCTTTGCTTGGCAGTTGATTTATTTGTATTTATATCATAAGATTTCTTCTTCTTCTATTACTCCATTGAAATCAAAACAAGAAAATGTCCCTGTTACCATAAGAAGGTTATTTCCAAGGCATCAACCTCACTAATCTCATCCCGCGACATCTTTTCAAATGAAGGCAGTAAAGTACATTTCAAACCGTTCTCAATTGAATCAATTTTGTTCTTTGACACGAAAAAAAAACTATATTTAGTTTGTATTAATTAATTAATAAGCAGATAATAGTAATCTATGCATTGATGTTGCTTAGTGGCAAACAAAAAACTTTCTTTCTTTTTTTTTTAAATAAAAATAGAGCAGATTAAATTATTTTGACTACAAAATCCTTTTATAAATGTATCTAATCGAATATTAACATGTCTGCTGAGTCGTAGAATTATTTTGGCATATTTTTGTTTTGAAAGTTCCAGTTAATATTGACCTCTTAACGATATTCTTGCAATTTTTTCATATAGAAACACAGTTGCTATTCAATAATTACTGGTGACAGAATGTTATGTTGTGCAGAATCTCATCAAGCAGACTCTCTTGAGAATATTTTCTTTCTAAAACAATTAGATCGGTTTTTTTTTCTCTTTTTCTTCGATTACTGTATATAAATATATATATATATATATATTTTTATTTAACATTCGATTAATATGAAATGAATCAAAACGACATACATCAAAGAAGAAAAATATATTGATCATTAGGAAACAAAACTAAATTCAAAATGATGATGATAAATCGATGGTTATCAAAAGAATATTCTCTCGTTTTATTATTCGTATTAATCATAGTTCTCTCTCAATTATATGGCAACGTGATTTGTTTAGAAATATACTTCATTGATATTCAGACGAAAACATCATAATTAGAATGTAAGTTAATCAATATACTAACGTCTTGCCGCTTTCTTTTAGAATAATGACATAAGAAAATTGGATTTTCCTTTTGCTATTCTTTTCGATTCGATCATGAACAGACATTGAAGGTCAATAGTCAGCAGTAGTTGGCAAATTAGATGATCGAACAATAAACAGTAGCAGATCTGTTTCATATACAACAGAGAAAAAACATATCAACAGAATTCAACTGACATCTGGTTTTCTTTTTATCCGTGTTCGAGTTGAGGACATGATATAAGATAGATAGATATCTGTCTATCTTTATTTCTTGTGTGATTTCAATTGTTTAATAAAGATCTATTCGTTCGATAAACATACAATAATCGAAAATCAATTAAATCATTATTAGTAAGTTCTTGTTTTTTTTGGGGCCAAAACCCAATCAAACGTAATAAACATTCTTTTCTTTTTTTTTGTATTTTGTCGTTCGAATAGATCTAATTATAAAAAATCTGTTTGTAATTTTTGATAAAAATAACATCCATTAATCTAAAATATCTCTCGATATGTGTAAGCGAAGAGAAAATATTTTCTTTTTTTTGTCTTCTTCATTCGATCAAAAGCAAGAAAGCAAAGTTCTTAATTTTTTACTTTATATAAACTCGAACGAGTTGCGATTCATATTGACATTATGTAAATATCAACGACCTGTTGATGACATTGCATGTGGAGTTCATTTCGAAAGGAAATGAAACCGTAATGAACTCATAGAAAATGAAAAATCAATGTGTTCTTCTTTTCTTAGTTTAGTATTTCTTCTTCTTCTTGTTCTTCGTCACGTTTGAAGAAAACTTCAAAATAAGAGAAACTAAATTAATGTGAGTAGTTGACAATTTTGTTTTATTTGATTCAATAAGTAACAATATTCTAATAAAGAGAAAAACTTTTAATTATATTCATGAATAGGAGAGACTGCGAACATCCGTTATGAGATATTCAATGATATTGTTTTGTATAATTAAAAATAAAAAAACAAAACAAGAAGTTGTTCTCAAGAGAAGAATAATTTCTGCTTATTCGATTGCTTTTTTTTTGTTTAAAGAAATTGACAAGACTCGAGTTTGAAAGTAATTTCAAGGACAAAAACCCGCCTACTGGTAAAGAAAATATTGCGAGAGAGAGAGAGAGAGACAATCGACCGTTTTATGTAATAGAAAAATCAATGAATTTTTCATTGAATTTAGTTAAATAGAACAAATATACACGAGCAAGTTCTTCGGGTTCCTTTTTTTCTTTTCTCTTTTTTGCTATTTTTCGACGATGATCCTTTTTTGGCTGTTTTCAACGATACTTAACATTATCGAATTTTTGACGTTCGTATTATCTATCCATCGATGGTAAAATCATTGAGATAAATTAATACGAAAGAGAAAGAGAGGGAGAGAGAGTGCGGGAGAGAAGATCCATAAATCTCAATAGGCGAAGTTTATTATAAATTCTAATTAAATTGTCGAATAAATGAAAACCAAAGCTAGCACGCAAATTTGATAGATGGTTTCTCCCTGACAGAAACAGATATTTTATTTTTGCCTGTTATATAAAGAGGATTGAACTTCAGTATTTAGTCAGTTCCCATTTTTCTTCTTCCGACCGACATAAAACTTCAGTGTGAAAATCAGAAAGAAACAAAAACGGAAAGTTTTTTTTTTCTACATTTATGTGCGCGTACATTCCATTGTATTAGAAAAAAAAAGACGAGAAAAGAGTTGATTATATAGGTAATTCCAGGCAAAGATGGATCATTACATGTTGTTGTTTTTATTATTGAGTGAGAGAAACAAGATGACGGGAGGAAAACTGCAGTCGTTGACGGTAGGTAAAAGAGAATGGCCGGATATGAATATGCATAACGAAAAGCGAGCGGAAAACGAGTAGGAGTCATCTTCCGAATTTTTTTTTCTTCAGTAGATTTTCTGAGAAAAGAAAAAAATGTAGCAACGAGCAAAAAAAACTGAAATACATTATTCATCGAATTCTTTCTAAAGGAATATTAATAAAAAATATTTAAACAGATTTTTAGGCACGCAGCCATTTCATTTTCTTGTTTATACTCTAGTGCATTTGACGCAATCATCTATAAATCATAATAATCATGAATTCAGTTTATTCAATATTAATTCAATCGATTGGGACTGGATATTAGTTGAACATTTGAACATGTCGAAATATTCATCGTCAGTAACGAATTTACGAAATTTTATTCCAAATAAATCACCGATAACAACAACAACAACAGCAGCAGCTTTACTAACAACTATTTCACCATTGCCTCTACATGAAAGTGTACCAATTGTATTAATTCTCTCGACAATAGTCGTCCTATGTGTATGCGGAAATATTCTTGTTATTCTATCGATATTTACATTTCGACCATTACGAACTGTACAGAATTTTTTTATTGTTTCATTAGCTGTATCTGATATGTTAGTTGCAATTATCGTCATGCCATTTCATATTGTTAAACACATATTAAATCGATGGATTTTTGGTAGAGAAAAAAAACATACAAAATCAAACGAATGACATATTATTATTTTCTTCTTAGGACAAATTTTCTGCCAAATATTTGTCACATCTGATGTTCTTCTATGTACAGCATCGATATTAAATCTTTGTGCAATTGCAGTAGGACGAATCTTTTGTTTGAAAAAGAAATTCTATTGATTAAATTTCGATATTTTCAGCTCGATCGATATTGGGCAATAAGTGATCCTATTCAATATGCTCGTCAACGTACAATTCGTCGTGTACTTGCTATGATTATTATTGTTTGGATACTCTCGGCAGCTATATCTATACCACCAATTATTGCAGGTATACTCGGTTCAGATGAATTGAAAACATTCAATGGTTTACAACAATGTGAACTTTCGAACAATAAAGTCTATGTTATCTATTCAGCTTGCGGTTCATTCTATATACCAGCTATAATTATGACGGCTGTTTATGCTCAAGTTTTTCTTGAAACACGAAAACGTTTTCGTGAACGAGCACGAGGTTCGTTGGTTTGCTTTTGAAATTCGATAAATATGTTGTGTATTTTTTTAGCTGCAGCTAAATTAGCGAATGCTACACGTACACATAAACAAAATCTATCGAGTACAAATAATAATAATCAAAAGACAAGTGTAACATCATCAGGTGTCAATCCGACGAATTCATCATTGAAATATTCAGCATCGAATGGTAGTTGCATTGAAAATTTAAGCACAGATGATGCTGAAGAAACTCTCTGTTCGAAACGCCTACCATCGTCGACTAGTATGCAATTAAATTTGCCAATAAATATCCAAAGATCGGAATTGAGTACTTCACAAATGTCATTATCAATTAGTATGGATGAAAACAGAACACTTTCACGAAGTATGTCTTAGAAATCGGAAAACAAAATTACAATTAATTTAATAGTAATTGGTTGACTAAAACAAAACCTTTAAGAGTTCAATTAAATCTTAATTGTTATTTTTGTGTCTCAAATGAAATAGTTCTGTTTTGTTTTTTCTCTTTTCTAGTTTCGGATACATCCGTGTTAAATGCTGAAACATCGATACAATTAAATAATCGATATTCAATACGTGATTCAGTTTCAGACAATGGATGCACAAATCAACAACATGCATCCGTTCAAACAATGAAATTTTTTCCAAAAAAACGTTTTACATCACGAGAACATAGCAGTAAGAAGACATTATTCAAAGGCAAAAGTCTGGCTGCATTGATGCACGAACGACAAAAGATCTCTTTAACACGCGAACGTCGTCTATCGAGAACATTAGGAATAATTATAAGTGTATTTCTATTATGTTGGCTACCATTTTTCGTTGTCTATATACTTGCAGCGTTCATTGAAGTTTCAATTTATATTAAAGAACCTATACCAACATTAATACTTTGGCTTGGTTACGTTAATAGTGCTGTTAATCCATTGATTTATACGATATTTAATGTAGAATTTCGGACAGCTTTTAAACGGTTATTATGCCCAACAATGATTAATAAATCATCGAAACGAACACAAATCAATAGACGAAATCGGAAATGATTTTTACTTTCTGTGAATAAATGTGTATTTTATTTTTGCTTTCTCAATAAATAAAAACAGATTAGAACAGATTTATTTGCTTTGCATGATTATTAATAACTCAGAAATTCTCGAAGAGTTCTACTTAATTTTATGTGGCATTATAAACTCAAACACACCATGACTTATTTCATCTAAAAGTAATTTAATTATAGATTGGAAAATCGTCTGATTTCCTATGTCTATATAATTAGACTGCATACGCAGAAATTATAGATTAGTTAAAATAGACATTGACCTAGTTTAACAAAATTCGACGTGTTCTGAATGATCCACACTTTCCTTGATCATACATTTATTTCATCAGACTAAATCCGGTTGTCTATAAAAAATATCAGGAAGACAAACTTGTTTTTATTTTTCTACTTTAGAAAACAGACAAAAAAAACGAGTTAGCTGCTTTTTCTTGATAGTAAAAATCGTTGAATCATATGGGATACAAAAGAAAACATGTTGTTGTTGTTGTTTAGTCTATAAACTACGAAAATGGATCAATAAATCTATGATGTTGCTTCAGTTTCTAATGAAAAGAAATGAAAGTCTGTAATAACAACAAAAAATCACAATTTACTAGCTGGATAAACTTGCTCAGCAAGTTTGCCACCTTGCCATTTACTAACACGAACATAGGATTCTTCACGTTTCAAAGCTTCTTTAGCAATGTTCGATTTCAAACATCGACGTAATGTACGTGCACATACAGCCGAATATTGAATATAACTAAAAACAAAATGAAATTCAACTGAATTTACTAACTTTTTTGTTTTAAATTACTCACTTTAAACCAGCTAAACGCCAATACTGCATTTTCGATTGTTCTGTCTGAAAGTGAAAGAAGCAAAAAAATAATAAAAGAAAATAAACAACTGGTGTACTTTCTTTCGTCCAATTCCTAGTAGATATGTTTCTCACTAGTGACATCTTTATATACATATGACTCTGCAATAAACAAAATAAAAAATATTACTATCACGGGCAATACACATTTTCTTAAGAATGCATAAAAATAAGTCTGGTTTATCCCGAGATCAATATGATAATCTACGGTGGATTTATATAGTATTCAATCAGTTTTACAGAACACCATATCTAACAGTTTACAAAAATAATAGAAAATTAGGCAATTTTTTACTAAATAGAAGTAATCAGCATATCGAATTCTCTTTGATTTCATTGAATAATAAAGATTACCATGTCTTATAAAAGGCTTTTTATATAAATCATGCTGGGAAACGAAAGGCCATCCGTGATCGATATGTTTACTAACTAATTCAAGTTAATTGTTTTCTTATTTTATCATCTATGTGTTTTCTGTATACATATATGCATAGTTCGATTGTTGATAAATACAAGCAAAAACAGAAAGGTGCGAAAATGAAACTAAAACGGATGTTTGAATGCTCGATTCCGGCTTGTATGTAATATATCCCCAAAATAGTGTTGTCTTTTCGAGTGAATCGGATCTATTTGAATATTGTCAAATGTTATCTGAAAAAATAAATGAACAAACAGTTTCTTATTTCACGACAATCGAACGAGAGAAAAAAACCGATCGTATTATCTTTCTCGTTTTTTGTTTCCAAAAGGTAAGCAAAATATTCTATTAGACATTTGTCATGTTCTATCAACAATACAACAAAAAAAAGAAAGAAAACGGCCCACTATTTATCTGCTAGTTTCTATCAACAAATTGTGAGATGAGAAATATATGACTGCAGATGTATGGAACAAATCTTTCATGCGCTAATCATTAATAATCATTTTCAAAGACAACGATTTCACTATTTTCGTTGAATTTCGAATATTCTTTTTTTCATTGGTGTCCTTTTCTTATTTGCTTGTTTATGATCGATTACATGTGATTGGTAGAAAATCGATTAAGTTAAATGTTTTCTTTTCTTCTCTCTTTCTCTCTTATGTTCAACAAAATATGTGTCCCACCTTCCTCTCTTTCTCTCCTTCTCTCACTCTCGTATAAAAGATTAAATTTTGTCATTAGCTAGTGTCGTGAAGTAAATTAAGCTTTTTTCTTTTTCTTGCCTACTGTTAAAATAGAAGAAAAAGAGAGAGAGAAAAATACTAATAGTGGATCAATTGTCTCTTCTTTCTTGCCGATAAAATAAAAGTTAAACGGTGATAGAAAAGAAACGAGACGTTGAACTTTGTCGAACGTGATTCGTTGAGAAGAATATTTGTCATACGCGTAAAAAAAAACGAGCAATCACCATACAAAACGACAAGACAGACAACGACTAAAACGGTTGTTTACTTGACTATCATGATAATGTGACCGTGTGTTATACGCAAATATCTTAACCGCAATCAAGTCAAGAAAAAAACCGACCTGTTGATCGATTACTTGTCTTCTTTTACTTTCTACTTTCAAATTTATTCCTTAGTTAATCAAACGAATGATTGATCTCGACGACAACGAAGACATGATGTCACAAAATCATGCATTTATTCATCAAACACATTCAAATAATGATACAAATGATTTTGACAGGTACGTACGTGAATCAAAAGAGAATTTATTTTGAGTTGTGTTTCCTCATTTTCAAGTTTGTACGTCTACTTCTCTAATCAAATCAAATCTTTCATCTTACTAAAAGCAGAACGTGACTCGAGTGTATTTTCATATCTTTCGTAGACATTGTTGTTTGAAATTCTTCTCCTTGAACGAATATTTTTCACATTATTCGAATCTGAAAATAAAACCAATTGAATATCGAGATGTAGGTCCCTCTTCAGGACCGATCATTGAGCAATAAGCGCCATCTCATCATCTTCAAATTTTTACATCTACAAATTAACGAAATTAAAAACAAACACTCAAATTCAGAAATCTGACGGCTTCCATCCGTTTTCCAAACTCTACAATCTAATATAAAGTCGAATACATTGTTGAAATATTAGAAGTATATATATATAGTTCTACATGTTATTCGAATGAGAATGAGTTTTATTGATCTCGATTTTTAATAAACACATTGACTTCATTCTTTTGTTTATGAATAACTCGATTCATCAATGTCCTTCTTTTCACAGAAAGCTTCTATTTGCTTTTCATCGGTTTTATTCTGTAGGTAGCTTTCGTTTGTCTGTCTGTCTGTCTTTCTTTCTTTCTTTCTTCTTTTTTTTCAATTGACAAACATTCTCTGATGTGTTAATGTCAAAGAAATCAGGTTTAACAATATATACGCCAAACTACCCTTTTCAGTTCGTTGTTATATTTATCAATAGATGTATATGAATGATATCTTCTCTCTCATGAGACGAACAAGAAAAGAATGTTTTATTTTTCAATTATTTTGTTAGTAAATTTTGCTACAAGTAATTGAATAAAAATGAATAAGTTTGTGTTGAGATTGAACTACCGCTTTTCTTTTGTTATATTTGAACCTGTTAGTTTATACTCTGTGTTAATCTCATCCTAATTCCTTCGTTGTTGTCTTTTTTATTTTGTTTTGTTCTATATGATATGCATTCGATTGAAGTGAGAAAAGTTAACATATAGCATAGAGGTTCTTTCTCTCTCTCCTCTTTTCTTCTTCTTCTTCTTCTTCTTCTTTTTTTTTTATATTAGACAAATCAATCAAGAACAGAAAAGAGATAGAGCAGGCAAATAAGCTATTCGTCTTCATATATACATCTATAAACTTATCAGGAAAAAAAGAAAATGTCGAGATTTGGTCATGCTCAAATGATAAAAATATTATTCGATTGGTAAGGTCAGTTACATTTAAAAGTATTGCTTCGGCTTATTAGATCCTAAATAGAATATGATCAAATGATTGTCATGGTCTATTTTATTATCTCGATATGTAGCTGTTGATTTCTTCTTTTTTGTTTCTACCGATTGATCCGAATAAATGCTCAGAAAAAAAAGAAAGCGAAAAGAAGAGAGAGAGAGAATTAGAAAATCAACGAATAGGAAGACGAGAATGCAAGTGCGTACCGGACATCTTCGCATTGATGCAAGAGAACACGAAGAAGAAGAAAAAAAGCGAGAGATAGGAAGAGATGGAGAGACGATTCATATGTGTTCTTAGTGTAGCATCAACATCAGCGGATTAATAAACCGTTGTTGTTGTTGTTGATTATTTACTACTTGTACTTCAAGTAAGTCTCTTTTATTTGAGCTTCTTTTTTTTATTAATAAGTACGAATGTCTTTTCTTTTCGATTAAATTGAACTAATTTAAAAACCTAATGTTTATGAGATGATTGTCGCTTTGAAATAGAAATAGAAAACTGATGTGCATAGATGCGCGTGTCAAATGAGATGGATGCGTTAAGTAGAATTACTGAACTTTTTTTTTCTAGTTAACAATGCTAATTTATTTCCTGATGACTTTCTTTCTCTCTCTCTCTCTCGCTATTTCTCGGTGTCTCTCTTTATGCCGAAGATTTTTCTATTTCATTTCATTCAAGAATATCTACGCCGTTGATTAATCAAAAAAGATAATAAAAACAAAACATCGAGAAGATTTTGTCTTTTTTCAGAATCGAAGCAATGAAGGAAAAATCGAAGAATGCTGCTCGAAGTCGACGTGAAAAGGAAAATGCTGAATTCTTCGAATTGGCTAAACTTCTCCCATTACCTCATGCGATAACTGATCAATTGGATAAAGCATCTGTCATTCGTCTTACCACAAGTTATCTTAAAATGCGTGCTATTATACCCGAAGGTAATTATCTGTTCTTGCTGTTTCTCGTAGTTTTTTTTTCGCTAATGATCTGGAACGAAATTTTGAGCATAACGATGACAACAATCTCATTTTCACTTGCTAAGATGACGTCATTAACACTTAATCGTCAATTTTAACATGTTCATTTATCAAAAAAAGCAAAATAGACTCGAAGACAAATCAAGTTCGAAGAAATTTGATCCGACGAGAAAATCAAATTCATCGTTTTCTCTCTGTCTCTCTCGTTTTTTGTATATTATTATTATTATTATTACCAAAAGAACGAAAGGAACAATTAGAATGGCAAGAGTTTGTTTGCTGTGCATGACAACTTTATCCGAGTCGTTTTATATTAAAAAAAAGAAAGAATGGAAGAATGAGTTGATGAAGAATTTCTTTCTAGTCGAACTTTGATCAGCTTAGTGTTCGTTTCGAACCGGATGTTTTCTCCCGGTAACAATTTCATGTCACTTGCATTTCAGATTTAGAAGAAAAGAAAGAGTTCACACATAGATGATGAGCTCTTTTGCTCGTTTGAAATGGAAATTGTTTTATTTCTTAATCAATACGTTTGTTTCTTCTTCTAGGACTCGGTAGTAGTTGGGGTTCACGAGCATTGACACAAACATCGATCGAACGAGAAGTTAATTCTCAACTAGCACAGGTTAATCAATAAGAAAGAATAGCAAAAAAAAAGAGAGAGAGATTATGAATTTAATTTCAATTAGATTCTCGATGGTTTCTTATTTGTTGTTGGTCCTGACGGTAAAATCATGTACATATCCGAAACAGCATCGACACATCTCGGTCTATCTCAAGTTGAATTAACTGGCAATTCAATCTATGAATATATTCATCCGATTGATCACGAAGAAATGGCTGCAGTATTAACCGCACCGTTGCCAACATATAGTCAAACATTATGTGCTAATGGAGAATATGAAATTGAACGTTCATTTTGTATACGAATGAAATGTGTACTAGCTAAACGAAATGCCGGTTTGACAGCAAGCGGTTTCAAAGTTATACATTGTTCAGGTTATTTGAAAATCAAACAATTCAATCTTGATGCACTGTCATGTTATGGACCGTCGGCAAATAATACTGAAAATTGCTATCAAAATATCGGTCTTGTTGCCTATGGTTATTCGTTGCCAAGTTGTTCAATAACAGAAATACGTCTCTATTCGAATATGTTCATGTTTCGTGCAGGACAAGATTTGAAATTATTATTTCTTGATTCGAGGTAATTAAAAAGAGAAACGATATTGATTGGACGAGCTAATCTTTCTTCTTCTTCGCTATTCGTAGAGTTGCACAAATAACTGGTTATGAACCGCAAGATCTTGTCGATCGAACTCTCTATCATTATGTACATACACAAGATTTAATGGCATTGAGATGGGCTCATCAAGTTTGTAAGTCATCAACAACAATATAAAAAAAACATCGAACACTATGGATTCGTTTTCAGTACTAACAAAAGGACAAGTGACAACTCGATACTATCGTTTTCTTGCTCGAAATGGTGGTTGGATATGGAGTAAATACTAAACGAAACTTTGTGACAATATTTTCTATTTTCATTCATTTTCTATCCAGTGCAAAGCTATGCTACACTTGTTCATAACAGTCGATCCTCACGTCCTGAAGTTATTGTTAGTGTTAACCATGCGTTAAGGTAAAAAAAAGAAATATAACATATTTATGAATATATTCATCGAATATATTATGTTTTTTGTAGTGATGTGGAAGCTAAACATTTACAATTAGCTATTGATCAAGTTGAAAAAACGCCAACTGATTATCTTCGTTCAGCTCAAGCACTTGTCACTTTAGCAGCGAATTCAGGTGACACAGATAAATGTTCATCAACAAATACAAGTCTTAATTCATCATCATCGTCAACATCAGCATCGATTCGAAATTGTTCAAATAAAATTCTTAAAAATAATAATCGTTCAATAAAACAACGAAAATCATCGCCAAAAATCTTAACTAAAACCGAACAATTATCATCGCCATCGATTATCGATGATTATTCTTCATTGCCACCTCCAACTACAGCAGCACCAACAAATCTTTGTTATCCATCTTCGGATGATCTCTATTACAATTCACATCATTATTCTCAAACAAATTATTCGAATTTTCCTCTATATAATTCATCAGCAAACTATTCGAATTCGTCTTCGTTTTCAACTTATCCAACTATTGATGAAGATAATAAAACTTATTCAACACTACCAATGTATAATTCAATGTACTATGAACAACAATTAACTCCAAAACAACAGCAACAGCAACATCATCATTTGATGGCTAATAAAAAGAAACAAACATTACCTGTACATTTGCCTCAACAACAACAACAGCAGCAACAACAACAACAACAACAGATACATATGAAACGAGGTCCTTCCTATGAAACATTACCCGTATCCGATGTAAATAATAAACGAATTCGACTTGATAATGAACATTCACATATGGATTATCAAACGAATCTTTCGTCTGATAAAATTGAATTTTATTCTCCTACAACGAATTGTTATGGATCAACACCATATCCAACTGAACATCCTTATCATCATACGTCGGTGATTGTCGACAGTCAACAGTATTTTATCAATGGATGGAATGGAACTACTGCTTTCTAATTCAATAAATAAAGACAAAATAAAGAAATTCTCTATATAAAAAAAAGTATTTTTAGTCAATGTTGTTTGTTGTTGTTGTTATTTTCTTTCTTCTTTCTCTCTTCTTCGTTTTGTCTGTGTGCACATGTTTGTATGTCTGTACTTTATATTATTCTATAATTCTTCTTTCGTTCAAAGAAAGACATCTAATAACATAAACTATAAAAACCATATTTTCAATTTTGAATTACAATACCAGACATCGATATATATATTTATTTATATTTAAAATTTAAAAGAATACGAAAGACACATTACAATTGCTCTCTAAATGAAAATAAATATATCAATGCACAGACATAAAAGGGTAAATAAAGATCTCGGAATGATGAGAAAGAAAATGAGAATATCGAAAAGGAAAAAAATGGATTCGTGTTTCACTCGATACGAGCATTAATATGTTTCTCCGGTTTAATATCACATACGAGTGTAATAATCCGTTGAAGTAATTCTTGTTTATTCGATTCATATTGATTTTTCAATGATGCTATTTGAACTTGCGTTTCTTTATTCGATTCTTCTGTCATTTGAGTACGATTACCCATTTGCTAGCAAAACAAACGGACAATTGAATTTTTCAATCTGAAATCAATCACAAACTTGTTGTTCTAAACCTTTGTAACGTCGTTCACGTTCGACTTTAAATTGTTCGATTTCAGCTTTAGCTTCATTCTGCGCATCTTTTATACGTTTATTTTTACCTAAGAAAAATAAATCAAATATTAAAAAACACGAGTCAACAAAAAACTCACGTTTACGAGCTTCTTCAATAAGTTCTTGAGCCTTTTTTTCGGCGGCAAGTAAATCCGAAATACCTCGGGATTGAAGCATTATTCTTTTTTTTTTGTTATGTCTAATAATTAACAGTGAGTTGATCTAAAATGATAATTCATACAGAACTACAAAAACAAAACAAAAAAACTTATTCAAATCCTTCGAATTTAATCCACTAGTAAATAATCAATCTAATCTTATCGAATTGTTGTCGTTATTATCAAGATAATTTTCGATACGAAATTATCTCGAAATAATACGAGTCGTTCGAATCTTTCTGTCATCATTTTCTTTTCTACATTAATATAATATTGAAATCAAATAAACAAACGTCATCAGATTTGTCTGCTATTTTCTGATTGGTCGGTTGATTTCATGTTTTCGATTGTAGCGCTTGTTTGCATATTCGATGAATAAAAAGAAAGTTTTGAAAAACAGAAATTTCCGCTAGAAAAAAACATTTTTCTCAATATTTTCATTAATTTTCAATTGATTTGTTTGGTATGTAATTTTAGTCATACGGAGGCAAACAACTAGTTGTATTCGATGGCAGACAATCCACAGAATCCCTTCGTTATTTAGTAGAAAGCAAGAAACGAAAAAACAAGAAAACGTTTTTCTTCTGTACTGAATTTATTCGTCTAGTGGAACGTTGTTTTCTGTTTTTTTTTCAGATAATATGGGTCGGGTTATTCTTGCTCAGCGAAAAGGGAAATCAGCTATCTTTCGCTCCCGCACTTTCCATCGAAAGGGTCCAGCCAAATTACGTGCCTTGGATTATGCCGAACGACAAGGCTACTTACGTGGTGTTGTTAAAGTAACCAAAAAAAAAGCGTTTCATTGTTTTTCTATAACAAAAAAATCTTCCGATGTTCATCTAGGATATCATCCACGATCCAGGCCGTGGTGCACCACTTGCTGTAGTTCATTTTCGTGATCCATACAGATACAAAAAACGAAAAGAATTAGTAGTTGCTGCCGAAGGCATGTACACCGGACAATTCATCTATTGCGGCAAAAAAGGTAGAAGATTTTCGTTTGAAAACAAACGCAAAGAAATCGAACTATGATTTCGTTTGAATTTAGCTGCACTAACAATTGGCAATGTGATGCCATTGGGACAAATGCCCGAAGGTACAATCGTTTGTCAAATTGAACAAACAACTGGCGATCGTGGCAAATTAGCTAAAGCATCTGGTAAGTGTTCGAACGATGATGAGAAATTTTCCTAAGCTGTTGTTTCGACTACTGATTCTTGATGATCACAAGCTTTCTGAGTTCAACATAATAAATAAATTTCGTTATTTTTTTTAGGTAATTATGCCACCATCGTTTCACACAATCCCGAAGGTGGAAAAACCAAAGTTAAATTACCATCAGGCGCCAAAAAAACCTTACCATCAACCAACCGTGCTATGGTCGGTACGTATCAATAATCGATTGGATTTCGTTCGATGTATAGTTCGTTACATGATGAACGATATTCCTATGTTTGTTTCTGACATAATGAATGATCAAGAAACGGTATCTAGAGGCTTTTACTGAAGACGACTATACATCGAAATAAACTGGAGATTTTTCGAATTATATTCATTTGATCATTTATTTGTTTAGGTATTGTTGCTGGTGGCGGTCGTATTGATAAACCAATCTTGAAGGCTGGTCGATCATACCACAAATACAAAGCCAAACGAAAATCATGGCCACGTGTTCGTGGTGTTGCTATGAACGTAAACGATTTGTCGTCGAAATCAAAAAGAAAATTTCATCTTATTTATCTTTTTTAGCCTGTTGACCATCCATTCGGTGGTGGTAACCATCAACACATTGGTAAACCATCAACAGTCAGTCGATATGCACCACCTGGTCGAAAGGTTTGTTCGATTGATTATTTCAAAATAAGAGTTAACGTTGTTTTTTTTCTTTTACCAGGTCGGTCTTATTGCTGCTCGTCGAACAGGTCGTGTTCGTGGTACAATTATTGCGAAAGAAGATTAAACATCAACGGCATAATTCTCGATTATCAAAAAGAAATTTGTTGGTTGTTTTGTTTTTGTTTTGTATACTTAATCAGTAACAACAGAAATAAAGAAATATAACAACATGATGATTAGCGAGAAAAAAAAGAAAGAAAAAAAAACGACAACCGTACGAAAAAATAACAAATTATTTTGTTTTTTCTTTTCTTGTTTAATCAGTTAAATAGAAAAAGCAACAATCTATATTAATGAACTAACTATTCAATTAGAAAATAATCTGTTTGTTTAATAGCACAGATTGAGAACCCGAATGTAGTAAATTTGTTCTATTATTCTCCGAATAATAATTATCTAGATCCTATTCTTTTGTTCGAAACCCAATGTTGCCTTCCTCGATTTTGTTCTAATGATAAAAACAACAAAGCCTCATGTTCAACGAAGACAAAGGAAGACAATCTTTGCAATTCTAATATAAAACGCATGCAAGCACATTGTACTCTAGCATTTTCTTAATGTCAAATAGCATTGTGTTTTTTTAAAATATATATATATTTATATATATCATAGTCACACACACACGCGCTTGTTTTTTTTGCGTATAAATAAATTTACACTACCGATGTTTGCACATACATCAGCAGTCTTTGATAATGATTTTTTTTTCTTTTTTTAAGGAAAAAATAGAACAGAAGAACAAAAAAAAGAAAGAGAGAATAAGAGTCGTAGTGTTTTTTTGGCTGTTTTGATCTCGTCACCGAATGACAGTTTACCACCAGTACTGTTCGAAACAAAGAAGAAGAAGAGAGAGAAAAAGATGATGGAACACAGCGATATTATCAAATATGAAAAAAAAGAAGAAAAAAAAATAAAAATAAATTGTTCAATTATTGAAAAATGAAAAGACAAAGAGAAAAAAAACGAACGAAGATATGATGTTTCTTGTTTTTTTTTCTCTTGACTCTCATTTCGATGTTGTTATGTCGGCAGGCGATGACGACGACGATGATGATGATGCATCACCGTTAGCTAAATTTTTCGAACATTTGGCAGCTAATGTTGAATAAGGTTGACCATGAAGTAAAAGACATAATACAACTGTCATATTATCACAACCGAGACCGCCCATTTGACAATTTGGTGCTAGACAACGTGTCATTAATTCTTCACATATCTGTCGAAAAATAAAGAACGAACATAGAATGTTGAAAATTCAACGAGGAAAATTCTACCGTTTCTGGCGGCATTTGTTGAGCAATACGTGTTCGAACGAATTTCAATACTTCTTCATTACTAAGAACATCCCAAATGCCATCACAAGCAATTAAAACGAATTCCCAATCTTCGTTAATTGCTTTAACGACAACATCGGGCAACGCTGAAACGACTTGTTCTTCGGGTTGTTTGTCTGCATTTCGTTTGAAAATAAAATCACCTAGTGCTCGAGATAATGCCAAATTTCCTTGAAAGACAAAACAAAACTCGATCTCATTTTTGCAATCAAAATCATTATTCAACTACCATTAACACGATTGAATTCTACCCAACCGCCGGCTGCTGTTATTCGTTTTCTTTCGTCATCATTGTTCGGTTTATGATCGACAGATAGTGTTTCCACGTTTCCATTTACTGATGCTATTGCTCGACTATCACCAACATTTCCCTACAAAAATTCTCAATTAATAACAACAACGAAAATTCATTCTTCGTACGCAATAGAGTTTTTGCTCTTTAATTAGAACGCAAATTGCCGTTGTGCCAGCTAGATCTTCTCGCATTTCGTCATCTAAAGACATCTCTCTATCGAATTCAATGTAACCTTTTCGAATAGCAGCTTCAATATCGCCTTGTTCTAGATAAAAGGAAAACACCATTCAATTCAAAAATCTTTTTCTTTTTATCACGAACTAAATTCAGGTAAATTGGCAATACGAGTATGTAAATGTTTACTTGAATGTTGTGCGACTTTAGCGCCTATACACAAATGAAATCACAGAATTCAATATGCAAATATTCATATTGTCTAACCTCCATGACCATCATAGACAGCAAAAAAAGCACAGTTTTTATCATCGGGTAGTGATAAAATATGGACATGAGCGTCTTCCATGTCTAGAGAGAGAGAAAGAGGAAAAAACCCAGTCATATGATTCAACTCTAATATATTTGCATAAACGTACTTATACGCCATCCTTGCATGCTACTACTTCCGACGGAATATAGATGATTTTCTACTTTTTGGGAATTTTTCGAGGTGACTGGCTCTTGAAACAACAAGAAAACATAATTCAATAATCGAATTTTGTTATTATCAATTTTTTACCCGATAATGTTTGTCCCATTTTCTAAATTGAATAAGACTTGTTGTTTGCTTGTATCAAAAAATGAATTTAAATAATCTAATATATATATAAAGATAAGATGTATATGTATATGGTATTTAACGATTAGCAGCATACATGATGAATCTGAAAAAGCAGCAGGATCTTGTATTGCAGGTGTGCGAATGTTTCTACGAATGTTTAGCAAAAAATTAAAAAGAAAAAAAAGAAGAAAGAAAACAAGAGAGAAAAACGACCGATAAGAATGCTAATGTTTACATGTTATTTCTCCGTCGTCCCGCTCAGTTCTCTGCTTTTTTTCCTTCTCTATTTTTTTTGTATGCTTATGATATAAAATCAATCGTCACACACACGCACATATAACACAAATGAATATAATGGTAGAATATTCTATCCAGAAATAAATCTACTTATAATCTCATCGTTTCTTTTCTCTTTCGATGATTAACGAAATTTGAATCGATTCATATTTTTCTTTGATGAGTAAAAACAAACGTCTTTTCTTCTTCTTCATCTTAATTTCAAATCTCTGATGATTCATATTCTGTTTACTAATGAAGAGATGTTAAGATAACTAAGATATCGTAGCGATACAATCAATGACAAATGATAAAAGAACGTTGATAGTCTCGAATGTATGTGATGTAAGTGAATACACATCCACATGACATGCGACTCTATATATACGTTAAATATAATGCAGGATTAATTATTTGAAAAACGAATTGCACGATAATCATGGAAAATTAAACGATGTTGAATTATTTGAAAATTGCTTTTCCGAAATGCTTAACAATGAAAATATTCATTTGTTATTTTCGACAGTAAATAATTATAGATGTCATCCGTATACGAGATTGATTAAAACGGAAATCGAGAGATTCAAATGAGTCAAGACAAAAAAAAATAATACATCAGTTTATCATTTACTGCTCATGACAAAGAACAAACAAACAAACAAAAAAGAAAAGAAAAAGCAACGAAGAACAAGTTCTAGTCTATGTAGTGTGTTCGAAGAAAAAAAAATGTGATTAAATATAAAATTCACGCTGATCATTGTTTGAATTTATTGGTAATTTTCGTCGTTTATTTTGTCGTTTTTTTGTTGTATCATTTTTATTCGTGAGATTGATTAATGAATTTGTTACTGTTGTCGAATTGAGATTATCTTGTTGATATTCACCGGGTGTCAAACTTAATTCGACAATTGGCGGTCGAAAACGTTGTGCTTCTTCGACTTCATAAACTCCGACGTCTTTTCGACGATATTTTATGTAAGCAATCAATGCAATTAGTATACAAAGAAGAATTCCAGAGAGAACAGGAATTAAAAGTATCCAAAGATATTTCCAATGAAAAAACCGTCGAATACGTCCGGACAACGGCGTACGAACTGAAACAATCAATGGAGGAAGATCAGGATTGCGTGTCGAATTTAAACTATAGATTAACGAAGAATTCAGTTCTTGATAGGACAATGTCGAAGTTGATGACGACAAACTCGAACGAATCGAGAATGCTGACGAAATTGACGAGGATAATGTTGTTCGAGTTTTCGGTAGAGATGTGAGTAATGTTACATTTGGATATAATAACGGACTTGCTGATGTATTCGAATTATCGATACAGATATCATCGTACGATGGTGATAAACATAAAGATGAAGTGAATTCATTTTCAGTTTTAATCGGCGGTTCAAGTAGAACAGGAGATGAATAGGAAAGTAACGATGTTTTATCGTGTATTGGTGAATAGGATAAACGTTGGAATGTAGAAGAAATCATATCAAATACTGAATAGATATCCGATTGAAGACCATAGAGTTGACCCTAGAATAGACAATAAAAAGAAATAATAAAGATGAAAAATTTTGATCTCTCTTCGTACTTGAAATCCATGTCGAAATGCTGGATTTTGTCCGATTAATAACAACAATGGTTTTTCGAAATTTAATCGATAATTTAATTGCTGTTGAATACTTCTCTTATCAATTGTTAATTTCAACATTCCCATTTGATTGTATTCAATTTGTACAAGATGATATTGTCCATCGTTAATCATGGACTCACTTTGTAGAAAATCATTTTCATTTCGATTATTTCCAGCTAATTTTATACGTAAATAACCACGATTCAATTCAATTTGTATTTGATCACTTATACGAATGATTTCTCCTGTAACCATTTTCGTCATAATACCGAATGAAATTTGATAATTGACAAATTTCTTTTCAATATCATACGGTTGATCAAAAATTAAGCCCGATGTATATTCATTGAAGAAATAGCCAAGTTTTAAATTCGTACAGAATTCACCCTGAAAACTCGTATGTTGACAATCACATTGAATACGATCGAGACATCGACCTGTATTATGACAATATCTTAATGGACATTGAGAATCATGAAAACATTCCGAACGTATGAATGAATTCGATTGAATATAATCACGTAGATTAACCGAACGACTATTCAATGATAATGATGCAAGACAAGTTTTTAATGTTGAAATTTGATTCATTGAAAACATATCCGATGTAAGAAATGTTGGCCGACCGAAATAAATTGTTTGAAAAAAATCAATTGATATTAAAAGATAATAAACTTGTGAGTCAAGTATTAATTCTAAATGATGATTATTGATTCGATGAAGTGAAATATGATGCCATTGACCGTCATTTAAACGTGTTTGAGTTTGTATTTGATAGATTTCATCTTCATCCTCGTTTATTGACGCAATAAGAACGATTAAATGTAATTGTCCATCGACTAATTTAATAATTAAATATTGACTATCTTTATCGAAATCATTTTCGAATGTTTTCATATTTGTTGTTTGTATATGAGCAAAAAAGATGAGACCTGTTAATTCAATCGTACGAAAATCGAAATAGATTGTTTCTAATCGACATTCTTGACAGAGAATATCATTCAATGGTATTTCAATATACGAATCATGTTCAGTAAATGTTATAGGATTCTTTGCTTTCCATATGCGCTGTTTCAATTGAATTTGTTCGTTTTGTTTATTGAAGAAGAATTTCGAATTTATTGATTGATCATAGAGACGAAGATTTCCAATATGTATTTGTTTATTACCATTAAATGTTAACCAAATGGTTGGCAATGTCGAACGATTATATTCAATGAATTTAATACGTTGTTGAGCTATATGATGATCGATATGAAGTAATAATTTCGTATCAATCCGATAGAGATGAATATAATGCCATTGATTATCTAGTAGAAATGGATATTCACCAGTAACATTAAATGTTGAATTTAATAAATGAAAATTAATATCTAATAGACCATTACGAATCGAGAAATTAATTGAATCACATTTGATTTGACTCGAATGACACGGACGAATTTGAAGGAAATTTTCGAGATCATGTCTGGCTTGTAAACCAAAAGCTACATCATTGATTTGTTCACTCCATTGCATATTTGTATTTAATTCAAAATATTGTATTCGATTTAAATCAAGATAATATGTTGGATGTTCACATTGTCTACCGATATATCCTGTTTTCGAACAATCACACGACCATGTTCCACCTGAATTCAATCGACATTCGCCATCATGTTCGCATGAACATTCTTGTTTCGATGGTAGAATCATTGAGCATGGTCCACTCTTCGGCGTGATATTATTATTTGTTTGATTGATATATTTTGTTAGATTGATTGCTTCATTATTTAATTCTAAATTCGAAAAACAGCCAATAAAACCTCGTGACATAATACCCGACCAGAAATTCTTGGGAAACGATCGTATCAATGGATTAATACCACCGATGGTCAATGAATGTAAATGAATTTTCGAATAGGAATTTCGTTGACTGATACGTGTATTTTGTCGATAGTCAATTGTGAAATTAAATTCTAAGCCTCCTTGATAACCTTGAATATTTAGAGAAACAAAATGTGTTTGTCCATCATTGAAACGTTGCTGAAAAAGTTCTTGTCGATGTTGTTTTTGATTGAAATTAATTGTTAAATAGAAAAAACCATCGATTAAATCAAGACCAAGAAAATCATCATGCGTTGGATGATTAAAATAGAGTATGATCGCATCGGATGAGTAGGTTTGAAAATGAAATGAAAGATTTAATTGATAATTTAACATTTGTCGAAATGACTCCGAAAGATTCATCGATAAATATGATGATGAAATTAGAAATTCAATTGGACTTAATAATGTCGAACAACGTTGAGTATTTTGTTTTGAAAGAAAATATTTACTTATATCAAACGAAAGATTTTCATTGAATAGAATTGAAATATCTTTTAAACAACCATAGAATCGATCGATATTTTCCTGTTGATTTCCGCCAAGTGAAATTTCATTGAATGAAAATATTCGTTCATCATCGATTTCATTATCTAATTGCAAATGATATTCATCGATCATCATTGTTAATTCATTTTGATAGCGTTTTATTTGTACATAATGCCATTGATTATCGATTAAATAGAGATCTTTACTCGATGATTCGTACCATTGATTATTCGAACGATATTCGAATATTAATTGACCGGTTTTTAATTTAATAAACATTTCATTAGGAATTAATTGAAAAAGAATTGCATTGTAATGATTGGTTTTAAATTGAAATTGTAGGATTTCATTCGAACTCGATATTGTTTGATTCAATTTGTAAATGAGCACATTTTTACCGTTGAATGTTAATTCATTTGGTTGACGTTCGTATTCACAATGTTGACCTTGATAATCAGTTTCATCGCATAAACATTGTGCATTCGTATCCGTAATTAAACAAATACCTTGACCACATGTTTGACTCGAACAAAAATGACTCGATGTTAATGAAACACCGCCAGCTACTTGCAAATGAATTGGTTGAACAAGTCGAGAATTTGTACAGTTTTTATAGATTAAATTTCTTAGACGACCACGAAATCGTGGTTGCATATAGACATCAAACGATGATAGATTACCACTACTTGGCCGTTCTAAAATCGCCGGAATACCTAGGAAACAAAAAAAAAAAGGAAAAAACATACATCAAATCATAGACAGTTGAGATTTAATTGAATTAACACGCTAACATCCTTCGAACGGAAGGAAAACCGGAGTGAAAGTCTTTCCGTTCGATAGAATGTTCAATAAAGAAAAAGAAATATATATATATATGTTTTTTTCTCATATAGACAGATATTTAATTGTCTCGAAGAAAATTCCAAACAAGGATTATAATCTATTATGACATTTTGTTATTTTCTATTGACCTTCAAAGTACTTCTTCTTATTATTATCTCTTATTTAAATACCTCCGAAATAGAATGGTGATGCTTGATATTCATAATGTGTTGAACCACCAAAATATAAATCTTCCGAATGTGTTACAGTTGAATTCGATGCTCGACCATTGTCAATACTTAAACTTGTTGTTTGTCCATCACGTTTTATTAAAATCGTATGCCATTGATCGTCATTGATTTGCATATTCACATTCAACGCTTGTCGATCATTGCCCAAATTAAATAGAAGTCGTAGTTTACCTTCGATTAATTTCAAATAAAAGAAATCGAATTTACCACGATCATCAATATACGCTAATGTGCCATCGGGTGATGTTGTTCGTATATCGAAACGAACATAACCATTTAAACATGGTCGCCATGAATCGAATGCAACATAGGAATTTGGACCAGCAGAGAAAACAAATGTATTCGATGATGAGGAGAATGAAAGATTAAAAAGAAATAAATGCCAATAAATAATAAGAAATAATAAATACATTTTCATATTCGATAGTTTCGACGATTGATTTACGTTAAATCATATTGAAAAATCGACGAATAAATCCAATATTGAATGAATAGATGTATCGAATTTCTTACTAATAACATTCTATAGCGTAGAGAAAAAATTTTTCATCGTGTTTTTTTCGTTCGTTCGTTTTTTTTTGCGTAATCTAAAAAGCAACTAAATATATTCGAATGATATGACTTATGTCTTAATAGACCTGAAGGCTTGTTTTGTAACGGAAGTACTGTCTTATTATTCGCATAATTAACTGTCTTTTATTACTCTCGAGCAAGAACAAGAAAAAACATTTTGACATATTCAAAGACACCGCTCTTATTGCCCATTGTATAGAATAGGGAAAGGTCAGTCATTTTTCCAAGTCTTTCTCGTTTTTTCCTTCCCTATAAGCTGATTATATTAAAGGAAAAATCTAATTGCCCGGGTGATTATCAATTTGCATCGATGACCTTGTTCAGATATTCACCTAAAGTTTACTCAAGCAAACTATAAATGCAACATAAGAAGAGAGGGAGAGGGAGAGGGAGAAAGTGTCTCACTTATTTCAATAATTGATTTTTTTCTTCAATTGCTTCTTGTCAGATTTACGGTTCACATTACACACCTGATATATTGTTATTATTTGTTACGACTATATATATATATATATATGAAGTACGGTTCGACTGATCGTGATTATATGGATGATCAAACGAGCAGGAGAGAAATGAAGGAGAAAATTTCTCTCGACACTACACTACTAGAGAGTTGCAATAGTGTTATAGCACGAATGATTACGTACGAGGCAAAACGGTTGATTTCTTTCTTTTCTTTCTTCTCTTTCCCTCAACTAGCTCCTCCTCTCCCCCTTACTCCGTTACCATTCCATTCTTATACGCTCGTTTTTCCCCCCTTCTCTTGTTCTATCGTCAATACTTTACGATATGACTTTTTTTTTGTTGTTACTGCTGTTACTACTAGAACTGCATATACATTTTTAACTACTGATTCTCTTTGGCATGTGGTGCCACACCAGATACAAGTCATCGTTTATACGTACAATATCGCATGGAAAGAGAAACACAAGAGAGCATACATTGACATACACAATAGCAACGACAAGCACATAAGTCCCACTAATCATCTATTGCACTCAATGATAAATAATTATTCGCCTATAAAAGAAACAGACATAGAAATCAAGGAAGCAATAAGTAACCAACAAAAAAAAACGAAGAAAAAAGAAAAAAAGAAAACGACAGCAGACATTAACGATAGATAGGATGAGAATTAGAAATGAGGAGACGAGAGAAGTGCTAAAGAACAGTGTGTGTGTGTTGAGTTGAGTTGAAGGTATCAAGATATTAAGATAATTGACGGCAAATATGGGTCTGATCGAAGTCAATGCAATCGCTTTCTCTTCTTTTCTTCTTTTCTTTCTCTTTTCCATATCAGATGGGAAATACGAACGATTTGTAAATTGGATCATTGCAAGTGGCAAATGTTGTTGATTGACCATCGTTTTTTTCTTCTTCTTTTGTTTTTAAAGCACCTCGTCTATGTTGTTCTAACTCTAGAACGGTAATGATGATGATGATGATGTTCTTCTTCGTCTTCATATTCATATGTATACATAAGCTTATACGAAGAAGAAACAGAGCACGTAAGGATAATCAAAGTTCAAATAGAATGGAAGAGACCGTCATAAACTTCCCGCTAAGTTTCATCATATCACACGCTTTGTAAATAAACACTAGAGGTATACATCGACTACTACTGAATGAGATGTTAAAGCTCAATATCAAGCCAATTCTATGCATGTTTAGATGTGTATATCAATGAAAGCGCACACGAGATACAAACATATGCATGCATGCGTGCATACATACGGTTCAAGAGTCATTAGTGTGTAGATATAAACGAGGTAAAGAAGCACAAATGTTTCTTCACATTTTTTTTGTTCAGCTATTCGACATTCTGACACAATGAATGATGAACAACTAAGTCGTGCATTAAGTAAAACGCCAACAAGAACAAAAAAGAAGAGGGAAAAGTATGCGATTAGATCCTATTGCTCAACAATATGTCTACAATATGGATATCGATCTTTGTAGTGGCAGTTCATTAGTGAAAATACATACGCATATGTATGTATACACACACACACGCACACATAGAGAATATGACATCATATCTATGCAAAAGCTTCTCAGTTAAGATTTCTCTCTAGATAGTTCTTTTCTTGTGTATGACACGATCATATATCGCCGTATGATACTTCTGTCAAATGCCCGAGTGACAGGAATGCTCTGTTTCTGTTTCATATGAGTAGAAACAACGATGACAACTGAGACGCAAATGATTCCAACAGATTGTTTTCAACATAACGAGAATGAAAACAAACAGGAATAGTTACGTACCGCTTTACAAAGCACTTATCGAATCATCAAGATAACTATCTCGATCGACCCTGACAGAAGCTGTTGTGCCGTATGTACTATGAGTTACATACGAAGTACTAGCTATCTTAAATAATATCCTAAAGGTGTACGGTTATTTCATATTTTTCTTAATATTTATTTATCTATCGATATATGTAAACATAACACGGATATAAGTAATAAAATGAAGCAAAAGAAACAGCCCAAATTTCTTTTTCTCGTTCTTTTCTTAGCACAAATCAATTATAGTGAATAGAATAATAACACTAATGATGATGATGATGATGATGATGATCAATGGAAGCAACCTCATAAAAAAAAGCGAGCAACAGTCCTTGACAACACTAGTATGCCAAAAGGATGCGCTAGTAAAAATAAAAGAAAAAGACAATTTGCACAGAAGTGCATCAATCGATGACATAAAATATAAACAAACATGTTATGTGTGATTTAGTTTACTGACAACGATGCATAACGAGCATAATAACATATGTTATTTATTTCTAATGAAAAAAAAAGTTCTTAAAATCGATATATCGTTTCAGCAGACGTTTTTCTTCTGTATTTATCATATCGTATTTTATTAACATACTGTTACTAAGAATAAATATATATATATATATTCGATATCTCATGAGAATTAGTTCGTATAATAAATATCTAAATAATTTTCTAAATCGAGACCATTTTTGATAAGATAACATTCCATGAGTGTTAAAAATTGATTATGATGTATACGCGACAAGCATATGATAATGATGATGTGTGAATAAGACTAAAAATAAATGTTTATCTAAATTCTATCGATTTTATATAATCATATTGGATCAATTTATTGTGATAATGGACAAACAAAAGCAAACCATTTCTACTAGGATTAGGAAACGTTGGATTATGTCTTTCTCCTCTTGAAAGGTTTCTTCCCTAGAATTCGGATGCCCCCCTTCTTTTTTATATCTTAATCGATTGCACTCATTTCAAGGCTAGAGTCCACAAATGACAATGGCGATATGTGACTGAAGCAGATTTTTTTTTCGAGCACATTACGTTTGCATTTTTACAGATAAAAACAAATTTGTTTTTGTTGATCATTAAAAATATATTGATAAAATCTCTATGAATAATATG